>Ga0209390_10004336_pt1 | contig 21450 bp, 13 predicted proteins | sample BON01_FD_187212 | JGI IMG/M metagenome (GOLD analysis project Ga0209390, IMG submission 187212) | Freshwater microbial communities from Lake Bonney liftoff mats and glacier meltwater in Antarctica - BON-01 (SPAdes) (version 2) | ecosystem: Environmental > Aquatic > Freshwater > Ice > Glacier... | reverse complement strand
CACTTGACTCCCCGCCCTCACGACAGATGGCTAGCGCGCAGGGCCCGCTGCTCGTGTGCACGGGCGACCTGCTCGGATCGGCGGTGAGATGGTGGTGGTGTTGTCGACGAACGGGTGCCGTCGGCCGTCGTCCGTCTCTCGCTGTTCGTCGTTCGACGCCGCTCATGCTCCCCCGAAACCCCCAAAACCAAAAAACAACAGGACGCCTACGCCCCGGGCCCCGGCACCTACGAGCGCGCCGGCAACATCTACGCCAGCCTCGTCGGCAGCCTCGTGCGCCACGACGACGACGCCGCGCCTCTGACAAATGCGGGGGGTGAAGGAGACGAGGACGACGAGGACGACGGCGGCGGCGAGGACGACGACGGCGCCGGCCGCCGGCGAACCGCCACGCGCGCCCGCCCCTTGCTCGCCGTCACGAGCGCCCGCGCCCTCGCGCTCGCGCGCGCCGCCGCCGCCCGGCACGACGACGACGGCGCCGCACCGTCGGCCCACGCGACAGCCCACGCCTCGGCCGTCGTCGTCCCCAGGCCCGGGGACGCCGTCACGGGGCGCGTCACGCGCGTGGGGCCCGCGGCCGCGCAGGTCGCGCTGCTGGTGCTGAGCGGGGGCGGCGGCGGCGGCGGCGGCGGCGGCGGCGGCGGCCACGACGGCGCCGGCAACCCCGCCCCCGGCCGCGCCCTGCCCACGTTCCCGGGCGCCGCCCCCTTTCCCGCCTCGGGCCCCTCGGCCGGCGCGTTCCGCGGCGTCGTCCGCCGCCAGGACGTGCGCCGCACCGACGTCGACGGCGTCGTCATGCGCGACTGCTTCCGCCCGGGAGACGTGGTGCGGTGCGCCGTGCTGTCGCTGGGCGGCGGAGCGGGGGGCGGCGGCAGGGGGGGCGGGGGCTGCCTGCTGTCGACGGCGGCCAACGAGCTGGGCGTGGTGGCGGCGCGGTGCGCGTCGAGCGGGGTCGCGATGGTGCCCGTGAGCTGGCAGGAGATGGCGTGCCCGCTGACGGGCGCGGTCGAGCGGCGCAAGGTGGCGAGGGTCGGAGCAGTGGGGGCGGCGGCGGCGGCGGGTCAAAAAGGGGCAGGAGGGGCGGCGGCGGCGGCGGGTCAAAAAGGGGCAGGAGGGGCGGCGGCGACTTGATTTTTACACTCGATACAAAAGGCAAAACATAACACCCCCGGCCTCAACCTGCCCCTCTGAGCTTCGTGCTCAGGTCCCGCGCGAGGCGCTGGACGAGCTGCTCCGCCGCCGCGCGCGCGGCGCCCTGGAAGACGCGGGGCACCGCGCCGAGAAGGGCGTCGACGTCGGCGCGGTAGCATGCCGCCCCCCCCGCCCCTTCTCCTCCCCCTCCCCCTCGCTCCTCGAAAGCCACGCGCGCTTCGACGCTCCAAAACCACCACCGCCGCGCCCGGCCGTGCGTCCTGCACCTGACGTGAAACGCAGAGCCTCGCGGCGGCAGCTCGACGGTCCCCGACAGCCACGGGCCGCCACCATAGCTCGCGCTCGCCCGCGTCGTTTTTGCATGGCGCTCGCGGCGACGGCCGTCGACGTCGGACGGCAAAAGCTGGCGCGCGCCGCCGCATAGCAGCGACAAGCGCGCGGACGGGCCCGAACGTCCGGCGCCGCGCAGCCACCCTGCGACCACCAAGGGCGCGAGCGAGGGCGCGGGGCCGGGAAGCGAGAAGGACGAGGCCGTCGAGCCGGCGGCGGTCGAGGCGGCGCCTGTCGTCCGTCGGATCGTCGCCAAGCAGCGTCGCGCCAACGCGGGCGCCGGTGCGCTCGTGGCGCCGTGCCCCTCGGCCAGCGCCGCCGAGCACCGGAGACGCACGTCGACGCGGGTGGTGAGAAAGGAGGAGACCGAGAAGAGGAGGACGACGATGGCGACCAGGAGGAGGAGGAGGAGCATCTGGCGATTTTGCTTTTTTGAAGGAGGTCAGCCGCTGGAAAGAGCCTTAGCTTTGCGTTGTCGAGAGCAATCAACCATGTCATTCGTGCCGCACAATCATCAAATAGACAAGAAGACAGACTCCGAGTTTGAGCTCGGGTCGCCCTCGCAGCATTCCGTCGTTCGTTCATACGGCTGGTTGCGCCGACACTGTGCCCCAAAAACGATGACCCTGCTGCGGCGCCCGGCCACCGGCGCCGGGCCAATGCAGGCCGCGACAACACCGCGCGCGCGCGCCATACGGGCGGTTGACGCAGCCTTGCCGGGCGCGCGACTGGGGGCGGCGCCGGCCGCGCCGCCGTCGCCGCCGCCGCTCGCCGCGCCTGCGCCGCCGCCCAGCCGCTGTTGCCGGCTCGCGCCGCCCGCCGCCTCTGCCTCGCCCGAGGCGGAGGCGTCGCCCCTCACCGCAGGCCCGCCCCCTTCTGCAGACCCCATCCTCGTCAGCGCAAACAGCAGCCGCGAGACAATTGCCTCCATCATCGCCCAGCGCCTCGCCCGAGACGTCGAAGAAGAAGACGCAAACGACGACGACGGAGACGACGACGGAGACGGCGGCGCAGGCGGAGACGGCGGCGGGAACGGAGGCGGCGGGAACGGCGTCATGGTTTGGGCCACGGGCGCGGCCGCCCAGTTCATCGCCGTCGGCGCCCTGGCCGTGGCCCAGCCCCTGCTGCAGCGCCTCGCCCCGGGCAGGCGCCTCGAGGCGGCCGCGCGGTGGGCGTCGGAGACCGACTTTGAGCCGGACGACCAGAAGCGGCGCCTTCGGAAGCTCGAGGTGTGGGCGCGCGCGGTGGCGCCGCCGCCGACGCAAACGCCGCCGCCGCACGGGGGCGCGGGCGGGGGGGGGGGGGGGGGCGGGGGGCGGGCGGCGGCGGCCACAGGGGCGGAGGGCGGGGCGGCGGGGGCGGCGGCGGCGGCCAGGGGGACGAAGAAGGCAAAGGCGGCGGCGGCCGGGGCGGCGGTCCGGCGCCTGAGCGCCGACCGGACGCGTGACCGCGACGAGCTGGTCGAGGCAATTGCGCGACAGCTGCGGCCGGCGGCGGCGGTGGCGGGGGCGGCGGCGGGGGCGGGGACCGCCGGGACGGCGGTTGGGGCGGCAGCGGCGGCTGCGGCGGGGGCGGCGGGGGCGGCTTTGGCGGCGGCGGCATCCTCGCCGTCGGCCTTGGCCGCGACGGCCGCGGCCGCGCTGGCCCCGCCGCGGGCCGCTGCGGCGGCTCGCGCGTTGAAGGCGGCCAAAGACGCGGACGCAGGGCCCGCGGCCGCGGGGGCAAGATGCCTCAAGACGGCGGCGGCGGCGGCGGCGGCGGCGCCCGCTGCGCCCGCAGCGGTGGCGGGCGGCGTTGCCGAGGTCGAGGCGCGCGGCGAGCAGGCCGTCATGCGCGCCCTTAAGGCGGTGATCTTCCTGCAGCAGCAGCAGCAGCGGCCGGGGCCGCGGGGGCAGGGGCAGCAAGGCGGGGGAGCAGCGGCAGAAGGGACGACGGCAGCGGCAACAGGAGGCCGCGCCGCCGCCGCCGACGACGCCGCTGCCGCCCCCCGTTCCTCGCCCCCCTCGATCCTGCTGCTCGCGCCGCGCGTCGACATGGTGGCCGACGTGGCGGCCGAGCGGCGCGGCGAGCCCGCGCGCGAGGTGCCCGGGATCGTGCTGGAGCTGCGGGCCATCAGCTCGGGCGGTCCTTAGAGAGAGAGCGCGCGAGAGAGAGTGGCGCCTTTTTGCCGCCGTCGTGTTTTTCCAACTGCGAAAAACGACAAAAGGCGTCTTGTCCTCTGCTCTCCACACTCTTGCACAACCCGCAAAATGAGCCCGACCCCAGTCCATCACTCAGTACTGCTGCACCGCCATGTGCAAGTAGTGCCCGGGCGTCAGCCACAGCGGCGCGACGGGCGCCCGCCGCGGCGCGAACGCCTCGGCGCAGTTTGAGCGCGCGCCGCGAGAAAAGGGGTTGGTAAACGAGCCCCCCGCGCCGACCAGGTAGGGGTACCGGTGCCAGTTTGCGAGCTCGTTGGTGGTGACGTTGCGCGCGATCTGGGACGCCTGCGCGGCCGCGAGGACCCACACGGACAGGCCCACGAAGGCCGAGGTGACGCAAAAGGCGGTCGTCCAGGCGATGTCGGGCGACCAGGCGCCGTCGGCCAGGTGCGCGCGCAGCGCGGCGCCCGAGACGGCGGTGGCGGCCGCCAGCGCGTACGACTGCAGCAGCAGGAAGAGCAGGAACACGTGGCGGTTGCCCTTGCCGACCGCGTTGCCGACCCAGGGGCAGTAGTGGTCGAAGACCTCGACGCAGCGGCCCGTTACGGCGCAGTGCTTGGCGCGGAGCGGGCGGACGATGCGGCACGTGGCGCACAGCTGAGACCAGCGCCCCGCGGCCGCGAGCTCGGGGCACCCGAGCAGCTGCCGCCGGACGTCCGGCGCGCCGCCGCCGCCGGCGCCGCCGCCGCCGCCGTGCCCGCCGCTCCCGCCCACGCTGCCCCCGCTCCCGCCAGAGCCGTCCGGGCCTGCCCCATTGCTGCCGCCGCCGCCGCCGCCGCCGCCCCCTGCTCCCGGCCCTGCCGCTCCTCCGCCGCCCGGCCCGCCGACCGTCCCCCCAAAATCGAGGGCGTCGCTGTCGTTGCGCGCGAGCAGCAGGCCGCCGCGCTCGGCCGCGTCGGCGTCGGCGCCTGCCCCGCCCGCCGCGCCGTCGGCGCATACGCTGCCGGCGCCGCCGTACGCAGCGGCGCAGCTGCTGCCGCCGCTCCCGCCGCTCCCGCCGCCGCCGGGCGGCGCCATGCCCTTGCCGCCGCCGCCCGCCCCCGCGCCCGCCGGCCCCCCGCCCCCGCCCCCAAGCCAGAACGCCAGCAGCCCGCCGAGCGCGCCGCGCGGCCCGCCGGCCGCCGCGACCAGGGCGCCGACGACGCCCCCGGCCCGCCCCGCCGCCGCCGCCTGCCGCTTGCCGCCCGGCCGCGCGCGCCCGCAGTCCCGGAACGTCGGCAGGAAGCCCGGGTCTGCCACCGTCGTCACGTACAGCGCCGCGAGCCCCGCGGTCGCCGACGCCACCACGGAGAGCGTGGCCCAGCGGAAGAGGGCCGACGCCAGCAGCGCGGCCGCGCGCGCGTGCCTCGGGCTGCCCGGCGGGTGCGCCCCGAGCCAGGCGGCGGCGGCGGCGGCGCCGGCGTCGGCGGCAAAGGCGTCGTGCCGAGCAGCGGCGGCATCGGCAGCGGCATCGGCATCGGCGGCCGTACTGCCGGCCCTGCGCGCCGCCGCCACCGTGCCAGAAGAAAGAGGCATCGGACCCGCCGCCCCCGCCCCGCCGCCCGACGCCGCGAGCGCCACGCCCGCCGCCACCGCGCGCGCCTCCCCCTCGCCCCACGCGTCCCGCGCCCACGGCGCCGGCGTCGCCAGGTGCGTCACCTTGGTCGCGAACACCAGCAGCAGCCCGACGACCAGCACCCAGATCACGGGCGCCAGCTGCAGCCGCGCCATGAAGGCCAGCGGCGCCCCCGCGCCAAACAGCGGGTGAGCGTGCCGCGCCGCCAGGTCGCGCAGGTGCCGGCCCAGGTGCGCGTGCCCCTTTTCTGCGGCCAGCTGCGCGGGGGTCGACCCCGTCACGTCCCGCGCCGCGAGCAAAGGTGCCGCCCCGGCCTGCACCAGGACCGTGCACGCCTCGCCGTGCCCCTTGATCGCCGCCCAGTGCAGTGGCGTGCAGCCCTCCCGGTCGGCGAGCGCCACGCGCGCGTCGAGCGCGGCGAGCAGGCGCGCGCCGTCGGCGTGTCCCTTGTACGCGGCCCAGTGGAGCGGGGTGCGCCCGTCGCGGTCGGGCACGTCCACGTCGGCGCCGTGGTGCAGCGCGAGGCGGTACAGGGCGGCGGTCTGGCCGTACTGCGCCGCCACGTGCGCGGGGCCGTACCCGCGGTTGTCGCGGCGCGCGGGGTCGCCGCCGCCGCGCGCGAGCGCGTCGATCGCCGCGAGCGCGCCGCGCACGGCCGCCCAGTGCATGGCCGTCTGCCCTGTGGGGTCGGCCGCGTTGGGGTCGGCCCCGTGCGCCATCAAGAAGTTGGCCTCGGGCACGCGGTTGTTGAGCGCCGCCCACTGCAGCGGCAGGTAGCTGCCCTCTGCGTCGGGCTCGCGCGCGCAGGAGGGGTCGGCCTCGACCAGGGCGCGCAGGCGCTCGAAGTCGCCGTACGCGCACGCCTTGCTGACGGTGTCGGCCTGCGACTGCTGGTGCTGCTGCTGTGGGGGCTGATGCTGCTTCTGCTGCTGCTGCTGATGCTGGGCGGCGGCGGCGGCGGAGGCGGCGGCGGCGGCCGCCGCGGCGTGCGGCTGCATGCTTTGTGTGTGTTGCTCGGTGTTCGTCCTCCCCCCTCTCCCTCTCCCGGGTCAGGGCGGCCGCGGCCAGGTCTCTCTCTCTCTCGCGCAATGCGCGCGTCGCGCGTGCCGCACCGCGCCGCACTCTCAGCTCTGGCCGCCTGGCGGCGGCGGCGGCGCGCGGTGCGCCGCTTTGTTTCGTGTCTCTCTCTATGCCAGGAGAGTCGGCCTCACGTCCGGCGGACGCGCGCTCGATGTCGGCGATGGGCTTGGGCCTGGTGGTAGCTGGAGGCAAGGAGGGGACAGACGGAAGGTAACGCTTTCGTTTTGGCGGAAGAGGAGGGGAACATTCGCACCCAACAAGTGAGTTTCGCGGGAAGAGAGGGAAGAATGGAATGAGCCGCTATGGTCCCGCAGTGCCGCCGATATAAGTTGGTGGCGATGGTAGTTCGCTCACCGTCTGATTGATTGGCGGTGAGGCGGGGGGAGGGAAGGGGAAGAGGAAGGGCCCTTTCGAAGGGCATCCGGTCGCCGTCGGACCGCGCGCGCCGGCGCAAGCACGACGCCGCGCTGGACGCCGAGGGCGCCGCCGACGCGCTCGGGCGGCAGCAGCAGCCGCCGCCGCAGACGCCCTCCAACCCCCGCAAACCCTTCAAGAAGCAACGAGCGATCGACGCGATTCGAGCGGACCAGCAGATTGCAGACACAGGCACCAAACGAATAATCCGACGTTGAACCACGGACACGCTTCTTGAGAGTTAGGCAAACGCAAAAGAAGCGAAACCACCAGCTTGTCGCGCTCCCTTTCGAGGAGAGCACCCCGCGTTCGTCCCAATGGCGCCCTCGTGATCGTCGGCCTCTCGACGACGGACGCGTCGCACGCGCGCAAACGGCCGCAGGAGAAACCAAACATGGCTGCCGACGCCGACGCCGAGCGCCGCCGGCGCCGCGCGCTCTTCGAGGCCGACAGGGAGGAGCAGGCGCGCGCGGCCATGCCCTTCCGCGCGGACGACGAAGACGATGAGGGGGAGAACGACGACGAGGAGCAGGGCGAGCCGCCCTCTCGCGACCGGAGGCGCGAGGAGGCGCTCTACGGCGTGTTTGCAGAGGGAGGCGGCGGCCGAGCGCGCGGGCGCGGGCGCGTGAGGGGAGGGGGGCGCCGCGGCCGCCGCGCCGAGGAGTGCGACGCGCGCAGCAGCGACGACGACGACGACGACGAGGACATGGACGACGGGTTTGGCGGCGGCGGCAGGCGCGGCCGCCGCCGGCGAGGAGGAGGGGGTTTGGGCGCAGAGGACAGCAGCAGCGACGACGACGACGAGGACGAGGGCCGCCGCGGCGGCGGCGGCGGCGGTGGCGGCGGCGGCGGCGGCGGCGGCGGTCGGCGCGGCGGCCGGCGAGGCGGTGGCGGGCCCCCGGCTCAGAAGCGTGCGCGCGGTCCCGACGGCGCCCTCGCTCCCGTCTCGTTCGTCTCGGCTGGGGTCAACGCTGGCGCGGGGCCAGCAGGAAAAGCGGCAGCAGCAGCAGCAGCCCGAGAGGAGGAGGACGAGGAGGACGGGGGCGCCGTCCGTCGCCCGGGCCTGGGCGCTCGCCGCGAGCAGGAGGACGAGGAGGACGACGGCTGGGGCGGCGACGGCGCGCGCCGCGGCCTCGGCCTTGGAGCGTCGGCAGGCGGCGGGCGAGCCAGTGCCCACCGCGACGGCGGCGGCAGCGGCATCAGCGGCGGCGGCCTCGGCTCGTTTGCGCCCCCTGCCGCGGCAGCGGCGCCGCCCGCCGACGCAATCGGCGAGGACGAAGACGACGACAATGGCGAGGGAGGGGCCGTGCTCCCGACCGCGTTCGGCCAGCGCGTGCTGAAAGCCGCGGCCGAGAAGAAGCGCCGCCGACAGGAGGAGCAGGAGGAGGAGGCGCGCAGGCGGCAGCAGCAGCAGCAGCAGCACGGCGCGGGCGCGGCGGGCGGCTCTGCGCCGCCGCCGCCCGCCGTGCCCAGAGATTTCGCGACGTTCGAGCGCCACACCAAGGGCATCGGCCTCAAGCTGCTGCAGAAGATGGGCTTCCAGCCGGGCGAGGGCCTGGGCAAGGGCGGCAAGGGGCGCGCAAAGCCTCTCGAGGCGGTTCTGCGGCCAAAGGGCGCCGGCCTGGGCCTGGGCGGCGAGCGCGGCTCGGGCGCGGCCGAGGCCGGCGGCGGCGACGACGGGGACGAAGAGGCGGCGGCGGCCGCGCGCCGCGCCCGCCGCGCCGCGGGCGACGACGAGGAGGCCCTGCGGCGCGAGCTCGACGCCGCTGCCCGCAAGCTCGGGGGCAGCGCCGCCGGCGGCGCCGCCATCGGCCGGGCCCAGCAGCAGCAGCAGCAGCAGGCGCGGCCGCAGCCGATGTGGCGGCGGCGCGAGGGCGGCCAGCGCGACAAGAGGCCGCTGCGCTCGGCGGAGGACATCCTCGCCGAGGCGCAGCAGCAGCAGCAGCAGGGGCAGCAGCAGCAGCAGCAGCAGCAGCAGCAGGGGCGCCGGGCCGACCCCTCGTTGTCCGCGGGCGCGCCCGCCTCCAACAAGGCCGCCGCCTCGGCCCTGCGCGGCGGCGGCGGCGGTGGCGGCGGCGGCGGCGGCGGGTCCGTGGTCGTGGACATGCGCGGGCCGCAGTCGCGGGTGGTGACGGATCTGCGGGAACTCAACCGCGGCGGCGCTGGAGGCGGCGGCGCTGGCGGCGGCGGCGGACGGCGCGCCGGCGTCGGCGGTCCCGCCTCTTCTTCCGCCGCCGACGACGACGTGCCGATGCCCGAGCTCCAGCACAACCTGGCGCTGGTGGTGGACCTCGCCGAGGCAGCCCTGCGGCGCCTGGACGCGCGCCTCGCGCGCGAGGGCGAGGGCGCGCCGGACATCGCGCGGCGGCGCGAGCGCGCGCGCGCAGAGGCAGAGGCGCGCGCGGCGGCCGCTGCGCGCCTGGCCGCCGCCGCCTCAGCCGCTGCGCGCGCCTGCTCGCGGGCCGAGCGCTGGGCGAAAGCGCAGCGGCATGGCCAGGGCGCCCTCGAGCTACTGGAGGAAATGCGCGCCGATTTTGCCACTGCCCGCGAGCGCCTGGCCGCGAGTGAGTACGCCGCTCACGGCGTCGGCCGCGCGGCGGCGGGCGCGGTCGTCGCGCCGCTCAAGGCGGCGGCGCGGGGCTGGCGGCCGCTGCGCTCGGCGCGGCGGGCGGTGGGCGGCGACGACGCGGGACCCCGCGACGCGGCTGGGGCCGCCTCCGACGGCGAGGACGATGGCGATCAGGCGGAGCAGGAGCGCGCGGACGCCTCGCTGCGGGCGGTGGTGCGGCGCTGGCGGCCCCTGCTCGAGGGCGAGCGGGCGGCGACGGCCCGGCGGCGGCGCGAGGGGCGGCGCGCCGCTGGGGATGGGCAAAAGGGCGTGCGCTTTGTCGGCGACGACGACGACGCTGGCGACGCCGCCGCCATGGACGACGACAGCGGCGCCGACCCTCTGGCGTCTTGGCGCGCGCAGCCGGCGGGCGGGCAACGACGGGGCTATGAGGGCCGAGAGGAGGAGGACGACGACGAGGGCGACGAGCGCGACGGGGACGGGGGCGGCGCCTACGGCGGCTTTGGCGGCGGCCGCGGCGGCTTTGGGGGCGGCGGCGGCGACCCCGACCCGGGGACGGCCGACCCCTACCTCTTGGCGGTATGGGAGGTGGTGCTGCCCGGCCTGCGCGCCGCCGCCACCCCGCGCGGAGGAGGAGGAGGGGGCGGAGGCGGCGGCGGCTGGAGCGTCCGCGAGCCGGCCCCCCTGTTGGCGCTGCTCCGCCGGTGGCTGCCGCTGCTGCCGCCCGCGGCCGCGCGCGCGCTTCTGCCCGGCCTGGTGCTGCCCGCCTTGCGCCGCGCCGTCGACGCCTACGACCCCCGGGCCGACCCTCTGCCGCCGCACGTCTGGCTGCACCCGTGGCTCCCGGCCTTTGGCGCCGACGCCATGGCCCCGCTGTGGCCCACGCTGCGGCAAAAGTTCTCTCTGGCGCTGGGCTCGGCGGCGGCCGGCACGGCGGGCGCGGCGGGCCCGACGGGCGGCGGCTTTGGCGCCGGCGCTGGCGCCGCCAGCGCCGGCGCCGGCTGGCACCCGTCTGACGGCTCGGCCGTGGCCGTGCTTCGCCCCTGGCGCCGCGTCTTCGACCCGCGCGACTGGGACGCCCTCCTGCGCCGCGCCGTCCTGCCCAAGCTCGAGGCGGCCCTGCGAGAGGGGCTGTCGCTCCGGCCCGACGCGCCGCACACGCGTCCGCTCCGCTGGGCGGCGCTGTGGGCGGGCGGCGCCGCGCCCGACGACGACTCGCTGGCGCTTCTGTTCGAGCGCGCCGTCTGGCCGCAGGCGCACGCCGTGCTCAGGCACTGGCTGGCGGCCCTGCCCGACGGCGGCGGACGCGGCGCGAGCGCGGACGCGGGGGCGCCGGCGCGGCGCGTCAGGAGGGCCAGGGCGCTCGGCGAGGCGGCGGCCTGGCTCGCCGGCGTCAGCGCGCTGGCGCCGCCCGAGGTGCGCGCGCACGCGCGCGGCCGCGCGGCGCTGGGCGCGATGCTGCGGCTGCTCGGGGCGGCGGCGGACGGCGCGCCGCTGCCCGTTGCGCCTGGCGGCGGCGGCGCTCCCTCGCGGCAGGGGCGGGCGGACGGCGGGCGGGCGGCGATGGAGGAGGACGGCGAGCGGGAGCAGCGGGAGCAGCGGGAGCGGGGGCGGCAGGACGAGGCGGGGGCGGGGGCGGGGGCGGGGGCGGGGGCGGACCGAGACCCGCTGGCGGCGGCGGCGCGGCGGGCGGCGGCGAGCGGAGGCGGCGGGGGCGCGCCGGCCACGGCCACCGCATCCCTGCGCGAGCTCGTCGGGCGTTTCGCGGCCGACGCGGGCCTCGAGTTCGCCCCCCGCCCCGGCCGCCTGCACGCGGGCCTCCCCGTCTACAGCTTTGGCGGCGTCAGCGTGGTGCTGCAGCCGCAGGGTGGATGGGGGCCTGGTACGGGTGGCGGCGGCGGTCTGGCGGCGGGCGGCGGCGGCGGCGGCGGGACGCTGCTCGCGCGGCGCGCGGACAGCCGGTGGGCGGCCGCGTCGCTGCAGGAGCTGGTGGAGATGGCGGGGCAGCGGCAGCGTTAGCAACACACACGTGTCAACGCGTTCCTCACCAGCATTCTCTCTCTGTCTCTCTCTTTGTCCTCTCTGCTCGCGATTCCTGGAGAAGGCCAACAAAAAACATCGCATGGCGCCGCCCACCTGCTGCTGAATGGCGCGCCGCCGGACTGCACGGACCGTGTTAATAGAGCTCGCCCTGATCGCCTGCATCGCGACCGCGACCGCCCAAGGTGCGTGGATCGCGTTTGGTCCGCTTCGAAACGCCGACACCGTTCACGTCATCAATCGAATCTCACCTCCTTCCATTTGACCAAGCAACCAACCGACAGGCGACAATGGCAACCCCTACCGATCGGGGGACACTGTCCTGGCGGACGGCCAGACCTATGGAGAGGTGAGGACGGGCCGCCGTTCCTCGCCGTCGTGCGTCGCCGCCGATCACTCTTTCTCTCTCGTTCGCCGTCCCGACGACGCCCGCTCCCGCCCCCACCTCGAAACGAACAAACAAAACAAAACCCAAACAAAACCAACCAACCAGATCAAGCGCTTCCCGGGTTGGCCCGCGCGCCAGCCCCTGCCCAACCGCATGTTCTCGGGCTTTGTGCCCGTGGGCGGCAGCACCAGCAGCAGCAGCGCCGCCGACGACGACGACTCCGACCGCCGCCGCCGCCTCTTTTGGCTGCTAACGCTGTGCGACGGCTGCGCGCTGAACGCGACGGCGGCGGCCGAGCGGCCCCTGATCCTGTGGCTCACGGGCGGGCCCGGGTGCTCGTCCCTGGACGCCTTCTTGTACGAGCACGGGCCGTTCGTGGCGCGGGTTGGCGGCGGCGGCGGCGGAGGAAACGGCGGCGCCGGGGGGGACGTCGGAGGGGGAGGAGAAGGCGCCGCCGTCGCCGACGCCGCCGCCCTCTCTCTGTCACGCAACCCGCACGCATGGGCGCGCCGCGCGTCGGTGCTCTACGTCGACTCGCCCGCGGGCAGCGGCTTCAGCTACGCCCCGGGCGCCGAGGGGTACGAGACGGACGACCGGCGCACGGTCGACGACCTGGTCGCGTTCGTGGGGGCGATCTTGGGGCGCGGCGGCGCGCTGGGCGGCGGCGGCGGCAGCGGCGGGGGGGCGGCGGCGGCGGCAGCAGCACCCTCTCCCGCCTCCGCCGCCGCCGCCGGTCTGCTGGCCGCGATCGGGAGGAACAGCCTCTTATACGTGGCGGGCGAGTCGTACGCGGGCGTATACGTCCCGATGCTGGTTGACGCGCTCGTGGACCGGATGCGGCGGGCAGGAGGGCAGCAGCGGACGGGCGGGCGCAGGGCCAACGGGGACGACAGCGGCGGCGACGGCGACAGCAGCGGCGGCGGCGACGGCGGCGGCGGCGGCGGCGACGACGGCGCCGAGTCCCCCTTTGCGCGCCTCAACCTGCGCGGCTACGTCCTCGGAAACGCCGTCACGGACGACGTCTACGACGGCAACGCCAAGCCCTTGTTTGCCTGGGGCATGTCGCTGCTCGACCCGCCCACGTGGCAGGCGCTGCGGCGAGACTGCGCCTGCGGCAGCGGCGAGGGCAGCGGGGGCCGGCGGGGGGACGAGGGCGAGGGCGAGGACGACGGGGACAAGGGCGTGCCGCCGTCGTGCTTTTGGAACGCCACGGGCGCCTGCGCCAGGGCGCTTCGGGGCATGTCCGCCGCCCTGGAGGGCATCAACCCCTACTCGGTGCTCGACGATTGCACGGGCGAGCCGGACGAGGAGGGGCCCGCGGCCCCTGCCGCGGCTGGTGCTGCCGCCGCCGCCGCCGCCGCTGCTGCTGCCGCCGCTGCTGGTGCTCCCCTGCCCCCCCCTGTCCTTGCCGCCTCACGCCGCCGCCGCCTCCTCGCGCCCTCCGTCAGCGATCATCTTCTCCTCCCTCGCACCGCCCTCCTCGATGCACCTTCCGACCGCCTCAACCACGCCGTCGCCTGCTCCGACCGCCGCGCGGCCCGCCTGCTCTTCCGCTCGCCCGAGGGCCGCGCTGCGCTCGGCGTGCCCGCCGGCGCGCCCGCGTGGGAGCCATGCGCCGATGGCGCGCTGCGCTACCGCTTCGCGCCGCTGGTCGGGTGCGGGAGCATGACGCGCGTGCACAGGCGCCTCATGGCGGTCGCTGACGCGGATGAGGGCGACCGGGGCTCGAGGAGGGGGGGAAGCGGGCCTGGCGGGGCGATGGGCGAGAGCGCGACCGACGGCGGCGGTGTGTCGTCGCCCTCGTTGCCCTCATCGCCGGTGCGAGCGCCGCCGCCCCCGCCCCGCCTGCGCGCGCTCGTGCTGAGCGGCGACCACGACCTCGTCGTGCCCGTGACGGGGACGCGCGCGTGGGTCTACGGCGAGATGGCCCCGGCCATGCGCGGCGCGGGCGGGCGCGGGTGGGCGCCCTGGCGGTACCAGGGCGAGGGCGAGGGCGGCCAGGCAGCAGGTCAGCGGCAGGTCGGCGGCTTTGCGGCGGCGTTCGTGTCAGAGACCGGGGGCGAGTTTACGTTCGCGACGGTCAAAGGGGCCGGGCACATGGCGGCGCAGACGCGGCCGCTGCAGACCCTGAGGCTGCTGGAGCGGTGGCTGGACGGGGATTTGTGAACAAACTAGAGTTTTTGTTTTTGTCGTGAACCGTCTCTTCCAAAACGGCGGCGGCGCCGCTGACGAGCGCAATCGATCGGACCGGAGCGCTGCTCTGTGACCGCACGACATGCACACACACAAGCACGCACCGGACCATCAGCACCACGAACTTACCCGCACGAACACACACACCGCGCCACCAAGTAAAAGAGAGACGCGCGCGTCACAAAACACACCATTGCTGCTGCGGGAGGAGACAGAGACTGACGGAGACCCCGCGCGCAGAGAGAGAGAGAGACGGGACACAGGGAGCCGCGCGCGCGCGCAGATCAAGCGTCAGCCAGCGTTCCCCTGCCCAGCGCTTGACTCGCGTGGGGACGGGCGGCGCTCCCAAGGAGAGGCACGGGCCGCCGCGCCACTGAGCCGCCACCGCCGCCGACGCGCGCGCCGCCGCTCGCCGCTCGCCGCTCTCGGGGAGCGGACGCCGCCCCCCATCTCTCTCTCTCGTCTGACAGCGACCGACAGAATGGACCCCCTCGACGTGGCCGGCGTCTTTGCCGAGGGCCTCGTCAAGCAGGACGAAGTGGACGCCGACCGCTCCGCCATCGAGGGCGACGGCGGCCGCCCGCCTGCGGACGCCGACGCCGACGCGGCGGGGGCAGATGAGGGCGGCGGCGGCGACGAGGAAAAGGCGGCCGACGCCGCCGCCGCCGCCGCCAATGGCCCCCCCGGCGCCGGCGCCCATTCCCCCGTCCCTGTCGGCCCCGACGTCATCCCCTTCGTCTCCCTGCCCATGCCCGAGGCCGAGGCGCGCGCCCTCGGCCCGCGCGCCGTCGAGCGGGCGCACGCGCTGTCCAACGCCGAGGCGGCGCTGCTGGCGGGCGGGTTTGCGCGGCAGGAGCGCGCGGCCAACGCGGCGTTCGAGCCGAGCCCGGCGGCGCAGCGCGCGGCCAGGTACGCCGAGCGCATGGGGGGCAGCCGCAACGCGGACGCGGTCGTGCGCATGCGCGAGTGAGTGGCAGTATTCTTGACGCATGTCTTGTTTTTTTTCCCTTCTTTCGGGGGGTGTCGAGGCGAAGAGGCGAAGAGGCCCCGCTCGCCACGTGTGGCGCGTCGTCGTCGTCTCCGCGCTCCCCCGCCCGGCCCCTCCTCGCTCAACCGCCGCACCCTTTCCCCCCCCCCTTCTCTTCAACCCATACAAACAACAACAACAACAAAACTAGCGTCCTCGCCGAGGCAGGGCTGCACGACTACGAGGCGGCGCTGGTGATGAACCTGGCGCCCGAGACGGCCGACGAGGCGCTGGCGCTGGTGCCCTCGCTGCGGGAGCCCGCCGGCAGGTGGGACCGGCAGGGCGGGACGGAGGCGGCGGTGGAGAAGGTGCTGGCGGACGTGGCGGCGTACCGGGCGTTCGACTGAGGGGGGGGGGGGCGATTCTTTGTCTTTGTCGGGGGGGAGGAGGGACTGGGCTTGCCGCGGCGCTCGCGGCTCGACGGTGCGCTTGATCGCCGGAACGGCACCCGCCACCCCGACGACCGCGTTGGTTTTTTTGTTTTCTGGCGTCGCCCCGCTTCCCCCGCTCTTTCCCGCTCCCCCGCTTCCGGCGAGGGCGTGTGTCTGTCGCCGATTTCCCAATGTGATGGTGCATTGTCCTTGCGCGTGGAAGGGGAGGAGGGGAGGGCGGCAATTGACGCACATACGCCCTCTAAGGGGACGCGCCTCTCCTCCGCCCTCCTCCTCTCCTGCTCTCTCCTGCTACATCACGCGCCGCCTCCAGCAATCATCGGATCCACACGTCCGATCGTCATCAAACAATTCACAGACACGCACCACAATCACCCGATCAAAAGTCTCTCCCCAACTCCCAAAAAAAACAAAATTGAGAGACGACCATGATGCTGTCCCTCCGCTCCAACGTCGTCGCCCGGCCCGCCGTCGCCTCGCGCGCCGGCACCCGCGACGTCGCGTTGTTCTCGGCCGCGGCAGGCGCCGCGCTGCTGCTGGTGCGTTCTCGTTTTGGCTCGAATCTCTCTGTGTGTGTCTCTGTTTCCTCTCTGTCGCACCCCGCGACGTGATCGACGTGATCCGCCCCCGCGCGCCCCCTCCAGCACCGCCTGCCCGCCGTTGTAGTTCGTTTCAACCTCTTTCGCGCGCGGGATTGCCGTCGCGGAAGGCGCCAGGCTGCGGCGTTTCCGTCCCTGCGGCGGCCGCCGTCGGTGTCGGACCGCGCTCTCGCCCGGCCCATGCCGCGCGCACGCTCCGCCCCCTCCCCCTCTCGCTCCGCCCCCTCCCCCTCTCTCTCACCCCCCGAACAACCTGCCACCAATTACAAAAACAGTCCGCCCCCGTCCAGCCCGCCTTCGCCCGCCTACCCGCGGGCTACAAGTCGCCCTCGATCGCCGCGCAGGAGGCGCGCGGCATGGCGCCCTCGTCCGACAAGGCGTCAAAGATCTTCGAGCAGTTTGAGAACAAGCCGCTGCCGTCGGTGTCGGCCGAGCCGCCCAGCGTGCGCGCGGCGCGCGACATGCGGGCGAGCGCGCCGCCGGCCAAGTTGAGCGCGTCGATCATGCAGCCGGCGGCGCCGGCGGTGGCCACCACGCCCGCCGCGCCCGCGCCGGCCGCCGCCGCCGCCGCCGCCGCTGCTCCCGCTGCCGCGCCCCCCGCCGCCGTCGCCGCGGCCCCAGTCGCCGCCAGCGGCGGGCTGAGCCCGATGGTCATCACCGGTGCGCTCGCCGTGCTCGGCGGCGGCGCGGCGCTTGCGTCCAGCAGCAGCGGCAGCGCCGATGTGGCCCCTCCCGCGCCCGCGCCGCCGCCCTCTGCCGTCGCGCCCGCGCCGACGCCGCCGGCCGCCGGCGGCGACAGCGGCAGCGGCAGCACGGGCGCGCAGTGAGGCTGACAACACAAACAACAACAACAACAACTACAACAAAAAACGGCTTGCACACCATCGCGACCCCATTTTCTGCCCCCCCTCGTGACCGAGAAGTGGAGGGGACACGCTCTCTCTCTTGTGTCTTTTTGCGTCGGTCGTCGGTCGCCGCCGCCGCTTTTTAGCGCCCCCTGTTTTTTTTTAACTTCTGTATAGCTGTAGCCTCTGCCCGCCTGTCACGTCCCCCTGTGTGTTTTCCTTCAAGCTTTGGACCCTGTCTCATCACGTCCAACCGCGCGCAAAGTAGAGGGCGGACGCCGCGGCCTCCCGGAACGACGCGTCAAACGCCTCTCGGACGGTCGCGCCGAGCCCCCCAGGTCGCGGCCCGGGCATACGCGGCACGACGCAAACGTCGGGCGGTGATGGTGGCGTGTGGTGCGCGGTGTGTGGTGGTGGTGGTGGTGGGTGCGTGGCAAAGAACGAACACTGTCTCCCCCACGCGCCGAGCACCCCTCTCGAGGCCGCCGCCGCCGCCGCCCGACCGCCCCCTTCTCGACCCCTCTCCGTCCCGCCCGCCGGCACGACCACCACCTCGACCAACCCCTCCCCCTCTGCCACCGCGCGCCGGAAGGCGGCCAGCGCCCGGCGCGCGTGCCAGGGACTAGTCACAACCGCAAGCAGAAGCGCCGCTGGCCGCCGCTCCCCCCGCCCCCTCCTCCTCCTCCGCCCGCCGCCCTCCTCGCGCGCGAGCAGCGCCAGCGTGCCCAGCGCGTTCTCGCGCGTCGAGGTCGACGCGCGCTCGAGGCGCCAGGTGGCGGGCAGGCGCCGCTCGAGCGCGGCTTCGTCGCCGTCGTCGTCGCCGTCGTCGTCGCGGCCCTGCGCCGCCGCCATCATCCGCAGCGCCGCGCGCGCCATGACCGCCGCCTCGGTCGGGCCCGAAGCGCGCCGTGCCGAAGAAGGGGCCGCGCCGGAAAAGATAAGCAAGGCGCCCGGAGGGTGCGCGCGACGCCAAAGCGCCAGCCCGGCCGCGATCCGGCGGAAGAGCTCGGCCGTCGGCTCGCGTCGGCGGCGGCGACCGTCGGCAGCGGCGCCCCAGCGCAGGGCGTAGCCGAGGACGACGACGGCGTCGATGGGGGACCCCTCGGCTAGCAGGTTGCCATCCGTGGCCACGCGCGAGTTGTGGGCGCGAAGGAGGGCGCAGAGGGCCGGCAGCACGAGGAGGAGCGAGAGCGAGAGCGCGGCAAGGGCGACGGCGCGGCGTCGGCGTCGGCGTCTGCGATCGGGCGGCTTTGCGGCGGCGACGGCGACGGCGGCCGCGCCGGGCGAGGGCAAGGACGGCGGCAACGGCAACGGGAACGAGGGCAACGGCGGCGGCGGCGGCGGGCTGCGCGGCGCGGGATGCAACATGGCGGTTGCCGAGCCGAGAGACACACACCGCGTGGGGAGGGCCGACCGGTTGCGTCTGTCGATCCTTTGATGTTTGGCGATGCTGCGGGCAGGCCACAAGAGACAAGCAGTCTGTGAGACAGTACTGGATCGAGTTGTGATAAGAGAGAGGGTTGCGGCGATTGACGGGGGGTGAGACGCGCGCCTAAGAGAAGGACTGGGGGTTGCCGCCGGCGTCGGCACACCCACCTTCGAACGCGGACCGCGACGAGACGGGAGGCGCCGTCCGACCCCGGCGCGCTCGCCGAAACGCCGCGTCACAAAGCGCGGCGTCGCCCCCGTGCGACATGTGCCCCCCCTCCACAACACTCTCGTATTCTGCTATCAAAAGCCTCGCTCCAATCATCATTGTACACCTGCAGACCAACCAAACCACCCACCCGTCTCTGGATCGACCCTTGGGCGAACAGCCCACTCCCCTCTTTTGACTCTCGCGTCGCGAGTTGCCCCCCCCGCATCATCAGCCTCCATCCCTACGATGCGCGCGCGCTGAAACCCAAGCCGGGGGCTCATCCGACCGGTTTAGGAGAGGACGCGCGCGGGGCCCCTGCGCGCTGATTTTAGCAGCGATAAGGGGAGCTGGGAGCTGGGCCCCTGAATCTGCTCCGAAAGAGGAGGATGGCGCGCCTCGCCTCGCAGCAGCAGCTCGCGGGACCGCTCGTGCCGCGCACGCGCAGGCGGACACTCGGCGCGCGCTCGAGGAGACGCGGCGGTGGGCGGCGGCCGCTGCTGCTGCCGTCGCTGCTGCTGCCGCTGGCCTTGTGCGCCGCGGTCGCCGCAAGCGCGTCGCCGCCGCCGCGCGCCGCCGCCAACGCCGCCGACGCCGCGGCCGCAGCAGCAGAAGCAGCAACCGCGGGGGGGACCTTGCGGCGCGCGCTGCTGGCCGCCCCGAGCAACAACAACAACAACAACAACGAGGAGGAGGAGGACCTCCTGCCCGGCTGGCACGCCGACCAGCGGCAGCCCGGCTGGGGCGGCGACGCCCCCCTGCCGACGCTCGAGCTGCCGCCGCCCGCCGCCCGGCGCGCCGCCGGCGCCGGCGGCGACCCGGCGCGCCTGCTCGCCCGGCAGCTGGCGGCGGCGGCGGCGGGCGGGGCCGACGTGGCCGCGGGCCCGCCCGGCGCGGCCCTGGCCGTCGGCACGGCCGGCGCCGTGGCCACTGCGCGCGGGGAGCAGGCGGCGCTCGAGCGGCGCGCCGACCAGATCGAGCAGGAGGCGGCGGCGCGGCAGCAGCAGGGGCAGCAGCAGCCGCGGGCGGCGGGCGGCGGCGGCGGCGCCCTGTTCGTCGCGCCGCGCCCCCAGATCGGCGCCGAGCCCTTCTCGCCGGACATGCTCATCACGATCGCCGAGCAGCTCGAGCAGGCGCGCTCGCTCCGCAACCTCTCGCTCGCCCTCGCCGCCCGCAGCCGCGTCGACGGCGGCGGCCGCAACGCCGCCGGCGCCCCCTTCCCGCCGCCGCTGCCGCTGCTGCTGCCCGCCGACCCGGACGACCTGCCTCCGCCGCTGTCCCAGGCCCAGCTCGCCCGCGCCACCCCTTTACTCGGGCCCCTGGGACCCCTCAAGCCCAGCAACTGGGCCCGGGCGCCCCCGAGCGGCAGCGACGGCAGCGGCGGCAAGGCGGGCGGCCCGGGCGGCGGCGGCGGCGGCAATGGCGGCGGCAGCAGCGGCCCCGCGGCCTGGCCCGAGGGCTACGTGGCCCTGTGCGCGGTCGTCAAGGACCAGGCGCGCGACCTGCGCGAGTGGGTTGAGTACCACCGCCACATCGGCGTCCGAAAGATCTACGTCTACGACAACAACTCGACCGCGCCGCTCGCGGCCTCGATTGCAGACCACCTGCGGGAGGGGGCCGTCGAATACAGCTACTTTGTCGGCAGGACGCGGTGGCGCGACCTGTTCCGCACGACCAGCCAGTGGTGGGCGTACAACGACTGCGTGGCGCGGTACGCGCACCGGCACCGGTGGCTGGGGTTCATCGACGTGGACGAGTTCGTGGTGTTCGAGGAGGGGTCGACGGAGGCGCCGCCGTTCCAAAGGGCGGCGGAAGAGCGGGAGGGAGCAGGAGCAGCCGGGGCCGGCGCAGACGCCGACGCCGACGCGGACGGCGGCGGCGACGACGACGAGCGGTCGCTGCAGCGGGCTCTTCCCCGCACCCGCCGCCGCCGCCGCCGCGCCCTCACACCCTCTCTAGTGGACATCAACGACTTCATGCGCGACTACGAGGCCTTCGGCGCCCTCGCCATCAACTGGCGAATCTTTGGCTCGAGCGGCTTCGACGCGCGCCCGAGCGGCGGCGTGCTCTCGAACTACGTCGCCTGCGCCCCTCGGCTCAGCCCGGAGAACGCGCTCGTCAAGGTGTTCGCCAACACGGCGCACGTTCTGACCGTGGGCGACGACCCGCACACCGTCGTGTTCAAAAAGGAAGGGGCCACCACCGTCGACGAGATGGGCAGGCCGGTCAAAGGCGCGCGCACGGCCGAGCCCTCCTCCTCGCGCGTCGCGCTCTATCACTATCTGACAAAGTCGCGGGCAGAATACGGCGCCAAGATGGCGCGGGGCTCTGCGGCCGGCAACTTCAAGGACGCGGCGTTCTTCGACGCGGTCAACGCGATCGCGACCGAGACGTGCACCCGCGCGGTGCCCCTGGGCCAGAGGTGCTGCCCGAGCGTGCTGGCCGACCTGGCCGCGGCCGAGCGGCGGCGGGCGACCGAGCGCGCGGCCACGCACGCCGAGGCGGTGGCGGCGGCGTGGCCGGCGGGCGGCATCGCGGGCGACGGCGTGGGCGGGGTGGCCGCGGGGCGGGCGGCGAGCGCGCGCGCGGTGGCGGCGCTTCCGGGCCCGCCCGGGGGCGACGAGGCGGCGACGGACCAGGGGGACGACGCGGAGGACGAGGAGGAGGAGGCGGCGCGGGAGGGGGGAGGCGGGGGAGGAGGAGCGGGCGGGGCGGGCGCGGCGGCAGGGGCGCCCGGCCGGCGAGGCGGCGGCGGCGACCAGTGGGCCCGGCGCGCGGCCGCCGCCAACGCCGAGGCCGAGTCGGTCGACCGGCTCGCCGCGCGCCGCGAACAGCGCGCGGCGGCGCCGAGGAACGCGTGACGTGAGAGCAGGGGGAGCAGCAGGCTCTCGACGGGCCGGCGCCGCTCGTTTCGCCTTTTTGCCCTCTGGGTCCCCCCCCCCCCCCCCCCCCCCCCCCCCCCCCCCCCCCCCCCCCCCCCCCCCCCCCCCCCCCCCCCCCCCCCCCCCCCCCCCCCCCCCCCCCCCCCC
>Ga0209390_10004333_pt1 | contig 21458 bp, 17 predicted proteins | sample BON01_FD_187212 | JGI IMG/M metagenome (GOLD analysis project Ga0209390, IMG submission 187212) | Freshwater microbial communities from Lake Bonney liftoff mats and glacier meltwater in Antarctica - BON-01 (SPAdes) (version 2) | ecosystem: Environmental > Aquatic > Freshwater > Ice > Glacier... | reverse complement strand
TATATATAAAAATAAAAATATATATACACACACACACACACACACACACACACATATATATATATATATATATATATATATAATATATATATATATGTGTGTGTGTGTGTGTGTGTGTGTGTGTATATTCTTGAATACAGACATGCATATAGATATAGAAAGATCTAGATAGATAACTTAGAAAGTAGCTATAAACTATAGAAAGGGGATTACCTTTGGCAGGCCGAAGTCGCGCACGGGGTCGGAGGAGAGGAGGATGCTGCCCACCATGATGGCGATCACCACCACGCGCACAAACGTCATGAAGACCTGGAGCGAGGAGCGCGCGGCGGGGTGAGACTGGCGGGGCTCGGATTATGATCAGGCTTCGGCGGCAGGAGTCTGGTTCCCGTGAGTCCTAGGACTCTGGGCCTAGGACTGCTTGGAGTCTCTCCAACGGACTGCAGGCTCCAAGCTTGGAGTAGAGGAGTTCGGTCCGTTTCTCCATGTTGCGGTGGGGTGTGCTTCCTTATTTAGTTTCCAGTGTCCCAGGTTTTCGCGTGCGAGCGCCGCGCGCGTCGCGGTGCCATGCGAGCGTGGTGGTTGCGTGTCCTTCTTCACCTGGAAGGCGACCTGCTCCTCGAGCTCGAAGAGGCAGACGAAGCTCATCGAGACGGCGAAGATGATGAGCCAGGCGTAGTAGAGCTCCAGACACGCGGGGTCAGTCGTCAGAGAGGGCTCGCCGTCAGGCCCCGCCGCGTATACGGCGCACGTCTGCTCGCCGTTTATCCCGATGATGGGCACCGCCGAGGCGAGAGACGAGGCAAAGACGTCCGCGTAGGACCACAGCGTGCCCAAAAGGTAGAGCAGCACGAAGCATCCCACTACCGCCTCGATGGTGCGACCCAGGTGCAGCCGGCATAGCGCCATCACTTCGAAGGACGTCTCTGACGGCACCTCGAGCACCGGCAGGCCGTCTTCCCACGTGCCCAGGTTCTCCTTGCTGGCCGATTCGCACTCGCGCTTGGCCAGCGGGACGAGGACGGGCGATACTGCGAAGTCCCGCTTCGAGAGGAGGGCGTGCGAGCGCGCCACCACCTCGGCAAGCAGGCACGTCGCGATCCACTGCATGACGGTCACCCCGACGAGCGTCGCAACGCCAGGGATGATCCCCGCAGAGAACATAGCGTGGGGAACGTCGAGGAAGCCCGAGCCCATGATGACGTTGACGGTGAAGCACACCACCGCCCACTCGTTGAGACGGTGCTTCATCGCGGCTTTTGAAGTCGCGCCACACCCGCTATGGCCGCCCTTCAATCCCCGGCCCACTCGTTGGCGCCGAAAGGCGCTAATTAGAAGGGCAGCTGCTAGCAGCCGACTTCATTCACATGAACGCCAAGGCTCCACACGACATCCCTTTATTGTTGACTAACGTGTAATCGGTTGGGGCGGTCCGTCTACGGGCCCTACCCTTCTTTTTGGTGCAGCAGGGCAGGGGTGTCTCCGTGTCGGTGTGAGCCGCTGCGGGCCGGCTGCTGTGGTAGGGAGGGGGTGTTAGGTGTAGGTGTTTCGTAGTCGTAGTAGGGGTAAATAAACTTATCAACTGTCAACTGTCAACTGCACGTACGAACACACACACACATAGATATATATATTATATATATATTATACGATCTCTATCTCTATCTCATCCGATCACGCGCTGAGTTGCTGGCTTTATATCCACGAGCGCCGTCCGCCGTCCGCCGTCCGGGCCGTCCGCCCAGCGGCCCAGCAGGGCTTAGCCCGAGTATTTTGACGTTTATTTAATTAACGTTCAAGAGTGTCGTGTGGCTTGGATGTTCTGTAGCATATGTAGCATCTATAGCATCGGGGGATGCTATACATGCTATGTAGTATACTACACTACAGTACTACACTCTGTCCTAGATGCAAAGTTTGGTATTTGAACACATAGGTTTTAGCATTTGGGCCCGGCCGGGGCGTGTACTTGTACTTGTACTAGCAGCCAGCAGCAGTACCAGTAATCGGGTCAACTCGAAATTGTTCAAATATCAGAAAAAAGTAGAGCTATGCTATATAGTACTGTAGCATCTGATGGAGGCTATATAGCATATGTATCATGCTATATATATATATATAGTATGCTACAGAACAACCAAGTCATGTGGTACGTGTGTGTGTGTTCATTAATTAAAGAGGCGCCTCCTTTAACACCACTTTCCCGAGGTGTTAGCGTGTTACGGTTCTTTAACACCTCCACGCAGCAACTGTTCAAGGAGATACGTTATTTGCTTAGGTTGAACGGTTTGAACAGTGGATTGAACAAAAAAAACGCAAACGCATTGCTGAACATTTGAACAGTTGTAGTTGTAGTTGTGGTTGTGGGTGTGATCTTATATATATTATTATATATCTCAGGAAGCTCCAGAATTTCCAGAAAGCCAGACATTCCAGAAATGTTGCTCTAGTTTAACAGTGATAGTGATTGTGAACACTTGAGCACCTTGAACAGTCGTTAACAGTCGTTAACCTTGGATGTTCTGTAGCATATAGCATCTATAGCATCGGCATCGGGGGATACTATACACAATACATGCTACTATATAGTATTATAGGTATACTACACTATTATAGTACTACACTCTGTCCTAGATGCAAATTTTGGTATTTGAACACATAGTTTTTAGCATTTCGGCCCGGCCGGGGCGTGGGCTAGCAGCCAGCAGCAGCACCAGTAATCGGGTCAACTCGAAATGGTTCAAATATCAGAAAAAATGGAGCTATGCTATATGCTATATCTATATAGTACTGTCGTAGCATCTGATGGAGGCTATATAGCATTGTAGCATGCTATATAGTATGCTACAGAACAACCAAGTCGTTAACACTAGTACTAGTAGTAGCCACTAGCACTAGTGTTGAGGCAATGACTGTTCAAGGGAACCGTTAACACCTTGTTTTGACTGCTGTTACTGTTACTGTAACTGCGCCGAAAACCTCGGTTTATTAACGTTATTATTATAATTATTATATATATAAACTATTTATTTATATAGGCCGTGCAGGGGCCCTGCGCGTCCGCCGCCCGCTGTCAGCTGCGACGCTGTGACCTGTGACAAGCGACGCGAGCGCGGAACATATATAATATACCTGTTTAGTACAAAATTATATAATTATCAGCATGTACATGACTCATGAGTAGTACATGTACATGTGTAAAATAGGAACATGCATATACATATACTATCATATATGACGCATCACGCATCTGTTATCTGTTGAATAGGAATAGGTGCGAGAAGCTGCTCGTCGGCTCCTCGTCTTCCCACATTCCCACACGCCCACATGCCACACGTCGACCATACCCATACTGTATCCATACTCAGACGAATTCATCTCCACCAGTCCACCATCCACACCGACTGCTACTCTGACACACACGCTTCTCGACTGAACACCGCAACACGACCACGACCGCGACAACACCCAGACACCCTCTCCGAGTCACTCCTTGTTATTACAAGAGCAAGAGAGCAGAGAGCGAGGCTCCAGACCCCCTCCGCCCGTGCCCCCGTCGTCTACCGAGCGCGATTTGCGGAGCCAGTACCAGCTCGCTTCTGCGCTCTTGCCACTGCCGGGAGTGCTCTCGCGCGCCAAGCGCCAAGCTCCTCCCATCCTATCGCATCCAGCGCGCGGCCCTCGGACCCGCGAGTCTCTCGTCGCGGCGGGCATCCCGCCAACCATCACCTTCACACCGCCGCAACATACCTGAGCGCCTCACGACGCCCCGGCGCGGGGTGCTTTGACAGCAGCCCCGCCGGCGGCCCAAAGCCCTGCCTCTTCTTAAACCCGCCCGGAGGCCCAGAGGCTCAGGGTTGCAGAGTTGCATAGGCTCAGACGCTCAGAGCTCGTCCTTTGAGTCATCGATGGGGCAGCCGCTCTTCATCGCGCGGAGGTGCGCCTCGATCTGGGCCTGTAGCGCGACGAGCTGTCCGACGGCCTCGTCGCGCGCCTCGGCGTTGAGCTCGAGTTCCTTGCGGGCCGCCTCCTCGCTCAGGTCGATCTCGGTCCCGTCGGCAAGCTCCAGCATCACCGACGCGGCGACAGTGGTGCGACCGCGCTTGGTAGCCTGTGGGAGGGGTGCGTGGGGTGAGCACAGGGTACGGCGAGCTGTGACGACTCGGCCGGCTCAACGGGCTGGCGCCCTATGTAAGTGGTGGAACGCGGCCAAGCACCAGCGCGATCAGCGGGCCCACCCGCCGAGCGACTAGGAGGTGCAGCGGCTGGTGAGGGGCGTGTGGGTAAGCACAGGGTGAGGCGAGCGACGGCGCGGCGATGCGGGCAGGCGGGGTGTGGCCGCACCCTGGCCTTGACCGTGTTGAGTACGTTGATGGGCGACCCGTTGGCCGACAGCATCATCTCGCCCGTGCGCGCAAAGCGCGGCGTCTCGTACATGCGCGGAGTCATCATCGGCATCGCGCTGCTGCCCACGCACGGCGTCGACACGCCCGCGCCGCCTGGCGTGGCTGCCGCCGTCCGGCCGCGGGTGGCGCGGCCGCCGGCCGCCGGCGTGGCGGCGGCGTTGGCGGCGGGGTTGCGCCTCGACGTGCGCGAGCCAGCCGGGGCCTCGGTGTCCCGCGGGGCGGGCTTTGGCCGGGCGATGCTGCGCGGCGGCTGCATGAGCGCCGATGGCGCCGGCATCGCCTCAGCCGCCGGTTTCCTGCGCTTGGCTGCGTGCTGGATCGCCTGCTCGACATCGCCGCCGCACTCTTCGCAAAACTCGCGCATCGTCATGCTGCGCACGGCGAGCGGCAGCTTGAGCAGCTCGTAGCGGAAGCTCGACTCGAGGCGCAGCGCCAGCCGCTCGGTCAGCGAGCGCATCTGGCTCACCTTTTCGAGGTACTCAATCTCGAGCTCGCCCAGGAAGGACTCATCATACTCCACCGCAGGCTTGTCCTCCGCGGGGATGACGGTCCGGAAGTCGGACGTCGACATGTGGGCCGTCGAGTTCAGCATGGCGAGTGCCATCTCTCTGCTCTGCCTAGGCGTCGGGCGCCGCCAGACGAAAGCTTGCTGCTGCTCGACGCTGAGCGACGGCTTTCAAACGTTGTGGGCCTGGCAGACCCCCTGGCGGTATTTAGAAAAGGGATCGACCCCTGGCGGTATTTTCCCGCCGGTACTTTCCATCGTGGCGCCGACTGGCAAGCAGGCCATGGCGCCTTCGGTCGCTACCGACAGCTCAACGGAGGTCGATGCGATCGTGCACCAGATGTGCCTGCGCTCGCTCAAGCGCACGCACGGCATGTACCTGAGTAACTACGGCCAGCGGCCTCCAGCTCTCGAGTCCGGGTGCGCGCCGCGGCCCGCCAGGTAAAACTCCGCGCCCGCCGCCGACCGCGCGCGCTCCTTCCCCGCAGGCGCACGCTCAAGCTGGCGGCCAAGGTGGCAGGAGAGTACAGCATGGTCAAGGACCTGCCGCCACCAGGCACGGGCGCCGGGCCGGGCTCCGCTATCACCAAGCTGCTGACAAGCGGCTCGAGCAACAGCGCCGGGGCCGGCGCGCCGGCTGCGCAGGCCTCGGGCCTGATGCTCAAGGGTCCCGGGGGCGGCAGCTCGAGTGGGTCGGGGGCGGCTTCCGCCGGGGGCGGCGTGGTCGCACAGAGCAGCGGGGCGGGCTCGAGCGACGCCGTGCCACCGGGCGGCACTCGGCTGGTGCCGCGCCGGCGCGACGCCCGCAGCGACATGCCGCGGCCCGAGTGGCACGCGCCGTGGAAGCTGATGCGCGTGGTCTCCGGCCACATGGGTTGGGTGCGCTGCATCGCGATCGATCCGACCAACTCGTGGTACGCCACCGGCTCGGCCGACCGCACCATCAAGATCTGGGACCTTGCATCGGGTACGCTCAAGCTGACGCTGACGGGCCACATCAGCACCATCCGCGGGCTGGCCGTCTCGGACCGCTCGCCCTACCTCTTCTCGGCGGGCGAGGACAAGATGGTGCGCTGCTGGGACCTTGAGTACAACCGCGTCATCCGCGACTACCACGGCCACCTCTCGGGCGTCTACTGCCTGGCCATGCACCCCACGCTCGACCTGCTCATGACGGGCGGCCGCGACTCGGTCGTGCGCGTCTGGGACATCCGGACCAAGAACGCCGTCCACACGCTCACGGGGCACAACCAGACGGTGGTCGGGCTGGGCACGCAGGCGCTCGAGCCGCAGGTGATCAGCGGCAGCATGGACTCTACGATCCGCTGCTGGGACCTGGTGGCGGGCCGCGCCTCGGCAGTGCTGACCAACCACAAGAAGGCGGTGCGCTCCATCCTCGTCCACCCGACCGAGTACACCTTCGCCTCCGCCTCGCCCGACCACATCAAGAAGTGGAAGAGCCCCGAGGGCAAGTTCCTGCAGAACATCGCCGGCCACAACTCTATCATCAACTGTCTCGCCATCAACCAGGACAACGTGAGTCGAGCGCACAAACAACGCGCCAGCCCAGCTCTAATTCGAGCCCTCCTGACCTGTCCTCTTCCAGTGACGGGAGCAACCACCCTTCACCCCGCCTCGCACGCAACCGCGCCCCTTCTCCAACGCAAACGCGCCCTTCTGCAACGCCGCGCCCTCTTGTCGCCGCACCGCCCTCTCGCAGGTGCTTGTGGCCGGCGGCGACAACGGCAAGCTCCACTTCTACGACTGGAAGACGGGCTACAACTTCCAGACGCCCGAGACGGTGGCGCAGCCCGGCTCGCTCGAGAGCGAGAAGGGCATCTTCTGCGCGGCCTTCGACCACTCTGGCTCGCGGCTCATCACAGGCGAGGCGGACAAGACGGTCAAGATCTGGAAGGAGGACCCCATGGCGACCGAGGCGACGCACCCCGTTACCTGGGAGCCGCCCAGGGACAGGAAGCGCTACTGAGACTACGGGGGGCGGAGGCGCTGCTGTGGGGTCTGGCTCCTAGGGCGTTACGGGAGGTGGTTGTCCGCGGACTGTGGAGTCGGCTCCCGCGCCGACGGCAGCGGCTGGTGAGGCCCCTGCGGGCCAGCTCTATCCTCTCTCGCCCATCGGCCGCGTGGCGTGGCGCCCAGCGCGGCCGTGTATCATGCAGCGGGTCTGGCGAGAGGGTGGGTTGCTTGTTGAGCGCGGTTGTGCGAGCGTGGAGAGGCCACGCGGGTCACGGATCGTGTCGATGAGGTCCAACGGCGGCAGGCGGGCTCTTCCTCGCGCTCGTCGGCTCTCGCTCTCCCCAGGCCGCCACGCTCGCTCCCTGCTCGTTTCTCGTGTTCTACCCGCTCGGAGCGTTTCGGGTCAACCCGAATTATATTTCGACGAATACATTTTCAATTATTCGCGATCTAATGATCTAGATCTAGATCTAGCTGATTATATATATTATTTATATATATTATTATAATATACAGAAAAAAAAATAATGAAATATGGCCCAGTGGTAGTGGTAAGTGGTAACCATAACCATAACTAGCCGGAATGAGAATGAGAGCCCAGAACCAGGAGCCAAAGCCAGAAGACGCTCCCGTAGACTTTATCATCCATAATATCCATACACAGACACAGATCACAGAGCACAGAGCACAGACACGTGCCACGGCCCCAGTCTGCCCAGCCCGATGTCGTCACGACAATATTAAAACAAAACGCGAGGCACCGACAGAGAAAGAAAAGAGGGCGAGCAGAAGCGAGAAGAAGAAGCAGAATAAAGCGATGCATGCGAGATAGCGAAATGCTCTCGTGCCCGCAGCCTCACTCACATCGTACCGCGCAGAAACTCCACCGCGAATCCCGTCCATGTGTATGCTCGATTCGCGCGGCGTACGAATCGAATGACTCCATTCGCGGCTTACCAGTTGCAACATCGAGCCGCGGTAGGCGTAGCATGGATCTGCGTTGAGCTCCACAATCTGTTCGTCGGGCACACACGACACCCTGAATACCCGCGGCAACCTGTGGCTGCCGGCGCTCGCGAGGGCGCAACACTGGCTGCACATCGCGGGAAACAGAGAGAACGATCGCGAAGCCCTCCCCCCCACCCATGGAATGGTTTCATCCGTCAGCCCATCGTTGAAGATGGAGTCTCGAGCATGCACTTCACGCAATGAGGCGCTTGGTCCACTCCTCACGCGCCGACGCCGCAGCCGCCTTCGCACCGGATTGCATGCGGCTGGCCAGGCCAACGCTCGGCTGCATGGGCTCGACGGGGGCGCCGAGCGACCCGACCGAGGTGGTGAGCAGATTCAGCACAAAGAAGGCGGCAATCGGCGAAATGTCGAGGCCGCCGATGGCCGGGATAACGCCGCGGAAGAGGTTGAGGTACGCGTCCGAGACGGTGAAGATGGGCCGCAGCAGGGCGACGCCCTGCGCCTGTGGCACCCACGAGAGCAGGATCCGGAAGGTGATGATTCCCGAGTAGATGGAGAGGAAGTTCATGGATCCATCCAGCAGGAACTCAGCGGGCACGTTGTCGGGAGGGATGACCATCGCCAGATGGCGTGGGCGGGCACGGTGCTCGCGGTGCAGGCCCACGGCCAGCATGTTGCTGTGCGCCGCGGCAAGCGCCGGGAGCAGCAGTGCTAGGAGAATTTTCGGCGCCATGTTGCGAAGGTTCGCAAATATCACTTGAAATACCGTCCAGGGGATTTGGGCTGAGGTGTCGGTAAAAGGATTCGTCATTCGTTATACTCGTACACCCCCATAGTAACCTAGAAATGTTAAAACAAAACTCCCGGTACTACTTGACCCTAATAATATGATATGTTGCCAACCAAAGACAGACCTCGGGTTAACCCTTAACCACTATTCGTTGATTGTACGTGCTAGTAAGTACTCTCTACTAGTACTAGTACGTACGTTACACACGTTACACGTTACACGACAAAACACAAAACAGTTGCGCGTTGCGCTGTGTGCGTTACGCGTTACGCGGTGAGAGTGTGTGTTTGCTGTGTGAGAGAGAGATTAGGTTCTTGTTGATAAAAAAAAGACTATATACTTACACGTACTACATCTACATACGCAAACACATGTGCGAGGTACATACACATACACCAAAGTCAAAAGCTACGGCGACACGACGGGGGGAGCACACCCCGGACTCGATCTAGAGAGTCATCGTCAGATCCAGCGAGGCGGCCAGCGAGCCGCACTGCGCCTCGAGCCATCGCCGCGTCGCGATGCCGCGCGCCGCGTTGCCGCGCACTACCGCCTGCAGTGCAGTGGCGGCGCCGTGCGCTCTGGCCTTGCGAAGCCTCGACTTTTGGAGCTGGGTCAGCGCCGAGGCGGCCCACTGCCCCGTCTGCAGCGTCTGCAGCCCGACGGGCGGCCGGCGAGGCTTCTCGAGCGTCGTCGTTGCCGCAGCCGCCTTGTGCTCGCGCGGCGGCCGCCGTGCCGAGGTGCCACTCGCGCTGCCGCCTCTCCCACTCGCCGAGCCGCGCTTCCATGCGCTGAGTCCAGAGGCGGACCCCAGACGGCTGCCCATTCCCGACGCCGACGCCAGACCTGCCGACTTGGCCATTGCGGCCGACGGGGCCTGCGAGCGCTGTGGCGTGTTGGTGCCGGAAGCGCGAGGCGACAAGGCCGACCGGGGTGTAGCCACCGTGCTCGAATTGGCACTGTCGCCTCTAAACCCATTGGACTCATCGAAATGCAGTCGGCGCGGGGCGCGGACCGGCCGGTCAGGTGAGGGGTCGGTTGGTCCGGCTGAAGGCGGCAGATCGGCGGCTGCGGGAGCGGAGCCATCCCTCGGCTCGGGCATCACACCCGGCCGCTGAGCGCAGATATGTCCCAACCCCTCTGGCGCCGCCGTGTGCACAGGCGGCTGCACCAGGGCAGGGCCGGCGGGCCTCTTGCCGAGCTCCCGACGCGCAATGTTGAGCTCACGGCGCGTGCTGAGCAGCTCGCGGCGCGCGTTCAAAAGCAGCTCTTCGAGGTGTGCGACCCGCTCGCGCGAAAGAAGGCTCGCGGCGCAGCGGGGGCAGCCAGCAAGGGCTAGCATGCGGCCGCTGTCGAGGAAGAATGATGGCCGCTGTTTCAAGCGAAGAAAAGCCAGTTGGCGCGAAAAGGGGCTATTTTGGGAAAATTGGCCAAAGTTCGGAGCAGCAGCAACTGATTGCGACATGCCAGCTGCCAGCGCAAGCCCATACTCGCAGCTGCTCGACGAGGTGGCGGCGGACCTGGCCGACCTTCCGTCGGAGGCGTCCATCTCTGTGCGCCTTGCCCACGAGGCGGCGCGCGAGCTGGAGCTGCAGGGCAAGTTCCAGCTGGCAGCGGAGGTCATCGCCCGCGCTCTGGCCGACGAGGCGCAGCGGATCAACCAGGGCGCGCTGCACAGCCTCGACCTGAGCGACGAGAGCGAGGCGTACCAGAGCCGCAGCGTCTACCACGCGATGCTGCAGCAGCGGATGAATGGGCAGGCACTGCGCAAGGTGCGGCTGCGCCAACAGTCGCAGCCTAGCGCGGCGCCAGCGCTGCTGCGCTGCTTCGCGGGCGTGGCGCGCGGCGCGGGCGGCGAGCTTCCCACTCCGACGCAGACGCTCGAGGACCTGGGCGCGCGGTGGCACCTTCCCGTCGACGAGGTGGAGCGGCTGTGGGGCGAGTTTGTGGAGTCGAGCGGCGGCGAGTACACGCTCTCGCTTGGCCGCGCCTGCAGGACGCTGCTTCGGCACGCGGCGCCCGAGGTGCAGCACGCGACGTGGGGCTTTATCCTGCTCGACGCCGCGGCCGCCGAGCTGGTCGACTCGACCGACGACGCGGGCGGGGCGTGCGGTCTCAACTTTGAGGAGTACTTGGTCTTCCGCAGCTTCGAGCAGGCGGAGTCGCTCGAGGACCAGTTCCGCTTTCTCTGGGCGCTCTACGACCGCGACGGCGACGGCCTGCTCTCGCGCGAGGAGCTACGCGCCGCGCTGCAGGTGCAGCGCGCGCGGCTCGGCTGGGACGACGCCTACACGCAGGGCTGGGTCAGCTACGTCTTCGAGGTGGTGCCGCACGAGCCCAGGGGGATACGCCACAGCGCGCTGCTCAAGGAGCTCAAGGAGTGGGCCGAGCTGAGGCAGCTCCTCATGGCGAGGGAGCCGCGGAACGCGCTGCAGCCGGCGCCGGCGGTGGACTGGGTCAAGTCCGTCTTTGGCTTCTTCAAGCCATGACGAGCTGCGCAGCGTCGTCTCTTCGGCCCGCGTGTTTGTAGGATTTTTAGTTTTAGTTTATTTTTAGGTGGATTTCAAACTCAAGGAGGTGGGTGTGCTCGAGCGGTGGGTTAAAAGGCTTCGTCTTTTGGCAGGACCAGCCTCGTAGTGCTTTTATGAACCGTCACAGTCTGTTTACGTGATTCTTCAAAAATAAACCATATTAGAAAAAAATATAAAATAAACCATATACGCAGTGTACGACGATCGTACTGGATGAACGGCTTAATTAAAATCGTTCACATGAATGCAGCTCTTTGCCGCCACGCGGCCATCGGATATGGGCAAGGTCATCATCATCCGATCGCGCGACCAATCGCCGTGGTGGCGGCGGCGTAGCTACGGATCAACGGGTCTGCTGCCGGCACGGCGTACGCACAGAGCACGGGGAGCAGTGTTATTCAATCGCGCCAGCGCTTTGCTGTTGCCACTACCAGCCTCGCCGCCTGGCACTCCGGCCGCTACTATCGAACTCGAATCTCCTGCCGATACCGCGCCCTCACCAAGCCCTGCACCGCACGTGCCGGTGCCTCCAATACCAGCCGAGCCGACGCCAACGCCTGCGCCGGTGTCTTCAGCACCAGCCGAGCCGGCAGCGCCGTCTGTCGGCTCGCCAGCCTCGCCACCTGGCGCTCGGGCCGCGCCGATTGAACTCGACTCTCCTACCGCTGCGGCGCCCTCAGCAAGCCCTGCACCGCCTGCACCGAAGCCGTTGGCACCTGCCGAGCCGACACCAGCGCCTGCAGCGGAGCCTTCAGCACCAGACGACCCGGCACCAGCCTTTCCCGAGCGGATGAATAAGAGGCCACGGCGCGCGAGGCGCACCGGCGCCGGGCTCCTGCACGCGCCGGAGACGCTGCCGGTCCAACGGCATGCCCTGCAACTCAACGGCAAGATGATCCCGCCGTCTGCCCTCCCGCTCGTGCCTCCAGCCAGCGAGCCCGGCCGCAAAGCGGAGGCCAAGCTCAAGCCCCTGCGAGGCCTCGAGTACGGGCCCAAGTTCACCTGCCCCGTCGACACGCTGCTCACGGTGCTCGCGTTCGTGCTCAGCAAGAAGGAGAGGAAAGCCATGCGCAAGGGGGAGGGGCAAGAGTTGGCCGCGGGCGGCGCGGGTCCTCCTGCGGACGCGGCTGTGGAGTTTGCGGCGGCCACCAGTCGGCAGGCGTGGCGCGAGCTGGCCTTGGCGACCCGGGGCCTGCGCAAGACGGGCGACTCTCGCGCGGCGAAGCGCAAGTGGTACGAGTGCATGGTGACGCAGCAGGCGGCACAAAAACGGCGCAAGGCGGCGGGGGATCCCGGGTCCAAGCACGGGCGCCGTGCCTCCCACACGGCCAGGAATGGCGCGGCTGCGTCGAGCGGCTCGTGCGGCGCGATCGAGTGCCGCTGCGCCTGCCGCTGCCTGCTCTGCTCGACGGGCCGCTGCCAGTTCTGCGCCTCGTGCGGCTGCGACACGCAGCGCCTGCTCGGCCACTGCTTCGGCCTCGCCGAGCAGCTCTTCCACCACCTCGCCCCCGACGGCATCACCTCCAGCCTCCTCCACTTCTGCTCGCACACGGCCTGGGCCTGCACGCGCTGCGCCTACGGCTTCGCCACCGCAAACGGCTGCCAGCCGCACCTGCCGCTGCTGCTCTCCGTGGAGGATGTCGACGCGCTGCTCGCCTCTGGCGTCGCTCCCGAAGTCGGCGCGCTCGTCTCTGCCCACCTGGGCGCCGCACCCTACGACTACGGAGCCTGCCCAAGCTGCGGAGAGGGCCTGCTCCGCTCGCGCCCGCTCGCGCCCCGCTTCCCGCCGCTGCTGCTGGTCGAGATCGGGCGGCCGGGCGTCATCGGTGGCGGCGCGCACACGGACCGCTTCCCCTGGCGGCTGGATCTGGCGCCCGAGATGGGGCTCGGACTCGACGGCAAGGCGGCAGCCTACCGCGCCGTCGCGGTGCGTGCGGCCGCATCTGTATATTCGATGTGTTTCCCACAGACCCGGACCGCCTCCCTCCTTGGAGGGTTAACCCTTTCTGTCTCTGTCGCAAACGCGCCCTTCTTTAGCGCAAGCGCGCCCTGCTTGGAGCTGACTGCGTGTCCCCTCGCAGGTGGTGTACAACGACGGGGATCACTGGTGGGCCGACCTTCTGAGCGACGCGCACTTCAAGAAGCGGCGCGCGCCGGGCAGCTACCGGTACGACGGCCTCGAGGCCGGCGGTGCGCTGCGCTACGCGGGACGAGGTCCGGCAATCGCGCGCACGTCGGAGCCGCGCCACATGTCGCTGGTCTGGTACCGCAATCAGACAGCGACGGAGCCCTAATTACCGCGGAGGTGGTGCAGTGTGTGGTGCTGGGGCGTGCTTTGCACAGGCACAGGCGCACGTGTGTCGTAGAGTCAGAGTCGGGTGTCGCGTATGCGTGCAATCTGCGGCGTGGAGCAGGGCAGATAGAGAAAGGCTAGGGATAGGCTAAGTTAGGCTAAGGCTGCTAGATATAGAAGTATTAGAAGATACATGGGTGGCCTAACTTTGGCTGAATATGCTATTTGTATACGGGTTAATGCTATATGCGCTATATGTTATATGTGCGGATGTGTGATGTGTGGATGTGGCTAGTGGCTAGATAGTAGTGTCTTAACTCTATAGCTATAGCAGCTGCTATAACTATATGATTGTATATGTGGTGTGGATAGTGTGGATAGTAATAGTAGAAGTAACAATATATAAATAATCCTGGTGGTGGTGGCACTCCGCGTCTAGAGTCTAGAATTTCCTATAAATTATATAAATGTGTTAATAAATGCTGGGAACCCAGCCCTCAACCTCAACCTCAACCTCAAATGTCTCCGTCTCCGTGGTCGTCTCGTGCTATCTCACTCATCCGCTTGGCGGGCCCGCAGCTCCAGCAGCCCGTCCCCGTCGCGCCTGCGCGGCGGGCTGCTCCGCGCTCCGCGCGTCGTGCTCTCCGCGTCCAGCGCCAGCAGCCACAGCCAGCAGCCCACTAGCCCATTGCAACCGCTCGACCCCGACCATGACCATGCCCATGCCACGGCGCAAAAAATATTATAATTTTTTATAATGATATAATGAAAATGAAATACTATTATATATACTCTATTACTATTACTCCCCACAGCCCCAGCCCCAGCCCTAGATTCCCGGATTTCATGTTCGGCTTTGTGCTCTATGCCCTCTCTTTATTATTATTGTTGTTGTTATTATTATTATTTTTATTATATAAATAATAAATTTAAAATTATCAAACAAAAACAGAAACAGCATATACATATATAATCGAGCTGCCTATTGTTATTTGGCTTCGGCAAAGTGTTTGTTTAAATTTAAAGGGCTTTCAAAAGGGGTATCGGGTTATAAACCCGGTGCGAGTGACGACGCGCCGCGCCCCGGGGCGTCACACACACACACACCGCGCTCGATGAGCAGTCAATCCAGATCCACGTCCGGATGCAACCCCGCCCCACCTCCCTGCGCCGGCGAGTCTCGTCGCGCACTCGCCAAGCCCTCCGCGGACGCCGGCTCGACTGCCGAGTCGGCGCGTGCGTCGCCAGCCGGCGCGCCGTCGCTCCCCGACGACTCTCCCGCGCCGAGGCTGAGGGTGCTCTCCGCCCGCGGGATGGCGCCCCACTGGCGCGGGAAGGCCTTGAGCTCGCCCGCGCGCAGGTTGCGCAGGAGCGATCGCAGCAGCCCGGGCGCGCGCGCGAGCCGCCCCGCAAAGAGCAGAAACAAGACGGTGCCGTAGGAGGCGTCGGCGAGCCGAGCCATGAGCAGCACCTCGACCTGCACGCCAGAGCCCACGCCCGAGCCGGCGGCGGCCGGCGGCGAGGCGAGCTCCTCGACTTGGACCGAGAGGGAGAGGGCGGTGGCGAGGATGGCGAAGCAGAGCAGCAGCGAGAGGCGAACGCGGTGGCGGTAGAGCTGGTCGCAGAGGGGCTCTTCACACACCGCCGTCCCGCCCGGCTCACACGCGGAGCCTTCATGGTTGCCGTCGGCGTCTTCACACCCGGCGAGAAGCGGCGAGGCCGCGCCGCGTCCCCGCTCGCCGCCCGCGGCCGCCGCGCCGCACGACGCGTCGGTGGGGCGCGGCAGCCTTGCAGCGGGCGCGACCGCGGCTCTGGTGAGGCTCGTGTGGAGGGTGCCGCCCTCTCGCCTGGTGGGTGCGAGACGCGTGATTCCGAGCGAGCAGACAGTGAGCAGCAGGAAGAGCACGTTGAGGCCCAGCCGCGCCACAAGCGTCGCGCGAGGCACCGCGCCGCACGAGGCCGCGGGATGGACCAGGGGCGCGCCGAACGCGACGCCCACCAGCAGCGGCAGCGCGGGCAGCGCGAGGGAGAGGCCGGCGGCGGCGAGGCGCGCGCGGCGCTGCGCGGCGGGTGTGGATCGGCTGGATCGCTCGGGGCAGTGCTGCTGCGCCATCAGCAGCGCGAGGCCCGCAGAGAGACCGCGCAGGGAGAGGAGGCCCCACTCGACGCAGGCCGATAGGGCCGAGTCGAGCCTTTGGCAGGCGCGGGGCGGCCCGGGCGCGCGGCATCCCCAGGTGGCGGAGGCCAAGGAGGCGGCGGCGACGGCCAAGGAGCCCAGGCCGAGCAGCGCGAGCCAGCGAGAGAGGTTCGGCCCAAAGGGGACCGGACGGGGCTTGGCGGCGGCAGGGGGGATGCCGCCGCGAGTGGAGGGATCGGTGCTGGGTGCGGGAGTCTCCCTGGCGCCGCGGGGCGGCAGCAGCAGCAGCAGGAGGGCGGCGGCAGCGGCGGCGGAGACGGCTGCGGCGGCCTGCGAGACGAGGCGGAGCAGCTCGCGCGCGCTCTCTGCCGACGAGGTGGGGAGCTCGACGGCGGCGGTTGAGAGGATCAGCAGGGGAACCTGAACGAGGGTGGGAGATGACTCAAGCCCAGCGCCCACTTGGGGCGCGCTGTCTGGGTTTGGTGAGCTGCAGCGGCAGGGCGGGGTTTCGAATGCCAGGCCAGTTTCCGCCGGCATATATGTTCAGCATCTGCCCCAACACCAACACTGGGAACGCTAGCACCGTGGGCAAGACTATCGTAGCAGAATTCAAGCGGGCACGTCTTGGGCTCGGGAGCGGGTTCGGCCCGGCGCGCGTACGCACCGCCAGCAGGAGCCCGACGAACTGGACGGAGGCGAGGTACTCTGCGTTTGCGCGCTGCGAGTACTCACGCGCGAAGACCACCACCGTCGGCGCCGCGGGCAGCATGCCGTACAAGAAGGCGAAGTTGCGCCCGTCGCTGTCGGTGACGCCGAAGAGCTCGGCCAGCACGCGCGTGAGGAGGGGCAGCGCGAAGACCTTGGCGCAGAGCAGGCCTACGGTGCTGAGCGGCTTCTGCGTGAGGGGCGAGAGGCGCGTGCGGAGAGAGAGGCCCAGTGTGACAAGCGCCGTCGCGGTGAAGGCCTGCTTGAGCGGCAGCAAAATGCCCGTCAATACCGGAGGGAGCTTCGGGTCGCCGCCCGCGAGAAGGCAGAGGCGCAGCCCGCCGCCGAGCAGCACACTCAGCACCAATGGCGAGCGCGCCACCTTACCCAGCGTTCGGGTGAACCCGAGCCCACGGCGGCGCAGCGTCGGCGTCGGCGTCGGCGTCGGCGTCGGCGCGTCGGCCGGGCGCGTGGCCGGGCCGGACGCGGCGCCGCCACCGGCTGCCGCGCCACAACTCTCGGGCGCACAGCGGAAGCGCACGCCGCCGCGCCACGCCAGCGGAGCACCCAGCCCGCCGCCAGCGCCCGCGGCCTCCCGCGTGTCGGGCTGTGGCTCGCGGTTGGCGTTTGCTGCGGGGCTCAGCTCTGCGCCGCTCTCGAGCATCGCAAAGGCGAGCGGGTTGAGGAGCGCGAGCTGGAAGGGAGCGACCAAAAAGATGATCGAGTTGAACTTGTCGCCTGGGAGAGCAGGGGCGGGCTCGGCGAGGGGTAGCGGAGGAAACAGGCGCAGGGTGCCTGCGCGCGCGCGGCGCACCCCAGATGGCAGCGCACAGCGGGATGCCGAGCGCAAAGTCGTTGGACTGGGTCGCGGAGATGCTGTAGAGCCCGGCGCGGCACAGCCAGGCCGAGTAAACCGCGAGCCTAGGCGCCTTGTCGGCGCCGCCAGCGTGCAGCCAGCGCGCCTTGACCGTGGCCGTGGCGATGCACATCGCCGTGGTGGCGACAAAGACGAGCGCCTTGGCGGCGCACACCGCTGCGACGAGCCGCCACTCGGCCGAGCTCACGTCGAGCTCTGCCATCGCGAGGAAGAGAAGCGCCGGCATGGATAGCCGCGCCACGAAAGCTGAAAGCCCAGCTGCGTCCGTCGGCGACAGGATGGCGAGCAGCCGGCACACGAGGCCGACCATGATTATGCTCACGCACTGAACCAGCGCGATCGCCAGCGGTTCGAGCATGTGGCTGGCTACCATGCCAGCTCTGCTGACGGACGTTGGCGCCAATTCCACTTACGAACTTTCCGCGACTTTCGTGTTCTGTATGGGTCAACTGTTATCATGACTGGGATAACTGAGGGCGGAAAAACGGAAACACAACAGGGTCGGATCGGCTGGAAGAAAATGTGACCCATAAATAGAGCTAGCCTTAGTTCATAGTACTACTTATAGAGTGCAGAATGCTACTTGAGCTATTCTTAGAGCTATTACTTAGAGCTATTTTTGTAACTCAAATATTTTGCGGCGCTCCAACGGCAAGTCGCAACATTTTGGATGCAAACGCTGTGGGTGCTCACAATTGGCCTTGCGGCCGTGCACGCCCAGTGTGGGCTGGACCAGCCCTACAGGCAGACCAAGACGAACATCTGGCTGCAGGAGAAGTGGTGCTACCACAAAGCACCCCGGTCGGCGACGTTTGTCGCGCAGGATGAGACCGATTGCAATTCGTATTACGTGTTTGATGAAGAGAACCAGTACGTGGCGGAATGCGAGTACCGCTCGTCTGGCGCCGAGCACCGCTGCAATCTCGGAGACAAGAGCTACGCGTGCCCACCGCCACCGCCGTCGCAGCCACCGGCGGCACCGCCTCCGCCACCATCGCCGGCGCTGCCGATGCCTGCGCCGCCGCCGGCGGCGCCGCCGCTCCCTATGGGGCCACCGCCAGCGACGCCTCCGCCGACCCCGCCACTTCCGTCGCCACCCCCTCCGAGTCCGCCACCGCCGGCAGGGCCACCACCGATGTCGCCATCGCCGTTGATGCACGGCCCAGCAGCGCCACCGGCGTCTCCAGCGGTTGTCCCCGCTTCGCCGCCGCTACCATCCGCGCCGCCGCCGAGCCCTGCAGCGCCGAGCCCACGGCCGCCGCCTTCCAACCCGCCTGCACCTACGCCGACCCCGCCTCCGTCACCAGCGCCGTCGAACCCGCCTCCGTCGCCGCGCACCCCGCCTCCGATGTCGCCGGCGCCCACGCCGCCCGGCCCCGGGGTGCCGCCGCCGCCGCCGCTACCCGCAGTGCCGATGCCGTCGCCACTTCCGCCTTCTCCGCCACCTGCGGCCCCACCTCCTCCCGCCACGCCGTCACCAGTGCCCTCGCCGCCGCCGCCGACACCGCCGCCAACGCCGCCGCCATCGCCGCCGACGCCGACGCCGCCGCCGGCGCCACCCTCGACATCGCCGATGCCCCCGCCACCGCCCGCCTCTCCGGCGCTGCTGTCGCCGGTCCCGGCGTCGCCTCCGCTCTCGCCTCAGCCGCCAGCGACTCTGCCGCACTCGTACCCGCTGGCCCCGCCGCCCTCGCTTCCGTCTCCGCTGTCACCCCCGTCGCCGCCGACGACGCCCGGCGCTCCCCCGCAGCCGCCGACACTTCCGACCCCACCCGTCGCGCCACCTGGGACGCCGCCGCCCGAGTCGCCACCGCCGCCGCCCGGCGCTCCCCCTCAGCCGCTGACACTCCCGACCCCACCCGTCGCGCCACCTGGGGCGCCGACGCCAGCCACCCCTCCGCAACCGCCAGCCAGCCCAAGCCCGCCGGCCGCGCCACCTCCGTCGTCGCCGCCCGCGTCGCCATTGCCGCCGGCGTCGCCGTCGCCCACCGCCCCGCCGCCCACGTCACCCCCGTCTCCAACGTCGTCGCCTTCGCCGCCCGGCGCTCCCCCGCAGCCGCCGACACTCCCGACCCCACCCGTCGCGCCACCTCCGTCGTCGCCACCCGCGTCACCCACGCCACCCCCGTCTCCGACGTCGCCGCCGCCCGGCGCCCCCCCGCAGCCGCCGACACTCCCGACCCCACCCGTCGCGCCACCTGGGGCGCCGACGCCAGCCACCCCTCCGCAACCGCCAGCCAGCCCGAGCCCGCCGGCCGCGCCACCTCCGTCGTCGCCGCCCGCGCCGCCCGCGCAGCCATTGCCGCCGGCGTCGCCGTCGCCCGCCGCCCCGCCGCCCACGCCACCCCCGTCCCCGACGTTGCCGCCGTCGCCGCCCATGCCCCCTCTCTCGCCCGGCATGGGCTTCCGGTTCGACACGACCTTCGACACGCGCTTCGGCGGCGCCACTAGCCTGTGGGATGCGAAGGCAGACTCCGAATTCACTGCCTTCCTCGCCGCCAAGCTCGGGGTGGCCGCTGACCGAATCGCCCACTCGGCTCCCTTCGCGCGCCGCCGCCGCCTCTCGGAGGGCGGTTGGAGCGTCGGCACCACCGTGCGGAGCGACTCGGCCGAGGCCGCGGCGGTGGTGGAGGCCAAGCTGCGCGACGACGTGACGATAGCGGACATCAGCAGCGTCGTCGGCATCGAGGTGCAGGCGAAGAGCGGCGCGGCCACGGCCCGGTTCAGCGTCGCGCTCACGCCGCCGAGCGCCCCGCCGTCCCCGCCACCCCTGGCGCCGCCGCCGCCGCCACCCCCACCGATGACGCCGCCGTCGCCGCCGCCTCCACCCCCGGCCTCGCCGCCGTCGCCGCCGCCGCCCCCGCTTGACGAGGCGTTGCCGATTCTCACCATCATAATGTACATCGGGATCGGCCTGGGGTGCCTGCTGGCGCTGCTGCTGTGCGCGGCGGGGATCTTTCTTCTCGTCCGTCGCCGCCAGACGCGCGCGGCCCGCTACGACGCCGGCGCGGCTCCACAGAGCACGGCGGCTCGCGCGCCCACGCTCGAGGGCGAGTACGCTGGCGCTTCCGGGGGTGGCTCCTCCGACTTCGACCCCTTCCCTTCAAAGGCGGCGGCCTCCAAGCAACGCGCCGCAAAGGGGGCGGCGCCCTCGCCCTCGTCGGCCCAGCCCGTCCAGCGCTCGCAGACGCTGGCGTCGTCGAGCGAGGCGCCGCAGCCCGCGAGGGGCAGCTCGGCCCAGCGGGTGCGCCGAGCCCGCTCACTGCCCGCGCCCGAGGAGGAGGAGGGCGCCCACTCCGTCTCGATCGGCAAGGACGAGCGTCCGCCGCCGCGCGCGGTCGTCATGGTGCACGACGCCCAGGTGCCGCCCGGCGGGCTCAGCTTGCTACGCGATGAGCTCATGAAGGTTTAAAGAGACCGGCGGCGTGGGCGAGGAGACAAGGCGGAGCCTTGCGATGTTAGCCGCGCGGCCACTCGAGACTACCTACCGCACCTCTCGCTGGAAGGCCATGCGAGCATGCGCTGCACGCATGCTCGGGTCAACCCACCCCTCGAACGGGGGGAAGCTGGTCCGCCACGAAGGGCCGGGGGGTAAGGGGCCGACGAGTGATGGCTGCTGTCTCCATACTGTGCAGCACTGCAGCCCAACATTTTTTTACAGACGTGCAAGTGTGCAATAACCTATGTGTACTCATCAATCGTTGGTGTACGTTGTTAGTATATGTGTGGCTTTAGCCTGTGCCTGTGTGATGTACCTCGGGGGCTTAACCGCGGGGGGGGCTAGTCTTGGTGTGGCCCTTCAATGGCTTTTGCATAGGCTGCTTATAACTTTTATAAGCTAAGTGCCATAGGTGACTGATGGCGAAACCGACTGTACTTATAAATTAATTATATAATAAGTAATAAAAGTACTAAGTAGATTCTAGTAGATATATATATACGGGTACCGGGTACCACCGGAGGGGACACAGGACATAGGCGAGATCGCGATCTCCCCAATACCAATAACCCCAATAACAATTTTTTTTGTACGACTTATTCCTCAATTGCTCTTGCTGCAGCGAGAAATAAGAAAAAGGCTTCTCTGCTAAAAGAAGGGCCAGCCAGCGCAGGAAGGACTAGGACTAGGACTAAGACTAAGCACGTACTAAGGACTACCCATTATGAATACTATCATATATATATAATATATATATATATATATATATATATATATATATATATATATATATATATATATATATATATATATTTATATATATATATAT
>Ga0209390_10004332_pt1 | contig 21463 bp, 16 predicted proteins | sample BON01_FD_187212 | JGI IMG/M metagenome (GOLD analysis project Ga0209390, IMG submission 187212) | Freshwater microbial communities from Lake Bonney liftoff mats and glacier meltwater in Antarctica - BON-01 (SPAdes) (version 2) | ecosystem: Environmental > Aquatic > Freshwater > Ice > Glacier... | reverse complement strand
ACGACGGTGAGCCACGGCACGGTGACGCTCGCGGCGGTTACGAACATTCTCGAGAAGTGCCGCACCTGCGCGTGCTCTTCGGCTTCTGGGCCGACCATGAAACCGGGCGTGTCGCACAGCGAAATTATTGGTAGGTCGTAGGCGTCGCAAAGTTGCGCAAAGCGAGCCGCCTTATCGGCACCGTCAGCGTCGATCGCGCCGCCCAAGTGGGCTGGGTTGTTGGCGATGATGCCAACGGGTTTGCCTTCGATGCGCGCGAGCGCGGTGACGATTCCGACGCCGAACTCTTTGCGCAGTTCGATCACGCTGTCGATGTCGGCCAGGTTTGTGATCACCGAGTTGATGTCATATATACGTGTGCGCTGCTCCGGCACCAGTGGCCTCATCGACTCGTCGGGGTGACGCGACCAGGTTGTTGTCGTCCCCTGAAAGAAGGCCAGATATTTTTTGGCGGCGGCGACCGCCGCTTGCTCATCGGCGACCCGAATATCGACTACGCCGTTGCGAGACTGCACGGCGATCGGCCCGATATCGTGCGCCTTGACTACGCCGAGACCACCTCCCTCGATCATCGCTGGGCCCGCCATGCCGATGTTCGAGTTCTCGGTGGCGATGATCACGTCGCAACAACCGAGCAAGGCAGCGTTACCGGCAAAGCAATACCCTGAGGCGATGCCGATAGTCGGCGCGAGACCAGACAACTTGGCGAAGGTTGCAAACGACATCACGTCGAGGCCCGCTACGCCAGGCGCGTCGGTGTCGCCGGGGCGACCGCCGCCGCCTTCGGCGAACAGCACGACGGGAAGACGAAGTTTTTCGACGATACCAAAGAGGCGATCTTTCTTACGATGGTTGATGAAACCCTGCGTGCCGGCGAGAACCATGTAGTCGTAACTGACGACGGCACAACGCGCGTGCTCGTCGTCGAACAAATCTGCGTTAACGGTGGCGAGACCTCCAACTAGGCCATCAGCCGGCGTGCGCTCAATGAGCTCTTCGATACTGCGGCGCTGGCGTTGCGCCGCGACCGCGAATGCGCCGTACTCGATGAACGAGCCGTCGTCGCAGAGGTCGGCGATGTTTTCGCGTGCGGTGCGTTGGCCGCGCTCATGGCGTTTGGCGACAGCATCTGGCCTCGCAGCATCGGCGGTGCTGGCTCGGCGCTGGTAGTAGGCGGCGAGATCTTGGCGCTCTTGCGTCGGCGCGGCGCTTGTTTTTGCGGCCGCATTTTGAGTCGGCGTCACTAGGGCTCCGAGTACCGCCAGCATTTGACCCTCGACCACCGTGTCGCCGAGGTTTACCAATATCTGCTCGATCACAGCGGCGCGCTCGACCGCCACTGGGTGCTCCATCTTCATCGACTCGATGACCACGATCTCGTCGCCCGAATTCACCTCATCGCCGACTCGAACCTTGATGGCCACGACGGTGCCAACTAGCGGCGAGACAATCTGCATCACTTCATAGTATTGCGGGTCAGGTTGTCGCACTAAAACTACGAACTGAATTTGACCTCGTGGGTGAAAATCTACACAAGTAGGCTATAGTTTCCCCAATCTTTATGAGTCGCAAAGTTGTCTAATCAAGATATTCGAGTCGGGCTGTTGGCCTATGGGGCCATTGGCGACGAGCACAACAAAGCAGTGTTGGCTACGTGCGGCATGGTGTTGACCGCAGTATGCGACACCAATCCACAACGGCTGGAGGCTGCCCTCGAAATTGCGCCCGATGCGAAAACTTTCTCAGATGCAACACTGATGCTCGACTCTGAATCGATAGATCTTGTAGTCATCTCGACCCCTCCAAACAGTCACTATTTCTGGGCCAAGGAAGCACTCGCGCGAGGTATAAATGTGGTTCTCGAAAAACCAATGGCCTTGACCACGAACGAATGCGACGAACTCATTACCCTCGCGACTAGTTCAAATCTGCTGCTAGTGGTTTACCAAAACCGGCGTTACGACGCCGATTTCGTGACTATCAAGTCGTTGATAGATGCAGGCGAAATCGGCGATGTTTTTCATTACGAGAGCTTTGTCGGGGGGTACTCGAAACCATGTTCTTACTGGCACTCAGACGCCACGGTTTCGGGCGGCGCAATCTTCGATTGGGGAAGCCACTTCATCGACCAGATTTTGGCAATAATCCCATCACCGCTCGAGCATGTAACTGGACTAAACCAGAAGCGAGTATGGCATCACGCAACAAATGCCGACCATGCGCAAGTAACGCTGACTTTCCTAGATGGGGTTATGGCAGTTTTCATAAACTCAGACCTCGCAGCCGCTCGCAAGCCGAAGTTTTTCATATTAGGGACCAAGGGCGCCATCGTTGGCGACTGGGACCCGGCCGCCGGCGCTGCCGTTGCCGACCTGCCAGCAATCGTCTCAATTCATCGTGAGGATGGCTCTTGCGAAGTAATTGCACATCTCAGCGTTAAGCCATTTTCGTTTCATGCGTCGATGGTCTCATTCTTAAATGAGCGAATCGAGATGTCAATTACGTCCGAGCAATCTCGTGATGTAGTGGCGATCATGCAAGCGGCCGAAGAATCAGCCCTTGCTAATGGCGCCTCGGTGACACCTACACTTCTGCGATCGTGACAACTCGCTGGGGTTTTCTCGGCGCAAGTTGGGTTGCTAAAACCGCGCTAGCACCCGCAGTACACGGAGCATTTAACGCCACGCTTCAAGCAGTTGCTAGTCGCGACCCAAAGCGGTCACGAGCGTTAGAACCGATCGCGGTGCACAACAGTTACGAAGAGTTGCTCGCTGATCCAATGATCGATGCGGTTTACATCTCACTTGCCAATCATCAGCACTGTGAATGGGCCGTCAAGGCGCTGAGTGCCGGCAAACATGTTCTATGTGAAAAGCCGTTGGCGACTAACAGCGCCGAGGCGCGACTGATGACCGAGAGCGCCGTCGCAAACGATCGCCTCCTGGTTGAAGCAGTCTGGACCCGATGGCACCCGCGGTTTATCCGCATGGTCAACCTGGTTCGAGACGGGGCAATTGGCGAACTGCGCGCAATCGATTCGGCATTTACCTTCACGGGGACGCTAGACGGAAACTATCGCCTTGACCCAAAAATGGGCGGAGGCAGCCTGCTAGACGTTGGCCCATATCAGGCGCACGCCTGGGTCGCCCTTGCAGGCGCGAGCGCTGAATTTAAAATTACATCTCTGCACCGCAACCTCGGGCCAACTGGCGTGGATCTCACAACGCAGGTCAGCGGAGTGCTAACTAACGATGTTGAGGTTAAGGCGATTACGTCGTTTGAGCGCGCGGAGGTACAGCGACTTTTGGTTACTGGCACGTCTGGCTCGATCGAATGCGTCGGCAACGAGGCATTCGCTTCTTGGAAGAAGGTGTGTTCACTTCGCGTGGGCGACATTGAGGAGCAGTTCGCTCCGGTTGATGCTTTCCAGGTGATGGTCGAAGCCTTCGGAAGGCAAATTAACGGTGAGCAATGCTTTACGATCACTTTGAGCGACACGATTCGCGTGGCAGAAATTCTCGACCAGGTGCGCTTCGCGCCTGCTCGCAGTATTTAGACGATTGTGGGCCAGGTAGGTATCGAACCTACGACCAAGGGATTATGAGTCCCCTGCTCTGACCACTGAGCTACTGGCCCCGATTGCGCTCCGGGGGTGGGGGTCGAACCCACGACAAACGGATTAACAGTCCGTTGCTCTGCCAACTGAGCTACCCCGGAAAGGTAGACCCATAGAGCCTAGCGAAACCGACGCAATTCGGAGGTCGCTAAACGCGCAACTCTGGCAACGCCACGATGGCGTCGATCGCCTCAGGGTTAGCCAGTGCCTCGCGGTTGCGCACGGGCCGGCCGTTGACGGCGTCGGCGACCGCCAGCTCGACCAGTTTGTTACTGCGCGTGCGGGGCAGATCGGCGACGCGCAACACGAGGGCGGGCACGTGACGCGGTGTGCACGCGTTACGAATCCGCAGTTTGAGATCGGCGACTAGATCGGCAGTGAGTACAGCCTCGTCGGCGAGGCGCACCAGCAACACAATGCGCACGTCGTTTTGCCACGCCTGCCCGAACACCAAACTCTCGACGACATCTTGGTGTTGTTCGATAACTCGATAAATCTCGGCGGTGCCGATGCGCACGCCGCCTGGATTGAGAGTCGAATCGCTGCGCCCATGGATCACGATGCCGCCTCTACTAGTGAACGAGGCGAAGTCGCCCTGCGCCCACACGCCAGCAAAGCGCTCGAAGTAAGACGCAACAAATTTGGGACCAGGATTTTGCGATGCCGGCAGACCGACACTGCCGTCAGACCAAAAACCCAGCGGGACGCTCGGGAACGGATTCCGGCAAACCAACTCGCCCGCGGTATTTGGTTGCCTGCTGAGCGACTCTAAGTTTTCGTCGACGACATCGCTGGCCATGCCCAGCATCTGGCGCTGAATCTCGCCAGCGTAAACTGGCGACGTCGGGTCGCCGCCGACGAAGCAGGCGCAGATGTCGGTGCCGCCCGATATCGATGCCAGATGCAGATCTTTTTTGACGTGCTCGTAGACCCACTCGAACCCCTCGGGCGCCAGCGGCGAACCGGTAGAGCAAATCGTGCGCAGCGACGACAGCGAGTGGCTCGCGATCGGTGAAGCGAAGGCCTTGCGCAGCGAATCGATGTACTTCGCCGAGACACCGAGCATCGTGATTTGTTCGGCATCGACGATGTCGAACAGCCGCGTCGTCGTCGGTGTCGTCGGCGCCCCGTCGAACAACACGACCGTCGCGCCACTCGCCATAACGCTGACCAGCCAGTTCCACATCATCCAACCAGTCGTCGTGAAGTACATCACCCGATCGCCCGACCGAATGTCGCAGTGCAACTGATGCTCTTTCATGTGCTGCAACAGAACTCCGCCGGTACGGTGCACGATGCACTTGGGCACGCCGGTGGTGCCGGACGAATACAAGACGTACCAGGGGTGATCGAACCCGAAACGTCGCGGCAGTATCGGCGAGGTCTCGCCAGAAGCAACAAAGTCAGAGTACGAAAGATACGCGGTGCTTGATAGCGGAGCGGAGTCCGTGCCCGCATGTGTGTCGAGGTCGCTCTTCACCACAACGGTTTCGACGAGCGATGGCAACTGCGACACGATTTGTTCGAGACGCTCGAGGCAATCAAAATTTTTGCCGTTGTAGCGGTATGCATTTGTAGCCACCAGCACCTTGGGCTCGATCTGGCTGAAACGATCCAACACGCCGTTAGCGCCGAAGTCTGGCGAGCAAGACGAGAACACGGCGCCCAGCGACGCGGCGCCGAGCATCACCTCGATCGCCTCGATGCCGTTCGGCAGCCACACGGCGACACGATCGCCCGCCACCACCCCGCGTTTTGCGAGCGCGCCAGCGATCGCCGCGACTCGGGCGCCCAGATCGTCCCACGAGATAGAGCGACGGTTACCTAGTTCGTCGATCGCCACGATGGCCTCGCCAGTGCCAGAGCGCGCCAGCATGTTTTCGACCACACTCAGACTTGCATCGGGGAAGAACCGCGCGGCCGACATCACGGGGCTGTCGACGAAAACGCGATCGCCGCGTTCACCGACCATGTCGCAGTAGTCCCAAACCTGGGCCCAGAAATCTTCTGGCTGATTTATCGACCAGGCGTGCAACGACTCGTAGTCGACGTGAGAATCTGCGCCCAAATGCGTGTTGGCCGCAGCGAACTCATACATCCGCGTTTGCTTGCGCCGCCGATCAGAGGGCACCCACACGCTAAGTGACTGCGAACCCATGACCACTAACCTATATATCTGTTAACGCTATATCTGCTATTGCCTATTGGGATTAATAGATAGAGGAGAAATCATGAATTGGGGATCTTTCATCACCTGCGCCGTCACCGGCTCTGGCGAGACAACAACCAAGAGCGACAAGGTTCCTGTAACCCCAGAGCAGATTGCCGACTCGGCGATTGAAGCCGCCAAGGCCGGCGCGGCAGTCGTGCACATTCATGTGCGCGAACCTGGCAGCGGGCGCGGCTCGCGCAACACCGAGTATTACGCAGAGGTTGTCGACCGCGTGCGCTCGAGCGACACCGACGTGGTCATCAACCTCACGGCGGGCATGGGCGGCGACCTGGTGCTCGGCGGCGACGAGAAGGTCTTCCCAATCGATGAGATCAGCACCGACATGGCCGGCGCCACAGAGCGACTCGACCACGTTACGCGCCTGCGCCCAGAAATTTGCACGCTGGATTGCGGCACGATGAACTTTTCTTCCGGCGGCGACTACATCATGGTCAACACTCCAAGCGTGTTGCGCAAGATGGCCAAGCTCGTGCAACAACTCGGAGTGCGCCCAGAACTCGAGGTGTTCGATACCGGCCACCTAGTGATGGTCAAAGATTTAATTGCCGAAGGATTGCTCGATGACCCGGTGATGATTCAGTTGTGCATGGGCATCGCCTACGGCGCGCCAGATGATCCCAACACATTGATGGCGCTCGTCAATCAGATCCCGGCGGGCGCAACCTTTTCGGCGTTCTCGATCGGTCGCATGCAGTTGCCGTACGTGGCGATGGCCGTGCTCGCTGGCGGCAACGTGCGCGTCGGGCTCGAAGACAACATTTACCTGAATCGTGGCGAGCTGGCAACGAACGGGCAACTAGTCGAACGCGCCGTCAAGATTCTCGACAACATGAACGTCAGCGTGATGTCGCCGAATGAGGTTCGGACCAAACTCAAACTCACTAAGCACGCATGAGCGGCCTTCCAGGCCTTAAAACAGTCGGCCTGCTTGGCGGCGGCGTAATTGGCGGCGCTTGGGCGGCGCGATTCGCGCTCAACGGCGTAGACGTGAAGCTGTACGACCTCGACCCAGAGTCGCCGCGCAAGATCGGCGAAATCATGAACAACGCCCGCCGTGCGTACTCAAAGTTGACGCTCGCGCCATTCCCCACGGAAGGCACGATCACCTTCGTTGCCAGCGTCGAAGAGGCCGTCACCGGCGTCGACTTCGTGCAGGAGAGCGCGCCGGAGCGCCTCGAACTGAAGCAAGAACTATTTGCCCGCGCCAGCAAGGCCGCCGACCCGACAACCGTGTTCGGCTCGTCGACTTCGGGTCTGCTGCCGACCCAGATTCAGCGCGACATGGTTAACCCCGAGCGCTTCGTTGTCGGGCACCCATTTAATCCCGTCTATCTGATGCCACTCGTAGAGATTTGCGGCGGCGAGAAAACGTCAGCAGCGACAAAAGAACGAGCCAGGCAGGTGTACACGCAGATCGGCATGCGCCCCCTGATGCTCAACAAAGAGATCGACGGTTTCATCGCCGATCGATTGATGGAGGCGCTGTGGCGTGAGGCGCTGTGGCTCGTTAACGACGGCGTCGCCACCGCCACTGAGATCGACGACGCGATGCGGTTCGGCCCAGGCCTGCGCTGGTCGTTCATGGGCACATTTCTCGTTTACCGAATCGCTGGCGGCGAGGCAGGCATGCGCCACTTCATGGAGCAGTTCGGCCCGTCGCTGAAGTGGCCGTGGACGAAGTTGATGGATGTACCCGAACTCGACGACGTGCTGCTCGAAAAGATTGTCTCGCAGTCAGACGCGCAGGCGGGCACCGCCACCATTCGCGAACTCGAAGCGTTGCGCGACGACTGCCTCGTTGCCGTGATGCAGGGCCTGCGCGCATCCAACTACGGTGCGGGCCAAGTGCTCGCAGACTACGAGAAGGTTTTGTTTGGGCGCGGGCCGCAGCCGGTGCTGACGCCAGACAAACCGATCGTTGCTCTAGAAAAAATAATCCCCGCCGAGTGGGCCGACTACAATGGCCACACCAACGACAGTCGCTACGCGCAATTATCGAGCGAGGCCAGCGATTGTTTCTTCCGTTCGATTGGCTTCACCGACGAGTACCTCGCGAGCGGGCGCACTTTTTACACTGTCGAGAGCCACGTGCGCTTCTTGGACCAGACACATTCCGGCGACAAGGTCAAGGTCACAGTGCAGGTCGCATCGTGGGACGCCAAGCGCATTCACCTGTGGACAGAGATCGTGCGCGAAGACGGCGTCGTCGCCGCCACGCTCGAGCACCTGTTCATGCACGTCGACGCGAAGAGCGGCAAGACATCCCCGATGGGCGACGAGATGCTCTCCAAATTGCAGCCCCTGGCCGAGGCTCACGCCAAATTACAAATGCCAGTCGGCATCGGTCGCAGCGTTGGCGAGCGACCAGCGAAGTAAAAATCATGGCGATCGAACCCTGGAAGCCCGGCGACAGCGTCGCTGCCCCGCTTGAGATTTACACGTGCACGGTCGAGCCAGATTGGGTCGACTACAACAACCACATGACCGAGGCCGCGTACTTAACCGCCTTTGGATGGGGATCAGACGCGCTGTTCACATACATCGGCGACAACGACGCATACCGCCTGGCTGGCAACTCGTTTTACACGGTCGAGACACACATCGTCTATGAGCGCGAGGCCTACATCAACGAACCATTGCGAGTGGCGACGCTCGTGCTCGGGGTCGACAATAAGCGGCTGCACATTCACCACACCATGCACAACAGCGAGACGGGCACGCGGCTTTCGACCACCGAGCAGATGCTCGTGCACGTCGATATGAACTTGGGTAAGTCGTCGGAGATTCTCCCCCACGTCGCCGCCGCGCTAAATGCGATTTACGCTGTACACAAAGAGGTGCCGACTCCCGAGGATGTCGGCAGAGTAATGAAGATCAAAAAGAAGTAAAGCGACCCAAACAAACGCAAGAACCGGAAAAGCACACACCAGAAAAGCGGGTATCAAAATGGATTTTTCACTCACCGACGAACAAGAAGCGATCGTCGCCACGACGCGCGCGTTCACGGAACGCGAGTTGATACCGCACGAAGTGACGGTCGAGAAGCTCGGCGAGGTTCCTGCTGATTTGATCAAGCAGATTAAGGAGCGCGCGATTGCTGCCGGCATTTACGCCTGCAATATGCCAGCCGAGCACGGCGGCGGCGGTCTCGACTCTTTCGACACCACCCTCGTTGATCGCGAGTTCGGCGCCACCACCTACGCCCTGCACTACATCGTGGCCAGGCCCTCCAACATCTTGCGAGCCTGCGCTGGCGACCAGATCGCCGAATACCTAATACCAACAATCACCGGTGAGCGCGTTGATTGCTTGGCAATGTCAGAGCCAGATGCCGGATCGGACATGCGCGGCATGAAGTGCACCGCAGTGCAAGACGGCAGCGACTGGGTGATCAACGGCACCAAACACTTCATCTCGCACGCCGACCTCGCCGACTATGTGATTCTGTTCGCCGCCACCGCCGAAGAGCAAACATCGAAGGGCCCGAAGAAAAAGATCACGGGCTTCCTCGTCGACTTTGATACCCCTGGTTGCGAAAAGGTTGCGGGCTACAACTGCGTATCTAACTCTGGCTACCACAACCTGATCATCAACTTCGACAACTGCCGGATCCCTTCGAGCAAGGTGCTCGGCGAAGTTCATGGCGGCTTTGGTGTCGCCAACGAGTGGCTAGGCGCTACGCGGTTGCAGGTCGCGGCGGTATGCGTAGGCCGCGCTCGACGGGCGTTGCGTATGTCTATCGAGTGGGCCGCGACGCGCGAACAGTTCGGTCAACAGATCGGCAAGTTTCAGGGCGTCTCGTTCAAACTCGCCGACATGCAGACGCGACTCGACGCCGCCGAGTTACTGACACTGCGCGCCGCATGGAACGACGCGCACGGTCGCTTCGACGACTCAGAGATGGCGATGGCCAAAGTATTCTCGAGCGAAATGTGCCAGTTCGTCACCGACGAGGCGATCCAGATTTTTGGCGGCATGGGCTTGATGGACGAACTACCTCTAGAGCGGATGTGGCGCGACACGCGCGTCGACCGCATTTGGGACGGCACCAGCGAGATCCAACGCCACATCATCTCGCGCGGCCTGTTGCGCAAGTTTGGCGGCTGAGCCGGTGGTCAAGGGCTCGAACGGCCTCGCGCGGGTGCTGAACCCACAGAGCATCGCCATCATCGGCGGTGCCCCCGCCGCCCGCGTCGTCGAGCAATGCCAGAAGCTCGGTTACAAGGGCGAGATCTGGCCAGTGCACCCGACGAAAAGCGAAATGCACGGCGTCAAATGTTTTGTTTCGATCGCCGACCTTCCGGGGCCGCCAGACGTGGCATTCATCGCCGTCAATCGCCACCTCACGATCGAAGCCGTTAGGGCGCTCAGTCAAATTGGCGCCGGCGGCGCAGTTTGTTACGCGTCCGGCTTTGCAGAATCTGGCGAGACCGAATTACAGCAAAAACTTGTTGACGCAGCTGGCGAACTCGCGTTGCTCGGGCCAAACTGCTACGGCTACATCAACGCCCTTGACGGCGTCGCGCTGTGGCCCGACGAACACGGCTGCTCGCGAGTAACTCGCGGCGCCGGAATCATCTCGCAAAGCGGCAACGTTGGCGTCAACCTCACGATGCAGCAACGCGGTCTCGAAATGGCATACATGGTCACCGTCGGCAACCAGGCCGGCGGCGGCGTCGAAGATGTGCTCGAGGCGTTCGTCAACGACGACCGTGTCACCGCGATCGGCATGTTCATCGAGGCAATCCGCGAGCCCGTGCGCTTCGCTCAACTTTCAAAGTTGGCTGCAGATCGCAACAAGCGGATAGTCGCGCTGCAGACCGGCAAGTCCGATGCCGGCGCCCTTATCGCCGCATCTCACACCGCGTCGCTCGCCGGCCAACGCAGCGCGTACGCGGCCCTCTTCGCACGCTGCGGTATCGCCACCGTCGAGACACCCGCCGAACTCATTGAGACCCTCAAACTTCTGCACACGGGCGGACCGCTTAGCGGTTCGCGCATGGCCTCGCTTTCGTGCTCTGGCGGCGAAGCATCACTCGTAGCCGACCTTGCCGAAACCACTCAACTGAAATTCGAGCCATTTCCCGACGAGCAGAGACTGCGTATCGAGGCGACGCTTACAGAACTAGTGAGTGTCGGCAACCCATTTGATTACCACACTTTTATGTGGGGCGACCGTGACGCGATGACATCAACTTTTGCGGCCGTGATGAACGGTGACCACGACACCACCATGCTCGTGCTCGACGCCCCGCCGCGCGACGACCAAGACTCGAGCAGTTGGCTAGTCGCCACCGAGGCATTCGCCGACGCCGCTCGGGCGACTGGCCGTCGCGGAGTGGTAGTAGCAACCCTGCCCGAACTCTTATCTGAGCCGATGCGTATCGCGATTGCTAAGCGCGGCATGGTTGGGCTGCAAGGCCTACGCGAATCGCTCGTGGCGCTCAACTGTTGTGCATGGCTCGGCGATAATTATCCGAAAGTTGCACCGCATCAAGTAGCGCGGCCCGACACGACGACCATCATCGACGAGGCCACCAGCAAGCAAAAGTTAGCAACTTGGGGCATCGCTACACCGCTGGGCAAACGCTGTGAACGACCGGGGGTCGCCGCCGCCGCCGCCGAGATCGGATTCCCCGTCACGCTTAAGGGCTTGGGTCTTGCCCATAAAAGCGAATACGGCGCAGTAATCGTCGGAATTGCCAACCAGAGTGATCTTGCGACGGCCCTCAACTCGATGCCGAGCGAGGTCGACGAGTTCTTGGTCGAGCAAACGATCATCGACATCGTCGCCGAAGTTCTCGTCAGCGTGCGGCGCGCGTGGCCGCTCGGGTGGCTGATCACGATCGGGGCGGGCGGCGTACTGACCGAAATTTGGCGCGACACCAAGTGTCTGCTCGCACCGGCCTCGCGCCAAGAAGTATCGGCGGCCGTTAACGGCCTGCGCATCGCCCCGATCCTGCATGGCTACCGCGGCAAGCCCGCGGCCAACGTCGCGACACTTGTCGAGTGCATCATCAAACTCTCCGAGGCCGTGATCGATACCGACATCGCCGAGGTCGAACTAAACCCCGTGCTGGTCACGACGACATCGGCGATCGCCGTCGATGCGCTTATCATTCAGGTCACCCCATGACGATCATCCAAACGCGCAACAACGAGATCCTCGAAGTCATCATCGACAGGCCAAAGGCCAACGCGATAGACGCCGCAACCAGCCGCGAACTGAGCGCGATCTTTTCTGCATTCATGACCGACAACTCGCTGCGCGTGGCGATTCTCACCGGCGCGGGCGAACGCTTCTTCTCGGCGGGATGGGATCTGGGCGCAGCCAACGATGGCGAGATCTTCGAGTCGGATTACGGCGTCGGCGGCTTCGGCGGCTTCGCCGAATTGCCCGTGCGCAACAAGCCGATCATCGCCGCCGTCAACGGCATGGCGGTAGGCGGCGGGTTCGAGATGGCAATGGCTGCCGACTTCATCGTCGCCGCCGACCACGCCCAATTCTTTTTGCCAGAGACGCGCGTCGGCGTGTTACCAGATGCCGGCACCGTTAGGTTGCCGCGACTGCTGCCACGCCAGCTAGCCAACGAGATCATCATCGGCGGCCGCAAACTCGGCGCGACAGAAGCCGAATCATGGGGCATAGTCAACAAGGTCGTGCCGACAGCCGAGTTGATGAGTGCGGCGCGCGCACTCGCCGCCGAAATTTGCCAGTCCGCCCCGCTCAGCGTGGCAGCCGTGCTCGACATTATTCGCGCCACCGAAGACCTTTCGGTCGCCGATGCGATGACCGCGATGCGTGTCAATCTATCCTTTAGGGCAGCCGTCGATTCGCAAGATGCGCTCGAAGGCCCGGCCGCATTTGCAGAAAAACGCGCGCCGAAATGGACTGGCAAGTAGCAATCAACAAAAACTAAGCGGTGACGCAGGTCTCGAGCGCTGTCACCAACCTCGTGGCGCGACCGTCGTTATTCTCTGGGCGAAACTCGCCCATCGCGTAAGAAAAACTCGTGCGCAAACTCGGCCACGCGCCGTGACTAGAGCCGCCAGCACCGGTGTGACCGAACGCGTCGATCGGCCCGCCGAGGCACGATGGATTGGGGTTTAGTTCGAAGCCGACGCCGAAGCGCAGCAAGCGATCTGATAGTGGATCGTTACCGAGCGAACGCTGGCGCCGCGCCAGTTCGATCGTCTCTGGCCGCAAGATGCGCACCCCGTCGAGGATTCCACCGTTGGCGAGCATGCCGTACAGACGCGACATCGCGTGCGCCGTTGAAACCGCCCCCGCGCCAGCGCCGAGAGCGCTATAAAATTGTGGCGTGCCCGCAAATTCGGTCGGGATGATGCCGTAGACGAACTCCAACCTCGGATCAAGCGTTGACACGCGACCCGGCAAGTTTGCCGAATACGCAAAATCGCTAGAGCGGGTCGTGCGCGCGATACGACTCAGCGCACTCTCTGGCGCGCCGATGCGCAAGTCGAGACCCAGAGGCCCCGCCAACTCCTCGCGCACGAATGCGCCGATGCTGCGACCGTCAGACCTGCGCACAATCTCGCTCGCTATCCAACCGAACGTCAGAGCGTGATAGCACGGCGTACCAATCGGCACGAAAGGATTTTGCTGTGCCAGCAGACTCGCCATCAAAATCGGATCTTCGAGTTGCTCGATTGTCGGCTTGGTCTCGAGTCCCGGAACGCCAGCCACATGCGCCAGCGCATCTCCGATAAGAACATGGCCTTTGCCCCCCGCGGCAAACTCTGGCCACACCGTCTCTATCGGCGCTTCTAAATTAATGAGCCCGCGCTCGACGCAGATCATCACGGCGACGGCACTGATGCCTTTTGTGCCCGACGCGATCGCACACAGCGTGTCATCTCGCCATGGTTCAGCATCGGCAGTGCTACCGCCCCACAGGTCGACAACCTGTTCGCCGTTCACAGTCGCCGCGAAAGATGCGCCAGGTGCGGCGTCATTGTGAATCTCGTCAAAAATTTTCGGTACTGCCTCGAAGCCCTTGGCAACGACGCGAGCACGACTCAACGCATCGCCCTCTCGATACTTGGTGTCGCCGAAATGAGACGTTGCGTGTACTCCTGTTGAGGATTGCCAATTACCTCATCTGCGGCGCCGAACTCGACAATGCGTCCGTCGGACATGACCGCCACCTCATCGGCGATGCTGCGCACAAGCGGCAGATTATGGGTTACAAACAACATCGCGAGACCAAGATTTTTGCGCAAGTCGCCGAGAAGGTCGATGATGGCCGCCTGCACAAGAACATCAAGCGCACTAGTGATCTCGTCACAAACTAGAACATCGGGCTTGCTGACTAACGCGCGGGCGATCGCAACTCGCTGACGCTCGCCTCCCGATAACTGATCTGGGAACCTAGTCGCGTAAGACGAGGGAAGGTTTACCTTTTCCAGAACCTCTAGAACAGCGCGATCGGAGTCGCGACGCGAGTTGCCTGCGATAATCAGTGGGCGAATGATCGAGTCACCGACGGTACGACGCGGATTGAGCGACCCGTATGGGTTCTGGAACACATATTGGATTCCTAGGCGCTGCGACAATGTGCGCTGTCGCGAAGTCGGCGCCAGCGGCTCGCCATTAAAAGTGATGCCCCCAGTCCACTCGCGATGAAGCCCGCCGATGCAACGAGACACCGTGGTCTTGCCGGACCCCGACTCGCCCACCAGCGCAAGACACTCACCTTTGCGGATCGTGAGAGAAACGTTGCGCACAACAATATTGTTCGAGTAGCCGGCCGATACATCACTAACGACAAGCACTGGGTCGCCCGCTTTGCGAGCGGTCGCGACAAGCGGAGGCGCGATTACGCTCTTAGGCACCTGACCAACTTTGATGCATCGCGCCGAGTGTCGCTCACCAACTTCCACGGCTGCTGGAAACGCTTCCAAACATTCAGCAGTTGCCAATTCGCAGCGAACGGCAAACACGCAACCGTATGGCCGTTTGCCTGGCGACGGCGCACGCCCCGCCAGTCCGACGATCTGCCGATCGCCGGCAATGTCAGGCGCGGCGGCGACAAGATGGCGCGTGTAAGGATGCGCGGGATTATGCCTGGCGACGGCGCACGCCCCGCCAGTCCGACGATCTGCCGATCGCCGGCAATGTCAGGCGCGGCGGCGACAAGATGGCACGTGTAAGGATGCGCGGGATTATTAAAGATCTCGCGTACTGGTCCCTGCTCAACGATGCGACCGGCATACATGACCGCCACATCATCGGCGAGGTCGGCAACCACGGCGAGGTCATGGGTGATATACAGCGCGGCGACGCCATGTTCGCGCGTGAGCGCACGGATTGTTTCCAGCACGTGCTCTTGGGTCGAGACATCTAGTCCTGTTGTGGGCTCGTCGAGCACGATCACCGACGGCCTGCAGGCAAATGCCATCGCCAGCCCGACCCGTTGCTGCTGACCGCCCGACAATTGGTGCGGGTAGCGAAGAAGATACTCGTCATCCGTTGGCAGCAACACCTCCGCCATCATCTCCTTGACGCGAGCCTTGCGGGCTTCATCGGAACCGCCAAAGTCATGGGCTTCGAGCACCTCTATCAGCTGCAATCCAATGCGAAGGGCTGGGTTCAACGAAGACGCGGGATCCTGCGGCACATACGAGACGCGCTCGCCGCGCATCTTTCGTTTGGCATCGTCGTCTAGCGCCAGCACATCTAGTTCGCCGCACACTACCGAACCATGTTCGATCTGCACGCCGCGCCGCGCGTGGCCGAGAACGGCGAGTCCGACGGTGGTCTTGCCGGACCCCGACTCGCCCACCAGCCCAAGCACCCGACCCGGCTCGATTGACAGGGTCACCTCGTCGACAATGTCGTTGCCGGTTGCGGCGACATTAATGCGCAGGTTATTGATAATCAGTCCGTCACTCATCGTTTCTCGCAATCACTCACTATGGGCGCCACGATCAATGCCGGCAGAGACTCGAGACAGGCCGTCGCCGATGAGGCCGGTACCAATGGTCATCAATGCCAGCGCAAGCACCGGAAGAATCACTCCCCAAGGCTGTTCGGTAAGGGCTACGCGATTCTCTTGAACCATTAGACCCCAGTTGGCGGCATTCGGGTCGGGTGTGAACCCAAGGAATGCGAGCGACGCGATCAAACCGACACTATAGGTCAGTCGAAGATTCATCTCGACCAGCAACGATGAGGTGACATTTGGAAGCAGCTCAGCAAATACAACTCGGCGGCGGGTCTCGCCAAGGGCCTCCGCGGCGGCTATGAAGTCGCGCTCGACTACCGGCACCGCCGCGCCGCGAATGATGCGGGCGATGCGGGGCATGGTCGACAGAGCGACCGTACAGATGATCAAAACTCGAGATGGGCCAAACATCGAAATGACTACTAACGACAACAACACCTGCGGAAAGGACAGGATCACATCTAGCGAGCGCATGATGGCTTCATCGATGCGTCCGCGCTGGTAGGCGGCAATCAAGCCGAGAGTTCCACCGAAAAAAATACCGAGTCCCGTAGCAAAAACGGCGAGAATGAGAATCGAACGCCCGCCAAAGAGAAATCGCGACAAAACATCTTGTCCGAAATAATCCGTGCCGAACACCGTTCCGGCAACATGCAATGTATTTGGCATATCGACATACTCTGTGCTGCCAAACGGGGCGACAAACGGGCCAAGTATGGCAATCGTCATTAGCGTGACCGAAATAGCTATACCGATTTTAGTTCGACGAAGCTTCAGCCCGCGGCGGAAAAGACTCGCCTGGTGCGCCAGGGCGATGTCACCTGGCTGCGAAGCGTTGATGATGCTCATTTGAGCCTGGTTCGTAGTCGCGGGGTCACTAGAACCGTGCCAATATCGGCGAGGAGATTTGTCGTGATGTACACCGCCGCAATCACCATCGCCAGAAATTGCACGACGGGCATATCTCGCGACCGCACCGCATCGGCGAGTGCACTACCAATTCCGGGAAAATTAAAAAGACGCTCGACGATGATTACGCCTCCGGCTAGATATGCAAGATTGAGCGCAATAACTTGCAAAGTCGGGCCGATCGCGTTAGGTAAGGCATGGCGCCACAAGACGGACTCTTCGCTGATGCCCTTCAGCCGGGCCATCTCGATGTAATCGCTTTCCAAGACTTCGACCATTGCGGCACGCATAACTCGCGCAACATATGGGGTGACCGAGATCATCAATGTTAAGACGGGCAAGGTCAAACCCATCAAATCTGACCACGGCGGGCTTCCGGGTTCGAGGTACGTGACCGCGGGTAACCACTGCACGATCGTCGTAGCGAAAATGATTGTCAGGATTGTTCCGACCACAAACTCGGGCATAGCGGCAAGAACCAGCGAGATGAGTGACGACGACGTGTCAAATTTCTTGTCCCGCTTCAGGGCCGCATATGCGCCGACAATAATTGACAACGGGATCGAGCCGACGGCAGCGAGAAGCAACAGAAAGAACGAGGCGCTGATTCGAGGAGCGATGTACTCGGATATTGGCATCTGTGTAGCAAACGAGTTACCCAAATCGCCGCTAACAACGCCCTTGAACCAAGTGGTGTATTGCACTGGAAGCGACTTGTCGAGCCCGAATTCGGCACGCAACGCTGCGAGCGACTCGGGGGTCGCCTCGCGGCCGAGAATCGCCTGGGCTGGATCGGATGGCAGAGCTTGGGTCACAAGAAATACCAACAGCGACACCGCTACAAGAGTCAATATCCCAAAAAAAATTCTCTTAACAATGAATTTCAGGATTGAACTATTCACCGACCGAAATCTCCACGAAATAAGGGACTACCACCCGCCGAGGCGTGCGGCAGTCCCTGTATTTAGAATTAATAGGTATTACGCAAGGTTGAAGTATTTGAAACCGTGTCCGAAGTAGGCAAGGTTCAATTGACTTGGGGCTGTGCTAACACCCTGCAGCTTGCTCGAATATGCATCCGCGAAGTTGGCGAAAAACGGGATGATGTATCCGCCCGTCTCAAACTCTTCCTTTTGCATTGCCGCAACAAGCGCCTTTCGCTTGGCGGGGTTAATGGTGCCCGTCGCCTTCTCAAAGTTGGAACGGAAGGAACTACCAGCTGGTGGCCACTTCAACTCTGGATACGTATCCATAGAGGCGGCGGCCTGGGCGAGATAAGTACGCGGTGACCAATACGTGGTGTAGAAGCCGGTGTTCATATATTGACCGTTGCCGGCCCAATATGTTCCGCCGTCTATGACCTTGGCATTGACAACCACCACACCGTTGGTCTTTTTGGCCTGCTCGGCAAAGGCCTGAATCATCGACACCAGTCCGCTGGTATCGTCTGGCGCCGTCAGGTCAACCGTAAGCGGGTTGCTCTTCGAGTAGCCAGCCTTTTTCAAAAGAGCGACCGCGGCGGGGATGTCCTGCTCGCGCTGCGGATATTTATTGGCGTTGTAGAACTCGTCAATGAGTCCGTACAAGTCGTTACCGATCTTGCCGTGACCAGAAAGAACACGGTTAACCATCTGCTTGCGATCAACGATGAGGCGCATTGCCTGGCGAACATACACATTATTGAATGGCGCAAGATCGATACGCATCACCATTGCCTGCCATGCACCAGATGAGTTTTCGGTGACCTTGAGATACCGCTTCGACTTCAGCAATTTAAATTGCTCAAACGGAATGTCGACGGCGACATCGATTTGCTTGGCAACAAGGGCATTGACGAGGGCGGTCTTATCCGCAAAGTCGATGATCCGAACTTCGTCGAGATAGACATTGGCCTTGTCCCAATACCCATCGAACCGAACGTGCACGCTTTCGCGACCAGGCGTGAAACTCTTGAGTTTGAATGCACTGGTACCGATTTGATCTGCATTGGTCTTACCCGTGTAACCCACCGGCACGATTGTGTATGTGTAGCCGGCAAGCGTGGCAACAAAGTTTATGTTGGGCAACTTGAGGTTGAAGGCGACAGTGTGACTGTTAATCTTTTCTAGACCAGATGGAGCGAGGAAAGTACGCAGTGGCTTGCCGGTCGTTTTGATCGCTGGGTCAAGCAGGCGCTGGAATGAATAGATTACGTCGTCGGCTGTCATCGGCTTCCCGTTGTGGAACTTGACACCCTTACGCAATTTAACGACGACCCTAGTTGAGTTTACGGCCTTCACCGACTCGGCAAGACCGTTCGCGGTTACCGGTTCGAACTTTTCATTAAATGTCATTAGAGTCTCAAAGGTGGACAGCGTGCGCGCCTGATCGGCCTTAGCAACGATGTACTGGGCATCGAAGAGGTCGTTTGCACCACCGACAACCCCGATTCGGAGTTTGCCACCCTGCTTTTTAGCCAGCGGCTTGGCGAGCGCCTCAAATGATCCAAAAGTGAGAGAGCCTGCTACCACCGCCATCGCGCCAGCACCCTTGATGAAGTTTCGGCGGGTGAAGTCACCGTTAGCAGTTTGATCCAGAATTTCTTCGCTGTTCATTTTGTCCCCCAGTTGCTGACGATTCGTCAGGTTGATATTTCCAATCGTTCAGGCTTCGTTCGAAACCGTGCGAAAGGGTACCATATTTACAAACGCCGCAAAGCGGCGAGAGGTAATGCGCTAGGCGGCCGAACCACTTTCAGCCGCGGCGGCGCTGGCGAGTTGAGGTCTGAATCGTGGGCACGGTGTTGGTAAGCGGCCCAATCTTGGCGACGATTTCGGCGACCGATGGGCTGCCGGCAGGAACTCGATTGTCGAGCGAAGCGCGCATAGCCGTGAGATGTTCGGGTGATGTGCCGCAACACCCGCCAACGATTCGCGCGCCAGCGTCGGCCGCCATTGCCGCGTAGCTGTGCATTAGTTCTGGGGTACCGGAGTATTTAATTGTGGTGCCCTCAAATTTCGGAATACCGCAGTTGCCCTTAGAAACGACAGGCGTTACGAATCCGCGCATCTCGCATACCGAAACCAAGATGTCGCTCGCGCCGACGCCGCAGTTTGCGCCGATCGCCAGCGGCTGCGGCTCGAGGCCCTCAAAAATTGCCTCGAGGGCACCGGGCATAATGCCCATCATTGTGCGGCCTGCAGTGTCGAACGACATCGTCGCCACGTAGGGCATGCCCACAAGAATTGCTGCCTTAGCCGCAGAGCGAACCTCTTCTGGCGCCGACATCGTCTCGATCCACGCCACGTCGGCACCACCCGCCTGCAACCCGCGCATCTGCTCGGCAAAAGTGTCAATCGCCTCTTGCTCGGTCAACGCGCCGAGGGGTTCGAACAACTCACCAGTTGGCCCGACAGAACCAGCGACGACCACAGGCCGCGAAGAGGCATCGGCGACTTGGCGCGCAAGTTCGGCGGCGCGTTTGGCAAGATCGTGCACGCGAGACTCGGCCTTGTGCAGTTTGAGGCGATGGCGGTTGCACCCAAAAGTGTTCGTCAAGATGATGTCGGCGCCCGCGTCGACAAATTCTTGATGAAGCGAAACAACGCGGTCTGGGTGATCGGTAATCCAGAACTCGGGCGGCTCGCCAGATTCGAGACCGGCGATGAAGTAATTCGTAGCGGTGGCGCCGTCCGCAAGTAGAACTTTCCCGCTTGATAGCAGGTCAGCAAGTGATGTACGCACTGAACGAGTTTAGCCCATCACGTTTCCGGCGGTTACCGCCTGGGTACGCAGACGCGAAAATGCCGCGAGGTCGATTGCTCGCCCCGTATGCGCGCCGATGAACTGCACGGGGTCTTTGTCGTGGTCTTGGCCAGCGGCGGCGGCGTCGATCAGTGCACGCATGAACTGACCAACAAGTGGCGAGTTCTTAAACTGGTTGCCGCTGGTACCACACGCCATGAAGAAACCCCCGAGGCTCGACTTGTCGTAGAGCGGGATCCAGTCATCAGTGGCGTCGTATAACGCGGCGATCCCGAGCGGCTTAAGCGGTATCCCGAAATCGGGCATGCGTCGCGCGAGGCGCAACATTGCCGTCTCCCAGATTTCAACCGTTGTCTCTTGCTTCCAGTCGTCAGCGTCCTCTATCCAATCGAGCGGATCGCATGCCGGCTCGGTTGCACCGACGTTGAGCGTGTCACCCATGTGCGGGCGGAAATACTGACCGATATCTAGGTCGGCGACGATCGGCGCGCCATCTTGCAGCCGGAAGCCGACAGGAGCGGCCGGCGAGAAAACTTCTTGGCGTAGCGGACGGTGGCGCACCTTCATCTCCGCGGCGATGCCCGCCATGAGATTGATCTTCGAGGCATGCGGGCCGGCGGCGTTAACGACGATCGGCGCGTTGATGCGGTCGCCCGAGAGCAACGTCACGCCCGTGACCTTGTTGTTTTCGCGGTGAATCTCGCCGACCTCTTCGTGAAAGCGAAACTCGGCGCCGTGATTCTTCGCGGCGTGGGCGAAATTGTGCGTTGCCAGCATCGGGTCGTCGATGAAACCGCTGAGCGGGTCGTACATCGCGGCGAGTTCGTCGTACGGGTCGTCTCCAAACGCGGGGTCGTCGATGCGCTTGGGCGGGAAGAACTTGCCTGGGTCGAGGGCAGGGAAACGCTCACGAATCTGCGCCGCACTAAGTATCTCGTAGGGAATGTCGAACTCGTCCCACAGTTCACGAACTTTGACCCCGTCGTAGCCCTC
>Ga0209390_10004329_pt1 | contig 21467 bp, 14 predicted proteins | sample BON01_FD_187212 | JGI IMG/M metagenome (GOLD analysis project Ga0209390, IMG submission 187212) | Freshwater microbial communities from Lake Bonney liftoff mats and glacier meltwater in Antarctica - BON-01 (SPAdes) (version 2) | ecosystem: Environmental > Aquatic > Freshwater > Ice > Glacier... | reverse complement strand
TGCGTGGGGCGAAGTGCATAATGCTTGCCCTCGAACTCGAAGCGGTACCACTGTCTTTCATAACTTGTCACGAGGTCCTCCCGGGGAAGAGCCCCCAGCGGGTCCGTTTCATAGTTAGTCCCTTTGGTGGGGGAATACAGAAGCAATGCCACAGGCATGGCATCGGGGTGAGCGGTGTTGTTATCATTCATGATGTTTCTCTCTCCAGCGGTTACTGGATAACGAGCCCCCAAAGACCAGGTTTCCCGTTCTCTTAAGACTCACGACTTGCCCCTGCCAGATGGCGTGAGGCCACATCTTTCCCTAGGGCACCCGGCTCGTAAGAAGCGGGTTGCCGCATAGCCAGCTAGGTACTGACAGCTATGACTCCTGATGCTGATCTCAGTGTAAGGGCGAGCGGTGACACCACGGTGCGAGTGTTGGAGCAGTAAGGCTAGCCGCGGCCCGGCCGTAGAGCTCGACGCCCGCCCCTAGCGGGGAAGCTTTTGGGGCTCTTAGGGTGCTTCACACCCAGCCTGACTGCGCGAGGGCCTGACACGTCTTTTCGACCAAGCCGTCAATAACGCTAAGTCTTGGTTTAAGGGTTGTGGGTTGGAGATAGATGTCTCGCCTGATCTCGAGCATGATCGAGCTGACTCGGGACTCAAGTCCAAAGAAGCGAAGGGGAACGTATGATCCATGAAAGGGCTGGTTGTCGACAACTTCGAGCGAGGAATGGCAGGTGTGAAGAGCCTCCACGAGAGATCTTGGCTCGTGGGGTTGCTCAAAACCGAGGCAGAGCTCGGGTCTGCGCTCATCGGAGTGGAGCTCGTAAGGCAGGGGCTGTGGGGGGTAGGAGTGAATGTCAATAATGAGCGCTCTTCCGTGAACATCCAGAGTGCGTGCCACAAGGTCTTCGACGGCGAGAGAGTAGTGCTCGTAGAAGGCCATCAGTCGCTCGCGGTTGACGGCCTCTAGAGAGCGGATCGGTTGCCCGAGGCTGCCGTGGCTGTAGAACACGCCCATCCCCACCGCATTCATTTCTTCGCGATCATCAGGGAAACGCTCCACGTCGACCACAAAGCGCGAAAGTGTGTTGACCACAACACTTGCGCTAACAGACTCACCGATACCACGCGCTAAGGAGTCGGTGTGGTGGTCAACAAGACGGTCCTGCTCAGCCTCGAGTTCGGAGCGGCTGATGGAGAAGGCTTCTCGGTCATCCTCTGATACCTCACGACCCGCATGGGGGGCTAGAACAATTACCGGGGAATCGGCGCAACGATCTGACATCTGAATCAATCTTTGTACTTCCGCCACCTGTTGCACCATGCTTCCGAGTCAATCGCCGGAAAACGCAAATCATGATGAGCAGCGATGCCAAAAACGGGAAAATAGAATTGGAAGCCATGTGGCTCGAGGCGCTCCAAACCGGGCGCAGTGGCGAACTCGCCGGCAGGATGCCGGAAACAGAAACCATCCTTCAGCGAAATCTGGAACAGCACCGACAGAGTTTGGAGCACGGTGGCTGCCACATATTCCCCGCTGCAACCGGGGTCAAAAAATCGAAAGAAATTGGGCATGCCGCCGTCAATAGGTTTCTTCCACCCCAACAGTTCAGCGAGTTCGCAATTGTCAGCGCTCAGCTCCAGCAACTCGGGCGTCGGGCCTATCTCCACGTGAAGACTTCCATCAGGAACGAGCAATGCTTGCGCATACGGGCTTGCGGAATTCAGCGGAACAGCGTGTCGAAAAATATCCATAATCCAGCACTTTTCTGGTCTGAATAAAGACAGGTTCCGTCCCATAAAGTCAATCAGCGGAAGCCACTCGCTGCCAATAAATGGATCCTCACGCGCCTTGGCGCGCGCGACAGTAGCAAGCTCAACACCCTCCAGTCCTCGCACTTCGAGCAACGTCAGTTCCCGCAAGCCCGCTAGCGAAGCGAGTTTCTTGGCATGCTCCAGAGATTGCGCAACACAGCCATAGGTCAAAGCCTCTGCGTCGTTATCCTGCACGGTGAAGGAATACACCTGAAGTGCGCCGGCAACCGCCATTCTGCCTCCTCTCCCATAGGTCACCCCGCGGCCCATCGGTACACGAGTTTCGCTCGCTAGAGTAAGCCTGACCGGTGACACTGATAGCTCGAGAGCCGCGTCCTCCCTGGGACCACAGTGATAGATTTCCTCCTCCTGATAGAGATCAGATGGGTTTGCTCCGGGCTTGCCTGACGAGAAGAAAAGCCCCCTGATCGATGCCTTTCTCCCAGCAAGCAGATTCCTGCCCTAAGTCACGACCCGACTTCACCAGAAACATGGCCCCGGGCAATGTTACTCACGGCCTAAACCTGGCCTGTCGCCAAACCCTGCACTGGCCCCTTCCGTTTGAGAGAACCCGCCATCACCGGTTGCCGGTACGTTATGAATCGTGGGGAAATCACAAACTGGGAAGTCGCGCGACTACGAGGTAGTCGCGAGCCCCGCACCAATTCTCAAATGGGCGGGAGGCAAGCGTGCGCTGCTGAGCCGAATAATCCCAATGGTTACGCAATTCAATGGCACCTATATCGAACCATTCCTTGGAGCCGGGGCCCTCTTCTTTTCAATGCCGCGGTCGCAAAAAAAGATCGGCAATGATTTCAACATGGAACTCATTGAGCTTTACCGAGTGGTTCGAGACGACCCTGAAGGATTGCTGTTTCATCTGCGACAACACCGTAACGAGCAGGAATATTTTTATGAAGTGCGTTCCTGGGACCGGGAGCCAGACTTTGCAGAACGTTCAAAAGCAGTAAGAGCCGCACGACTTATTTTCTTAAACAAGACGTGTTTCAACGGACTTTACAGAGTGAACTCACGAAACGAGTTCAATGTTCCATTTGCAAATCTCAAGAATCCAGACTTTATTTCAGAGCGGAATATCAGACAAATGTCCTCTTTTCTTCGGGCCCGCCTTGAAAAAAGTCGGGTTGTGGCTCTCCGCCAGGGGGACTATCAGTCAACAACCGCGAAAGCAAAACGCGGCGATTTCGTGTACCTGGACCCCCCTTATGACCCCCTCTCAGACACAGCTTCTTTCGTGTCCTACCAAAAGACGGGCTTCACTAAGGCCGATCAGGGAGACCTCAAGAAAGAGATTGATCGATTAGCCTCCATCGGAGTCCCTACCTTGCTAAGCAACTCTGATACCCCTCTGATTAGGCAGCTGTTCTCCGACCAATCCATTTACAGAATCACGCAGGTCCACACAAATAGAAGAATCGGTGCTGATGTTCGCTCTCGCGGCCGAACGGCCGAACTACTTATCGACAATTACAAGGTGACAGTGGGAAGAGGGCAGCGTGGCTCGCCGAACCGCTAACGACGAGGCATGGGAACAGGCATTCGAATCCCTTAACCTAATCGACCCAATAAGACAAAAAGGCTGGGTTGACGTTACAGCGAAGAATCTCCGCCAGTTTCGCGAACCCCGGCTGATGGCAAAAATCGATTACTCAGCGAACCGCCCTGAGATTTTTCGACAAGAAGGCCTTAATATTCTTTCGCTCTCCTCTTCGCACTACAGAATCGGAAAGTTCGATGTATTTCGTCCAATTCCGGAAGAGAAATATCGACAAGCTCCAATCACGCGGCTTGAATTACCGGTCGGAATCGAATCTCTCCCTTTCAAGGGCCTCACCTCCGAGAGTTCGGTCGTTACATCTGCGCACGCCGCAGGAATTCTCGAAAAATTTTGTGGTGATGAACTGCTTTTGACATCATTCGGTCGGATGAGGACTCCGCAATTCGATTTTACGATCGCCGGAAAAGGCGGGGACAAATACAACCTGAGTGTGAACTCCGCGACCATCGAAATTGACGCCGCATTCGAGAACAGCCGCGCGCTCCATGTGTTCGAAGTGAAGAACCACAGACCCGGTGACTTCAATATGAGACAGCTTTACTATCCCTATCGCACATGGAAGTCGAAAATACACAAGCCTGTCGAGCCGGTCTTTATGACCTACTCGAATGATGTCTATGACCTCTATCAGCTCTCGTTCATTGACGACAAAGACTTCTCGTCCAGCGTGATCGAGCGGCATGAGCGCTTCGTTGTCGGGGAAGGAAGCGTTCTGAGGCAAGACCTCCAAGAAATTGCGCTCCGTGTTTCGATGCAGAGAGCCTGGAATGATTCCTACAGAAGCCGTATTCCTTTCCCTCAGGCCGACTCGTTCACACGCGTGATCGACCTTGTCTCAATTCTCATAGAACAACCCATGAGCGCCGAGGAATTAACGACACACTACGGATTTGACGCTCGACAGAGCGACTATTACTACAACGCGGCCAAGTACCTAGGACTTGCGGATTCATCACGAGACGGGGCGATCGGCTCGGAATTCCGATTCCCAACGCAAAGAGCAAAAAATCTATTCTCGCTCTCTTATCGAGAAAAATTTCTTGGTCTCGCGAGCTTGGTGTTGGCGATAGAGCCGATAAATGAGGCCTTCAGGCGCTTCGAAAGCGACCACAACCGGGCTGTCTCTCGAACAGTCCAAGATATTTTTTGCGAATCAGCCGAGGCTAAAGTGTTTGGCTATGCCGCGACAACCATAGAACGAAGGTCCCAAACAATTCAAGCCTGGGTGGCTTGGTTAAACTCCCTTCCAGAAGGATAGTGTCCCAGCTGGCGGCTTGGACACCTGATCGCAACTACTCGTCTGCAGTGCGCAGTTTTGAATCCACAGCGGGTTGAACCCCGAAGTCTGTTTGGAACCCCAAATCTTGAAGACTCTCTGCGGTCAAATAATGAATCTTTGCGTGCTCCCGGGCGACAACAGGTTCTGTTCCACCTGCATTAAGAGTCACAACGTAGCCAGTTAGCTCATATTTCGGCTCGATCGGAGTCTCTCCCAGCTTGGCAATCGCAACGTGAACTTCGGGAAGCTTTTCGCGAGAAATTCTCCCTGCATAGGCAGCCCTCTCAGCGTAGAAATGCATCAAGGACACCGCCCGAACCCACTGAAGCTCAGAATCAATCCGCGAGCCTTCAAGTGGAAGGACCCGATGGCGCAGAAACCTTTCGGTCTCTTTCAACTGGTTTTCGATATAAGCGTTCAAAGCGCCATCCGGTTTATTCATCGTCTTTCTTGCTTTAACCTCGACGAGTTCTATCTTGAAGCTCCGACGGGTGAGCCGAATGAGCATAAGATCACATCGAAGAGCATTTCCCCTTAAGTCTCTCCGTGAAGGAGCGAAAATCTCGGGGTGGGCGTCGAGGGGGATGATAATAGTGTCTTGGAGCTCGCGACGCTTCTCGAGATAGGCCATCACCGCCGCCAATCCCACTGCCTCGCGAGCAAGTGAGTTTGGTCTGTAAAGCCTCAATACGAGTCGGCCAGAAATATCGGTCAGAGATTTGACAATATCTTTTGGCCCACGTCCCATTTTCCCCAGCCCTAGTTCGTCCATCCCTTGGCGCAGGGCTAGATCGATCTCTCCTCTGTGAGTCGTGGTCACGCTCAACCGATCACTGAAGCCGTCCACGAAGTCTGGGGCATAATCCAAAAGCACCGAATCCGGGAGATGTGGTCGCACTAACTCTTCAAAGGTCGTGGCACCAACATTGCGATCAATTGTCACTACCCAGTCCGACTGTTTATGAAGCGCCTTGATTGCCTCCACAACCGCTGGCGTTACGTTCATAGAAAGTGCAGGTACCCCCTCGCCCAACCCTAGAACTCTTCCAACGGCGAGTTGGTGAGTGAGATGGGCCTGCGGGAGGTCATTATGCTCATTGTTCCGTGGCGTCTTCAGCGCCGCGAGGACCGCGAGTTCTTCAACCGATTTTGAGCCCGACGCCCTCGTTACCTCGAGCGGGGAAATGAGGCCGCGAAGCAATGGGCTCCTGTCTGCGGGCACAACCATGGAGACCGCCCCCGCCGAGAGCCCCTGGAGGACGCCAAGATTTGCTGGACGCATCAAGTGGAGTTGATCAAGCGATGTGCTCGATAACGAAAAGGGCGGCACCAGGAAACTCGGTCGCTTGTCGAATGAGGAAGAGCTATGAACAGTCTGAAGCTCACGCAACTTGGGGACAGGGTCAGTAGCGGAAACGGTCTGTGAGAAGGAAGCAACTTTCACCGCCACCGGCTTTTCGACCTCTTCGCTAAGAGTAGATAAACCCAGCGACCGGTCGATTGCGGATGCCAACACAGAACCGTCTCCGGGGTTCACCGCATTAACCGAGAGCTGCTGAAGATTGAGTGTGTGGACTTCTCGGTATTCAGAGATCTTTCGCTCAAGCATCGATTCAACGGCAGTATCTCCAGATGGCTTTTTCGGGAGCCGAAGGGCAGAGAAGAGTGGAGGAATGACCGACTCAACATCCGTGTGCGAAATAGCCAAGTAAAGTCCTGAACCAAAGGTCAGCTCGGAATGATAAACGTATGGTGCAAACTCCTCATCCACCAGAATGTAGGGAAGATTAGCGGGACTAATCCGCTTTGCTAGCTCGACATCCAGTTTCTGAGCCCTACTTTTCTTGTCTTCCCTTGTAACCGCAGTACCCCAGGCCTGCAGTAGCTCTTCAAACTTGGCCATCCAGCCAATTCTCAGCGGGTGAGATGGAAGGAGCACCATTGCCTTCACGTTTCCTTGGCCGGTGCGCATGCGTAAAGACAAGGTATCTGAACGGAGCAGGCCCTTAAGCATCTCACTATCAGCGACTTCGAGAGCCCTCCGGTACGAAGCAAGATACGAAAGACCGAGAGTGATCGCCTGAGAATCCCAATTTGCTGCGACTAAACCCCGAAGCCCTCCGTCTCCAGCCGAGGTATCAAGGTGCTCAAACAATTTCTTCCGAGCCGCAAGCAATGCTTTAGGAGCGTTCCAAGTGCTGACTAAAACGTTTTCTTCGCTGATCAGCTCCAATCCATCTGAGTCAAACGAAAAAGAATGCAAAGACTTGAGGTCGCGCATAGACATCTGCTCCAGCGACCGCAGTGGGGAGGAGTATTTGACTGAATAGCTCTTAGAGGCACCAAACCTTATGGACAGAAGTTGAGCATCATCATCCCAGGCCACTTTCTCAGGGGCACTTGCGACTTCCCCATCCAAATTGGCGTCTAAACGAGCTGCTGCAACCGAGGACGCGGACGGTTGTCGCTCATAAACATCGGCCTCAAATCCGGTTACCTCGACCTTGAACTCATCGCTAGTCACCGTTGCGACAACATCCTGAACTGCTCCAACTTCTTGACGCGATATCGTTACGACCTGCCCAGCGTCATCTAACGCGCTGACTTTGATGACGAATCTATCCCCCAGCGGAGCATGCTCGGGTCCTAAATTCAGTGTTATTCGCTGCTGCCGGCCAGAAGCCTTGGTTATTTCCTCGGCCACAGGCGTCGGGTCTGCACCCAAATCAATTGCCATCTGTGACGGCACAACCTCGACCCTGAAGCTGGCGACTCCCGCCGCAATAGTCGGATTTGTTCTCCACTTGACGCCCATAGTGCCGCTTGAGGAGTCTTCAGTATTATCCTTCATCGGCAGCACCAGAAGGTCATCTGCCGAGGCTTTCAAGCCAGACCAAGCTTGGGGATTCCCTAGCGCACTGACAAATGGAACGATTTCAATAGATACCAACGAAACTTCAGTATCTGTTCGAAAAATCCACCTGTCAAAAGTGAGAGAGCGCCGTTCCTCGGCGGCCAAGCTCTTGGCCCAAAGTTTCGGGTCGTGCAACGGACGCGCAGATAAGTGAGCCACTAGCCAGCTCTTCATTTCTGATTCGACTAGCTGAATCCTGCTGAGTCGAGCCCCCACTGACGAGCCTCTAGCTCTAGGTGCCGCTATCTCTCTCGCCGACACAACATTTTTATGCAATCTCTCCAACGCTCCAGGGCCACGATCGGGAATTATTCCAATCCTCCACAACTCTTCGCCCCAGCCCACAGAACGTTCAGGTCTGATTGAGGAGAAAAAATCAAGAGTGGCGAGAGACTTGGGGGGCAAAAGACCATGTTTTTGCAGCCTGACGATCACACTCTTAAGTTCTTCGGAAGCGCACAGCTCTTCTCTCATTTCCCGAGAGGCGTCTCCGACCAAGTCCGCAAACTCCTTATGTTGGAAAGAGTTATCAAGAGAACTGCCAGCTGTACCGTTGCCGTCTGGGACCAAAAGAATTAGCTTGCCTTTGCTTCGATTTCGTAACTCGACGGCTCTCTCGTAGGTGACCTGGCTGTCAGATTCTTCTGCGGCGAGTACGTAGACTCCAGTAAAATCAATATTTTGTTCTTCGGCAAGGTCCCTACCGTCAGCGATCATGCCGGCGGCTTGCTCTGCTGAAACATGGTTGATACGCAGTCTCGTTCCATCGCGCGTATCAGCAACCCAGCGGACCAGGGTCAAAGCCAGTAGGTATGTGACATGCGATGTGGACGCGGCCATCACCGAATCCTCCTTGGCCGCAGCACTTCATTGCCTTCAAAATCATCGGAAAGCGTTTCAAAGCACCCAATGTCTCTCAAGAAACCAGTGAACGCTCTCAGGTTTTCGGACGCTGCCTGACGGGTTCCCGGATTATCGAACTCTGCGGGCGGAGTGTCAACGAGAATCCCATAACGGTCGCGAAGGCGCGCGAGCAAAGTTCCGAGAGACAGCTTGCGCCGAACGGTGGCGCCAGTCTTAGTCGGGGAATTGGGAGAATCGATGAAGCACAGGTCCACGAGGTTCAAGATAAGTTCCTCGTTGGGGCGATATTTCCAAGTGGACCGCTGTCCCTCGCGTCCGCGGAAAACACCGTAACCTTTGGGGAGGCCGGCCGACTGAAGTCCTCCAGTTGCCTTCAACCATTTTATTAATCCCTCTACTCCTTCGAGTTCTCTGCTTGCCGCTATAACCGCTGCGAACGCATGGAGGGGGTTGTCATAAATCTCTCGAGCCTCATGCAATGTGCGCAGGCTCTGCGGATCGGTCGCTTCGCCGTGCTCATCCTTGAGTTGAACCTCAAGATTGTTGAGATACCAATTCGCGGCGTTGTGATAATCGGTGTCATCTTGTGCCCGCAAGACTTCTTGAAAGATTGCTCTTCTGCTTTTTGAATTCTTGGAATCCCCGGAAAAAATGTGCCTACTCTGAGTCTGGGATCCAGCTTGAATTGTCGCGCGATAGAGCATTCTGTCGCGAAAGAAGAGCCGAAGTGCATCCAGATCACGGCTGACACATTGCTTTGCTAATTGCTCCGAAGGTGAGTTTGCCACGTCCGTGAAATCGCAATAGATCTCGAGTGGATTTTTCCATTCGGCCCGAAGAATTTCGTCAGACTCTTGGTCGATGGAGCTTTGCCATAAGTCAGAGTGCGGGGTGTCGCTGAAGGCGGAGCGAAGTGCTCTCGAAGTCCGCAAAGGGATTTGAAAGAGTCTGATTGCGACGACCGACCGAAGCGCAGAGAAAGAATCAGCAACATCCCAAGTCGCGCCTTTACCAACATGACCTGCCATAACCTGAAACAGAGACACCAAGTCTCTCCCCAGCGGCACCAGGGCGCCGGGAACGACTACACCACAAAATTCCTCGGTGTCTGTCTTGTTATCCAGACCCTCCGTATCAAACAACTCAACAAACCGAAGAGCTAGAAGCTGACTTACGTCGAGACTTGACTTGCCGTCGTAATTGGGTTCATTGTGAGGCAAAGCTCCGAAATCAACGCCTTGGCCGATCGTCTCAGCACAGTATCTCTTCAAAATCTGATGCGGACCCTCGATATCTAAGGCTTTCAAGAACATGACCATGAGGTCATAGATGATTTTGTCTGCGCGCCTGTGTCTTTGTGCATTCTTCGGAAACCCTGTTCGATAAGCAGCGGCAGTGATGGGGGCCAGATAATCAATACCTTCGCCCATTCGGCTCTTTCCCTGGCTTTTCACAACAACAACTGATGAGCGAAGCCAGCCCTCGAGCGCTTCAACCCCCGCGGCACCCGAGAAACCAACAGTTGCGGGGGAGTTTTGCATCGCCTGAGCTAACTCGGACACGGTAAGTGAGTCCGCGGGTTTACCGCCAACCTTGGCTTTTGAGGTTCTGGAAATTCTCCCTGCTTTCACCATTCGCTCAGCGACACGAGTAAGCATTCGGTCGATATCTGTCTCGGAGAAGGTAATTCCAATGATTTCATCAACATTGGCAGAGTTGAGATTCTTCTCAACTCGAAACTCGTCGGGGAACACAAAACCTGTCATCGCGGATTCACCATTTCAATCCGACCGTTCCTGGATTCAATCTTGAATTGTTCTCCGGAAGGAGACACAAGGGTGGCTTTATCTCCCCGAGACTGGGCGACTCGCTCGACGAATGCAAGCGCCTGCTGGCGAAGAGCGAGCGAGTCAGTATCTCCGAAGAGTTCCCCATCTGCCGCCCGCAGCAGAACCTCGGCCATGTCGAGGGTTACCCTGAGCTCCGCACCCAACCCATCATGCGCCAGAACCGCCGAGTCCGGGAGGAACTCAATCCCCGAGGTGGGCAAGGACCGCGCCAGCAGTGAAAATTGGTCCGACCCTATCGACTTTATGAGAGTCCAGAGAGGGTCTACCCGCTGAGAAGCTACGCGCAAGCCATCTTGGTCTTGCAAAAAAATCCCGCTAAGTTTGCTGAGCCCCTCGAGTAAGCGAACCTTAAGGTTCTCCCCATCGGCGTGATCCATCACGAACCGGAGAAACGGAACCAGATGCCTGTAGTTCCCCAGACTTGCGGCCAAGCTTTTGTCAGTTAGATTCTCAGAGAGGAAGTGGCGACGGACAAGGCCACCAAGCTCGTCGGTATCGAATAGATCAACGTCCGCATCTGACGAGGCTTCTACAACTTCACGCAGAAAGGCGGGAGAAATCGAGTGAGTTGGGTCGAAGCGCCGCCAGTCGTTCAACAACTTATCGCCAGAATTATTATCGAAAACAAGGTTCCACGACGCCAGGGCGGGGTCATGTCCAATTGGTAGATCGTCCGCACGCGCGCTATGAATCTCATCACAGCCCATGTCCTTAGTGACCGAGTATGCAATGGCAGACCGAAAATCTCGGAGGGTGGCTCGGCGCTCTGAGGAAAGGTGGCTCATAAGAGTAAGCCGCTGGAAACCACTCCTGCCATCGCTCCTCAGAAACCGCACATTTCGGAGTATTGGGCAAACTCCCTTAGCGGAGCAATCCCCACATCCTCGTTCCTCCCACAAATTCTTTGCCACCAAAGAATCAAGCGCCCGAAGGCCGAGTCCTTCCTCTCTCTGAGATACGAGGGCCCTGTTCTTCAGGTCAACAATGACAACTGGCCCAGAATTTGTGGCTCCGCTTGCGCTCTCCCAAGCTTCTCGCAGCCCCGCGATTTCGTCCTCAAAATCTCCCACAAACTGCCGCAGTCGACCGTCGTTCATCGCGACAACCGTCACGTGCCTGCTGGATTTGCCTTTAGGTTGCATGGCCGCGCGAAGTACTTCATCGCTACCCTTTCCATCAAAGGACTCGCTGGCATCCATCACCGCAGTGAAACTCATTTCATTCAAAGAGCCTGACCACACCGCTTGGTTCTCTTCCAGTGTTGAGCCCCCGAGCTTTTCGACTTCGCCACGCAAGGCGTTAAGAAAGGTCGTCTTACCATCCCCCGGATTGCCCGTGATGAGGACCAATTCGAAAGCTCCATCAAGCAAGCTCGGGAGCAAGGAAGAATCGAGCATTGTTTGAACATAGGTTTGCTTGGAGAACGGGCCACCAAGTGCAAGCATCCCCAGATTGCCGAGTTTGCTATCAACGAAGAGCTGACGAAGCTCGTTGACGGTCTCGTTCACATTTTCACTGGCGTTGATTTCAGGCAATGACTCTGCTTCGGGAGCGCGCTGAAGCTTAATCCTTCTAGCTAATTCGTCGGCATAAGCGGGCCTCATTGAAACATCTGGTATTACCGAGGTGAATAGAATCTTGAGAAGGGCTTCCCCATCTCGGCCCCACAGAGCCACCTCATCGTTGGTTGGTTTGCGAACTAGTTTCCCGGCGTTGGGGCTAGTAGGGGAGCCTTCGTAAGGAGGGCGGCTGAGCATAAGGTCAATTAACACTGCCCCCGCCGAGTAGATATCTGATTGAGCCGAAATGGTTCCGCCTTCAACCCGCAATTCTGGCGCTTTATATCGAGGGGTTGCGCTTGGTGCCGCATCTCCGATTTCAGCCACGCTGGCTAAATCGATTAAGAACACCTCGAGGTCCTCATTGACAAGAATATTTCTCGACGATATGTCGCCATGGACAACGCCTTGTTTGTGGAAAGCCCCGTCGAGAAGGGAGAAGAGATTACAAGCGACGCTTCTGATCTCTTCAACTCCGAAGGGTCGGGATTTATGCCTCTGCTCCAATGTTTGCCCCTCGATGTAGCTGACGATGTGCAAACCTGGCTCGGGTTTTTGTTCCAAATTAATGTGCCCTTGGCAAAAACGGTTCGCAATCCGCTTGAATGGCGGGTCCCCTAGAAGCCTTTCAAACTCGCGTGCGTGTTTAAGTCTTCGAACGACAACCATTCGCTCTTCATGCGTATCGTACGCGCGCCAGGATGTTGCCGCGCCTCCCTCGCCCAGCGCTTCCTCCAATTTGAAACGACCAACAAACTGGCCCACCTCGAAAGCGTCAAGCTGACTCGGTATCGCATGGCCCTCGGAGCCTCCCTCCAAATCTTCCGTTTCGGAGGCCCCCAAAGACTTGAGGACAGCCACAACTTCAGCAGCCGAAGGCCGCTCTTCTCTGCTTGGATTCGTCGATGATTGAAGAAGTGCAGATAATTCCTGATCGCCTGTTAGGGCGTCATCATCATCGACTGAAAGTTCAGCCTGAATCCATCGAATAAAAATCAAACCAAGTGAAAAAACATCTGACGCCTCGGTTGCAGCGTGAGAGTCCTCGGCACTCTCGGGGGCTGCATACGGCTTGGCGCCCTTGTCAACAGGGACCGGAATCAGGGTCTTCTTATCGTCTATTCGTGCATGAAAAAAATCGCTAAACAAGACTCTTTGAGATCGGCCTAACCACACTCTGCTTGGAGATAGCGCGCGATGGATGACGCCCGAGGCGTGAATCTGGCTTAAAGCTTCAAAACTCTCTCTCACAAGACCCCTTAAGGGGTTGGGGCCGAAATCTCTAATTGCGACGGCCACCTGAAGTTGTGACAAACTTTTTGACCCGTCGGGCCGGACCTGTGGGCGAATGAACCAGCCCCAGTCAGGAGCGACAAATGGTGGATGTGAAGTCCACGTCCGCTGCAACCCCTCTAACCTGGCCATCACTTCTGACTCTCTTGTTTGGTGCCGCTCTTCTTCTTCAGAATCTGGGTCGCTGTAGCAATAGAGCACGACCGACTCGCCGGTGTAGTTATGTTCCGCCAGGAACCTCCGGGCTAAACCGAGCCCGTCCAGTTTGCGGCTGACGGAGTAAGCGCCTAGCTCCGTGATTTCATCTGCCCGAGCTGGGAGGCCTGCGATTGCCTTGACAATCTGGGAACGATGTGATGCAAGGTCTGTTTGCTGGCGGGAATCCAGTTCTTGAAGTTGGGCCGCCGCATCTTTGAGCATTGCAAGCCGGCTAATATCCGCGATTTGGCCATGCAGGCTGAGGTTGGGGTGGGAGAGAACGAGTAACCTATCGACGACTTTTTGCTTGAGAATCTGGGCTCCAGGTGGAACGGCCTCTCGAATAATTGCCGTGGCTTTCCGAGCTTTTTGCGCGAGAGTACCCATTGGAGATTTAGACGTAAATCCGCCGCCATGTTTCTGACCCGGAGCCTTTCGCACTTCCCACATTGCCTCGCCAATAAGAAGGATGGGTCCCCAATGCTTGTTTTCGACCAGAAAAACAAAGTTGTCTCCTGTGACGACGAGGTCCACGTCATCGTGGTCCTCGTTTGGCAGGTAAACGTTGGCATCGATTGTCCAGCTTTTAGGAAGATTTTTCTCCAAAAACCGCGCCGTTTCCTCCTCTCCGGGCCCGCCCCATTTTCCGTGAATTCGTAACTCAGCCATCGGTCACCTGTCGGTAGTCTTCCGGCCAGTGATGCACTTCCAAGTTTGAAGCCCTCTCTTTCACACGCCTAATGTAAATATTTTCTCTAGAAGCAAAGATAAAAAGCAAGTCCTTCGCTCGAGTGGGCCCAACAAGATTGAGCCTCGCAAACCGCTCAAAACGAACGCGTTCCTCATTGTTTTCCCCCTGATCGGGGGACTTCAGGTCGTCCAACCCCACGAGCAACACGGCGGAGAACTCAAGTCCTTTCGCGCTATGAATAGTCATGACTTTCACCGAATTAGACCACGCCAAGTCGTCAGCCTCTATCTTGTTAGAGTAGCGAGCTTCCGCTTTGATATCCGACTCATTGAGAATCGCGGTTATCGTTCCGATCATGTATTTGTTCGTCACTAAAACAGCAATGTCGCCTTTGAGGAAACCATTTCCCATGAGCTTTTTGGTAATGCCGGAAACTGCGTTCGCTTTGTCTTGAAGAGTTGCTTCACTCCACACAATCTCCACGGGATTCCCGGTCGGAGCATGATCAATGCCCGGGACAGCCTGTTGGGGATCCAAAATCTCGACAATCTCGAGTATTTGCCGTGTGCTCCGATAGGGGATTTTCAGAGACTGTTCGGCGACATCCCTGCCCTCAAGGGCTTCAGCAAGGTCCAGGTCCCTGTAGAGCCTTTGCTGTTCATCGCCAGCCAGAATGGCACCTCCACGTCCCGGGGTCAAACAAGCAAGCAACAGAGCCAGCCATGCCGAGCAAAAATCCTGAAACTCATCGACGAGCAACAAATCAATACTGTGAGGAATACCTGACCGCTTGGCCTTCTCAAATCCAACCCACGAAGCCTCACAAGTTGTCATGTTGAGGCGATAGCCGTTCTCACGCATCCAAGAACCGAACGTATTGACACTCACATTCGGAAAGGTATCCAGACGATCTGCCAGAAACGGCACAAGTGCGCGATTAAAGCACATCACCTGGATACGCCAGTCCGGCTTCTTGAGTGCCATCATTCGAGCACGTGCGAGGAGAACCAATGATTTTCCGCTCCCCGCGGGGCCCGTAAGTACTGTGACCTCCCCAGAAGGATTCATGGCAACATCCTCTTGCGCCGCGTCAAGGCGGACCCGTGCTACTTCTCTTTCAACTCGGCCATCGTCTTCCCGGACGTTGTGAAGTACTGCGTGAAAATTCATCTCCGGGCGGAGCTCGCTAGCGAACTCTTCAAGAAGGCCCATGTCAAATGTGATATCCGGTAAGGCGTTGATATCTGCGACTAAATCGAGATATGGGTGTCCGGAAATTACTACCAATTCACTGTGAGGAATACTTTTCCCCGATTGAAAATCCTCACGGAGCGCACGAAACTGCACCTTCAGTTTTTTTAGACTCTTCGCGCGCTCATCCTCCGACGAAGATTCGGCGACCGCAATCGCACCTTTGGTTCGGTGGAGAATCACGACCTTGGGATATCCCTCTCCCAGGTCAGAATGGACATCAAAGTTTTCAAGGTTTTCAGAGAGCGCAACTCCAAGTTCTAGCTCGAACACAGAACTCACCTTTCGCCGGGCGCGGAATTGATAAAACCTTACCTCCTTCCCGACTTCTACTCCAACTCTTAGCGTCAACTGAGTTGTGACCTCCTCCGGGCTTTCTCCTCTAGCCCCCCTTAGCCTCACGGCGTTCTTGGGGGCTAAACGAAACGCCGCCGCTTTGCCTGCGATCGCTCACATAGCGATTGAGGGACGAGCTGGCGTTGGCAACACCAGTCGAATCAGCCGAGTAGGTCATGGAGCTGCCTTCGTTAATACCCATCTCCGCAGCCTTCATGACGGCGTCTTGGTTGGCGCCTAAAAAGACAACGTCCCAGTTGTCCTTTTCGGTTTTCTCGGTGATGAGCTTCTTGATGGTCTTACCGGTGTATTCCGAGCTCGCGTTCTCATGGCCATCCGTCACGACGATGACCTGGACTGTTCCAGGCTTCGCATGCTCAGGAAGTGCGTTGATGTCGGCTGCGAGCGTGTTGATCCCCACGCCCACCGCGTCATAGAGCGCGGTGGAGCCGCGGGGCTCTAGCTCAATGGTGACCCCTGCGGGGTCGGCAAGCCGGTGAAGCACCTCGACCTGGCCGTCAAATTGCACCAGGTTCAGGGTGAGCAGGCCTGGTTGGTTCTTTTGCTCCTCCACGAGGGCGGTGAGGCCACCGACCATGTCGTCGCGGATACTGGACATCGATCCGCTGCGGTCGATGACAAGCAAGAGTGCTGTGTACTGAGAATCTGACATTGTTTCCTTCTTTCGTTGTGGATGGAGTATGTGCGGGTGGCCTTAGGCCTGGTGGATGATCCTGGCGTCTTCGTCTTCGGTGTGAAGCATGACGGACCAGACTTCGCCCAGGTAATGGGCGTAATCCCAGTCCCTGCTGCGAGCGATATGACTCTTGAAATTGCTGTAATCAATAGAACTAGCAACCTCTGACACCCAACCTGCGAAAACCTCAGGTTGAATGAATGCGCGGTACGGGTAGTCGCCATAGGGCGACCGGGCGATCTCGACGCCAGCTGCACTAGCGAGAGGTTGCAGAGACTCACGATCTCTGGAACGCACGGTGATGACACCGGGGTTCTCTGTCTTGCGCACAGCGCTGATAAATCCTGTTTCAGTAAAAATCCACATATTTTGTCCTTTCGATTGAGGTGGAAGGGGCCTCTGGGAAGAGGGTGTGGGGGAGGGCTTTTCCCTCCCCCACACGGGGGCGCATAGAGCAGAAAGGACTATGCGGCCATGAGTGAAGGTTGGTCGCTGATGCGAGCGATGAACGCCGGTCCGTGTGTTCGGATCCACGTAACAAAGTGATCGTTACACAGCGCATAGGACGAACGGCGCTCGCGGATGAGCTCAATCGCATCATCGGGGGTGAGCCCCTTGAGCAACAAGACCAGGGCAGTGATCAGGCCTGATCGGTTCCAGCCTGCTTGGCAGCGAATCAGCACGCGCTTTCCGCGGGACCAATCCCGATAAGCGGCTCTGACAGCGTGGGCGAGGTCGTGCTCATCGAGGTCAACTTCGTTGTGGTCAAAGAATCCGAGGCGGACTTCTTTGACGTACCAATCGACGGGACCCGCCGACGCATAGAGTGTGATGACGGTGTCGAAGTGCGCGGGCGTGATAGCGGGGGTGTCGATTCCGTGGCGGGTCACGTCGTCATCGGCGGTTCCCCCCATCCACAGGCCGGGGAGGATTTCACTCCAGAGGGCGTCGCCCACAAAGTGGCCGTGGTCAGGGCGAGCAAGAGTTTTCATCTCCTGCGCAGTGAAGAGTGTGGCTTTCATGGCGGTCCTTTCAGTGGAGCACATTGTGGTTATTAGGTGGGCAATGACTTAACACTAGCATAGTTTACGCGAAAGTGCGCTATCAATCCGACTGAAAAGTATTTTATCTTGTAAATACCGCTTTTTTGTGGCAGTATGGCGCCATGGACGACATCGTGTATCCCCGCCTCAGCGTGACTGTTTCTGTGTTCACGGCCTTTGATCACACGCACCCTTTGAAGCCGGCAGCTGCACAGCTGTCGCAGGGCGCTGATGGCGCGGACGAGTTTGGGATGGGCCTGTGGGTTCTCACCAGGAAGGCCAACGAAAAGGGCGTATACCCGCAGGCACCCTCCGGGCGACGCGTACTCCCCACCAGCTTGGTTCGAGCAGACGAATCCCTGGTCGATACGGCCCGGCGCCTCATCGACGATGACCTAGGTATCGAAGTCAAGTACAAGCTTCGACAGAACCGGATCTTCGATGAAGTCACGCCGGGAGAAAGCGCCCGGGTTATTTCGTTGAGCTATTGGGCGTTTGTTCACATCGATGCCCTCGCGCCCGTGTTGGGCGGGAAAGACCAGGTGGGACTGGAACTTGTTTCCTCGAGCGACTTTTTGGGTAGGTCACCAGCTGCTGAGCAGCTTTCCCGCTTTGATGGGGTGTCGCGCTTTGGTCGTCGAATCGCACTTAATCAACCCGAGGCTCACTTCAAACACCTCTCCCAAGAGTTGTGGGGGGAGAAGATTCTGGAAGCCAACTTCGACGACATGGTCTTCTACGCCTGGCGGGACATGCGCCACGGGTTCACAGACCGTTTTGATCCCTTCCGATTCCTGGGCACCGCGGTCTTGGACAAGGAATTCCGTCTCACCGACCTGCGAGAGCTCTACCAAGTAGTTCGTGGCCAAGACATTCAGTCAGACCAGTTCCGGCGGATGGCAACAGGAAATTCCAGCTTCCTGAAAGCCGTGGGGTCCGTAGATACAAGTGGGTCCAGGCCCGGAAAACCTGCTGCTTTGTATAGCTGGAAGTAACTCCACACGCCAATCCCCCAGGATTCAGAAGATTCCGCGCGCACCGCGTGCTGGGAATCAGAGTTGAGGAGATTGAGTCAGAAACGGCTAATGCTGGCTGATCGCGGTAACTTTCATGGCCTTGGATGCACTACGCCAAAGTGTGAGCGGGTCTTCCAGATCAACAACGCTGTTTACGTTCCCCCGGCTGAAAGTTTCGAGGCCCTGGTCCAACTGGACAACGACCGGATTTCCTCCGTCAAATCCGAATCTCATTAAGCGCGGGTGCGGAAATTTTGTCGGCTCCCGCCCCCCTTTCCCATCTATCTTCGGGTGATAAAAATGGAACGTTACGTTCATGCGGTTCAAATTTGTCATCAGCTTGTCTCGTTGCCCCTGCGAGACGCTGGAGTCCCTCAGCAGGGTCGGGTCGACTCCGTGGAGGATCGTTTTCAGGCTCCTCTCGCCGAGGAACTTGAGAATCTGCGATGTGGCGGAGTGAGGCGATTTAATCCAGTCTTGGAAAAGATAGGTATCGATCACTTGAATTTCTTGCGCAATCGAGCAAAATTTGCCCAGTATTCGCTCAAACGACTCCAGAGGTGGTTCTTTGTCTGACGGACTAGCCCTGCGTAAGGCTTTCAGCTCTCGAAATTCCTTCGACTCGATTACGTCCACCAAAATCTGTGTCTCGGTGTTGAAATCAACAAATTGGTCAGTGTTCGTTCCGGCTCGCGGGATTTGCGACACTTTCGAGTACAACAGCTCGAAAAGGGTCTCATCTAGGTCAACAAAAAGACGTCGTCGAAGCTTCTCGCCCCACCCATGGTGGAGCACGATGTTCTGGGAAATCGACTCCAAGACAAGCGCCCACTCCGAAGGCCGCGCATCCCTCCGATACCAATCCAAAGCAGCGGCCTGGGATGCGACGAAGGGGCGAGTCATAGCTCTAAGCCAAGGATGTCATTCATCCGTAACCTCGTGAAACTGATGGGAAGTTCGTCTTGGAGACTCCCCTCTTCCGAGATTCTGCATTGTTGGGCTAAGGATCCGCCCCCTTCGAACTTATCAATGGCGATTATTGCGACATCGTTTGGCGAAATCTGTCCTTCGCGTATCCGACGAAGAATTCGAAGGATGACGGCCTCCGAGTGGGTCTCAGCAATAATTTGGGCACGACGCAACCCACGATTTGTCTCCTTCTCTGCTGTTGCCTGAATGAGGAAATCCCCCAACCTCGATTGCATCTCGGGGTGGAGGTGAAGCTCGGGTTGCTCCACGAAGGTAACTGCTCCCGGGTCACTCTCTTCACTGGGTTGGCCACCCATAGCCAAGATGAGAAACGGCAAAACCTGGGATATTCCGGCCCCAGCATCTCGGAAGGCAATGGGAATTTTCCCGCTCTTGTTGTTGTCAAACAGGGTCACTTGTCCCATCGGGGGAACCCACGAAGCATCGCTGTTCAGCTTGACTCTCCCCACCGAAAATCTTCCCTCGGTCAGGCTCAACAGCTGATTCGACATCTCATCGAATTCTGATTCATCCATTTGTAGGGCGACCTCTTGAAGATTATCGCCACTTGCAGAGAGTTTTGTATCCTCATTCGAAGACCTTCCTCCATCCCCTCTCTGGCGAATTTCTTGGAAGCCAGACGAGATATTTCGAACGGGCCCAACCCACTGTAAGGAGGAGGAGATTCTTGAAAAAAGAATGGTTGATTGCTCCAGAATTTCAAAAATCTTTCGGGCTGCCTTGGCTCCCAATGTGGAGTCAACGCCCACATCTTTCATCGTGGTGCGAGGGATCAGGCCTCGTCCAAAGTGGACCGCGAACTCCCAGGGGAGTTTTGCAAATTGTTCTTTAGACCGAGCGAGACTCAGCGGATTACCGCCGTTCCCGCCCGGTTGGCCCGGGTCCGATCCGGGATGCCAAGCCGCGTGTAGCCACTGCGTGAAAATGTCCTCACCACTGAGTACCTCGGCCACTACGAAAATCTCTGAACCGTGTTTTCTCGTGGTCCGGAACCTGATTGAGCCAGACCCTAGGTATCTACTGTCGGAGTCGACTTCATGCGCCTTTCCGCCCTCGTCATAAAGGGTGTACGCATGGCGCCGGGAATCAATCGAGAACCGAACTTCGGCATTGACTTCGACAACCTTGGTTTCCTGCCCCGAAAGCTCGAACGAAACCATGTCTGGCGTGAATGTGGCGACAAACTCCTCATGATCCAAAGTCGAGATTGTCTCCGTCGTCACCTCAAAGCTCTCGTCTGTCCCGATACCAAGGCGCATAGCGTTCGTCTCATCGTTGTCTGAGACCGCTTGGTGAAAGTTGGTCAGGTTGATGCGATTGCCATTGAAATGAACAAAGTGATCCTCAAAGCTCTGCTGCATCAACCGCATAGCGCGACCAACGGCGCTCTTGCCAGCCGAGTTCGCCCCGACCAGAAGAGTCAAGGGTGCCAGCCTGATTTCTTGGGGGAACATGAGTGACTGGAAATTAGCGACGAAAATAGAAGAGATCACGCTGGCTCAATTCCTTTCGGGATTTCCATTCTATAACTGAATTTACCTCTGCTAGCGGGGCCCAAAAATCGTCCAGTAAAGGTGGCAATGCAGGTGGGCCTCCGGCCATCAATCCCCAATTTCATCCGCGACCCTCCGCCACTTTTCCAAACTTTTTGGGTCCCCGGTTCCCTTTGCGATATTTGCCAGTAACAAGGCCCCGGCCTTAGTGGGCATCGCGCTGTAGGCCGCGAGTGCGGGCTGGGTGGCCTGGTCGGCTCTCCCGTTTTTGAGCCGCGCCGCCGAAATCGCGTACTGTGCATAAGGGTATTCGGGCCTGATGGCTTGAATCCTGCGGTAGTCGGATTCCGCCGCTCCTAGATCGCCAAGAGCCCCGTTAGCTGCGATCCGAGCGGCCATTGCGGCGGCATTATGCGGGTCAATTATTAGGGACTCGTCGCACGCGTTCAGAGCCCAATCGGGTCGGCAAAAAGTTCTTCGGCAGAGCGAGGCCACCCCAGCCCACGCCGGGGCAGAGTTCTGTTCTAATTTCTCCCGAAAGATCCCGATAGCCCCTAAGCCTCCCGACGAGCTGAGGTGGCTGCCCCCCCCCCACCCCCCCCCCCCCCCCCC
>Ga0209390_10004328_pt1 | contig 21470 bp, 22 predicted proteins | sample BON01_FD_187212 | JGI IMG/M metagenome (GOLD analysis project Ga0209390, IMG submission 187212) | Freshwater microbial communities from Lake Bonney liftoff mats and glacier meltwater in Antarctica - BON-01 (SPAdes) (version 2) | ecosystem: Environmental > Aquatic > Freshwater > Ice > Glacier... | reverse complement strand
AAACAGCAAATAATTGCCGCCGCAAGATTGGAAATGATTGAAGTAGATTGAAATGTATAGCTAGCAAAAGGGGCGCTCCTTTCTTTAGTATTGGGGGGCAGGAGGGGTGGGGAGGTTAGCTTAAGGTCCTATTAGAGCCTCTGTAGCGAGGCAGGCAACAAAAGTAATTAGTATGTACAGGTTTCAAAATGTATCGATGCTGTGCCCTTTTATCGTTCTTGTGTTCTTTGGTTTCAGCGTGTGGCCAAAAAAAGCAAAAAGGCAAGGACAAGTGCCTCGGCCCATCGAGTGCCGTCATGATGCCCCATTTTCGCCGCTGCCCAGCCCCCAAATTTCAGGCACGTCGATGCATATTTTACCACCAATTCGCTTGTACCTAGCTCTCTCACTGCGTCAATACAAGCCATGACTGACTGCATTGCCCAATCTTGTACTCCCGTTCCTCAATTTGCTTGCGTAGTCAAGCTTTTTAATCATCGCCTTTGCCTTGCTCCTCTCCGCCCCACTCCCCCACCATCATGCCGCCCCTCGTGCCTACATACACCTGGCAGCAAGACGAGCACACAATCGATGTCAGCATTCCTCTGAAAAACAACAAGGCCTCCGACATCGACATTTACGGTAAGTCTGCCTACTGCGTTGGGCTGTCCCATGCCCATGTTCCCCTCTTTTGCCTCCATCGCACGCCCTTCTCAATCGTTGACGGCTCCACTTCTCATAATTTTAGCGGCGCGCACGTATGTCAAGGTTAGCTTTGGCAAGTACTTACTAGACCTGGATTTGCTTCATAGCATCAATTACGAAACCGTCCAGGCGCTCGCGAAAGGAGACGGGACTTTGGTGCTTAGGATGCGCAAAAACGAAGCCGACATTGACAGCCGACGCATCTGGCCCACCTTGACCATCCCTATTGACATGTACGACAAGAAAATGCTCCGTGTGCGACGGGCGGAAGCAGTGGAGGAACGGCGAACCAAGGAAGAGCAGCTCCGCGAGGTCGCCAAAGAGAAAAAGAGGGAGCTGGAACGGCAGGTCCTCCAGGCTCGCGTGGACACGGAAGCGGCGCAACGGGCACGCCACGAGGAGCGGCAGGCCAAGGAACGAGACGCCTTCTTTTCATGCGAAACGATGCTAGTGTCGCCGACGTCGAGGGGGTCGTCGCCTTCCTCCTCTTTAGTGAAAGCCGTCATTCCTGGCGTGCGCAATGCCGCTGGCGGACCCACAACGGTGAATGTGGCCTTTACCCCACGACTATTTCCTACTCCTATGCGAGAATCCAAGAAGGAGGAAGAAGACTCCTGGATTGATCGGCATCAACCAGAATGGCACGAACGCCACCAGCAGGGCCAACAACAAAAAGGAGAGGCGGGCAAGTCCGAGTCGGACGACATTCGGGCCGTGAGTGAGCGGGACCCCATGTGGCTCAAGGCTCAGGGAGACAAAAGCTGCCGTGCCGGCGACCATGAGTCAGCCATTCACGCCTACATGGCGGCCTTACAAAGCCAAGTCCGATATAACTCACGCCATTTGGTCCTCGGCAACCGTGCCTTGTGTTTCCTCCAAGCCGAGCGGTACAAGGAGTGTGTCGAGGACTGCACCGAGGCTGTAGCAATTTTGGTCGCGAAGGGGCATCATGAGGACGAAACGCACGCCGGATGTTGCCTGCGCCTGCACGTTCGCCGTGCCGCGGCCTTTTGCCAGCTGGAGGAATATGCCAAGGCTTTGAACGATTACAGGTAAGACTGAGAGTAATGTTAAAACTGGGAGATCAGCTCTTTGCTGCGACCTTTGAGCTAACGTGGTCTATTTTTCCCATACGCACTGCAGGACGGCGCTCTACTATGCTCCTGACGATGCGAGTCTGAAAAAGGATATCAAAACGCTGGAAGATCGAGTGAGGAAGGCAAGCAATCAAACATCAGCGAGGTAAACAATAAAGAATAGTATGGGTGTACAGTGCATAGAGAACATTAAGGAATCAAAAACATAAAAATATGAAACTGAGTTGCAACTAGTATGATTTGAATTTGTTTGGTCAGGAAAAACATATAGAACACAAGACACTATCTAATGGACTCTACTCGCTTCTATCAACAACCTGGAACCCATTGCATTTGAACCGCGCAGCCTCCCTCCTACCCTGAAACGTCGCCCCAATGATGGCAACGCCGCGTCCTTGCTTACGCAGCAGGCTTGTGCCCGCGCTTCTCCTTGATCTTGTCCAACACTTGCAACGCAGCAGTGGTGATGCGCGTGCCAGGCCCAAAGATGGCGCAAGCACCGGCCTTGTAGAGGATCTTGTAGTCTTGAGAGGGAATGACGCCCCCACACACCACCAGAATGTCCCCTGCGCCCTGCTCTGCCAAGGCTTTCACCAACGCCGGTACCAGCGTCTTGTGCCCTGCTGCCTGGGAGCTGACACCCACCACGTGCACGTCGGCATCGATGGCCTGCTGCGCCGCTTCCTCGGGCGTGGAAAAAAGGGGGCCCACGTCCACATCGTAACCTAAGTCGCTGAAACCGCTCGCAATGACCTTGGCCCCGCGATCGTGCCCATCCTGCCCCATCTTGGCCACCAGTATTCTGGGCCGACGCCCCTCCTCCTTCGCAAAGGCCTCCACCTGCGCCAGCACCATCCCGTACTCCTTCTCCGCCACGGACTTGTTGAAAGTCGCCATGTACGCTCCCTGCACGACGGCGCTCGAGGGCGTGTGCCGGCCCCACTTGACCTCCAAAGCGTCCGAGATCTCGCCCAGCGTGCATCGCGCCCGAGCGGCCTCCACCGAAAGAGCGAGAAGATTCATCGGGTGCGAGCCGCTGGACGTGGACTCGTCGAGAGGCAGGCCGGCGGACTCGGTGAGCTTGGCCAGGATGGCTTGCACTCGAGCGGGGTCCCGCTCGGCCTTGACGCGCTCGAGGCGCTCAACCTGCTTCTGCCGCACGGCCGAGTTATCGATGCTCAGCACGTCCATTTGCTGTTCCTGCGCCAGGCGGTACTTGTTCACGCCCACGATAACCTCGTCGCCCGTGTCGATACGCGCCTGCTTCTTGGTCGCACTCTCCTCGATGCGAAGCTTGGCCATGCCGCTCTTGATCGCCTTGGTCATCCCGCCGAGTCGCTCCACCTCGTCCACCACCTCCATGGCGCCGTCGTACAGGTCCCGCGTCAGTGCCTCCATCATGTAAGACCCGCCCCAGGGGTCCGCGACCTTGGTGACGTGACTCTCCTCCTGCAGGATAAGCTGGGTGTTACGCGCGATCCGGGCCGAGAACTCAGTTGGCAAGCCCATGGCCTCGTCGAAGGAGTTGGTGTGCAAAGACTGAGTCCCACCCATCACCGCCGCGAGCGCCTCGATGGTGGTGCGGACGATGTTGTTGTAGGGGTCTTGTTCCGTGAGCGAGTAGCCCGAGGTCTGACAATGCGTTCGGAGGATCACGCTCTTCTTGTTCTTGGGCGCAAAGTGCTTCGTAACGAGTGTCGCCCACAGCTTGCGCGCAGCCCTCAACTTGGCCACTTCCATATACAGATTCATGCCAATGCCAAAGAAGAAGGAGAGGCGCGGCGCGAACTTGTCGACGTCCAGCCCAGCTTGCTGCGCGGCCCGAATGTACTCAATCCCGTCGGCGATCGTGAACGCCAACTCGAGCTTCGCGTCCGCCCCCGCCTCCTGCATATGATAGCCCGAAATGGAGATCGAGTTGTACTTGGGCATGAAATCCGTGCTGTAACCAAAAATGTCGGAGACGATGCGCATGGAGGGGGTGGGCGGGTAAATGTAGGTGTTGCGAACCATAAACTCCTTGAGAATATCGTTCTGGATCGTGCCCTGCAGCTGTTCAGGCTTCACCCCCTGTTCCTCCGCCGCCACGATATAGAAAGCCAGCACCGGCAACACCGCCCCGTTCATCGTCATGGACACGGACATCTTGTCGAGCGGAATGCCGTCAAACAGGATCTTCATGTCTTCGACGGTATCGATGGGCACGCCGGCCATGCCCACGTCGCCTGTCACGCGCGGGTGGTCCGAGTCGTACCCGCGGTGAGTCGCCAGGTCAAATGCCACGCTTAAACCCTGCTGGCCTGCTTCCAAATTCCTGCGGGGGGAAAAAGAAAGAAAATGGAGTGTGGGACATATTAGAGTCTGATACTTGATAATTCCGCCTTATTTGAAAAGAGGCCTACACAAAAATAGAGGGAGAGAGCTCGAGGTAGTGACAATTAAAGAGAGCACATAAATGCACCACCAGCAATCATAAGAAATGAACCAACCCGAATTCCCAGTCCCCTTCTCATTTGACTTACTTGCGGTAAAAAGCATTGGACTCCTCGGCGGTGGAAAACCCAGCGTACTGGCGAATGGTCCAAGGGCGGGCCGTGTACATGGTCGCATAAGGACCACGCAGGTACGGAAACTTGCCCGGCGCTGTTTTGAAGGAATGAATACTTAGCGTTAGTGTGGCTGCTTATCCGCAAAGTCGGCGCGACGGAGAGTCTGCTTCCTCCCCCCACCTCTTCTCCTCTCCCGTCCTCCCTCCCGTCCTTCTCCTCACTTACTCTGGTCGATCTCCAGCCCCTCCAGGTCGTGCGCCCCGTACACCGGCTTGATCGTGATCTCCTCGGGCGTGTGGAACAGGAGCGAGTCCAGTGGCTTCTTGCCTTTGAGCTCCTTCTCCGCGGCGACCGCCCAGCCCTCCGGGTAGGTCGGAGGTGAGGACGAGGCGGCTCGCGTGCTGCGTGTGCCCCCCAACACCAGGCTCTGCAACACCCGCCGCGACGGCCCCCTTCCCCCGCCGAGCCCCACACGCTTGGAGCCACGTAGAAGGAGCATCCGACCCGTCGACATGGTCTTTAGGTAGGGACAGCGAAGAAAGGAACAATCAGCTTCAAGGTCGATGAGTGATGATGATGATGATGCGCCGCTCTCGAGGCCGTGGGTGTTGCCGCAACGCGGTCCTGTGAAGGGAGAAGGAGACAGAGGAGGGCATGAGAATCAAAGTGGTGCAGAGGTTTGAGGGGTGGGCTATGGACAAGGCACTCAAAACACACGTGTGAAAACGAAGAGGCATGAGCAATCAGCTCGCCGAAAGCCCTCGAGTTTGAATGCCCCTCCGCGCTTCTCTGCTCTCACACTCACAAGACAACACTGCCCGCACGCTCCTTCTTCTCCAGTTTCGTCTGCCTTTCGTCAAGCTCACACAGCCGAAGCATACCAACACAAACACACAGACAGGGCATACACACGGCGAGCATCACCATGCCGCAGCCCTCTCCAGCGTCGCCCCAGAGACCGCCCGCCCTACGGGACAACACGAGGAGCAGCAGCTTGGAGGACGACCTGTCACACTTGGCGGGCCCAGGCCATGGGAGCGGCACGGCGTTCCTGTCGTCGTTACGGCATAACCCAAGCCTTGCGCCCTTCCTCAAACCCCACTTCGACGCGGCCTCCTTCTCGGCCCAAGTGGTGGTGGCGGACAGCGCCGCGGGTGCCGGCGCGGCAGGTATCGGCTTGAGTTCTTCTTCATCGGCATCGGTGCGGTCGCGGGTCGAGGTCATGGTGGCCCAGCTCACGGAGCAGCTTGGTCAGGCCGAGGCGGCCATTGAGAAGCACATCTTGCAGCACCAAAAGCAATTGATGCAAGGCATGGGAGACTTGGGCGAGCTGCGGGAGAATTGCGATGTGCTCACAATCCGAAGCAAGGAGTTGCGGCGATCCGTGAACAAGCTGACTGCTGAATTGCTCGAGCCTTATCAGGGGACGGAACGACGGACCCAGCAGCTGCGGCGTCTGCACGAGGCGAATGACATTCTGAAGAAAGTCAGCCGCTTCTCCTCCACCTTAGCGAGGCTCAAAAAGGAAACCAGCAGCGGCAGCAGCAGTGGCAATGACTCGGCAGGAGGAGGGAATGACGATTCCGTGGTAGCTGTGGAGGGGTTGGGGCTTCGAGATCTGGCCAAAGCCGCGCAGCACTTACAGGAAGTCGAGGCTCTTTTCCAGGACCCTATCTTGGGGGGGATTAGCTTGTTGGCAGCTGAGCGTCCCTATGTGACTGCGCTAGGAAAGGGACTGCGACGGACGGCTAGGAATAGTTTGCTGGCGGCGCTGCAGAGTATGAATCAGGCGGATTTGGGACCGGCTTTGCAGGTGTTTTATAACCTTCGTCATCTCGCGCCTGTCGTCCTGGAGTGCATCAGCACGGTCGTCGCCGAAGCTACTGATGCCACCCGTCGGGCCTTTGACCCCCAAACCCTCGAAAAGGTCGCCAGCGTTAGCTCAAGTACCTCCGCCTCTCCCCCTTCCTCCTCTTCGTCCTCCTCTTCTTCCTCCCCAACCGGTGCCTCCGCCTCGGGCCGGACCAGCACCGCGGAGCTAGAAGCTATTGCCTTGCGTCAGCGTCGAGCCCGTTTTCGTGATCATTGCGATAATTGGGCTACTGCCCTCTATGGATGCGCGATTAAAATCTGGCATTTACAGAGGGTGTTGCACAAGAAGGTGGATGCTACGACGAATGAGGGCTTCTTGGACGTGGTCTTACAATCGACTGATTTCCAAAAAGCCTTAGAGCATGCCCTCCTTGCTTCCCCCGCCGGAGCAGCGTCATCGAAGACAGGCTTGAAACGAGGCCACAGTCGTGGCAGCAGCAATGGCGGCGGGAATGGTAACAACAACAGCAGCAGCAGCAGCGGGCCCAACCCTTCCTCAGTCGGTGCCTTGTACTGGATGTTCTGGCTGGAGCTCACTGCTGCCATTCGCACCATTGCCGAGAAGGCTGCCAAGCGAGCAAGCCCCTCCCTTACCACCAGCAGCAGCACTGCGGCTGCTGCTGCTGCTAATGCTGCTGGCGCCGCGCCTGTGATTAAGTGTTATCCTTATATTTTGCTCGGTTTGACGGACGTTCTGGACAAGCTGGTCGAGAGCACTTCGAAGCATAAGGTAGGTTCGTTAACCTCCACTTCGGGGGCAGGCGGAGGCAGCCACCACCAGCAGCAGGGGAATCCGGCGGCTCTTCGAGCGCTGATGGAAGCCTTGGGCGTGGACGAGCACACAAACTCGGCCATGCTCATCGAAGGGGAGGAGCAACATCAGCAACAGCAGCCACAGCAACAGCAGCAAGGTGCAGCTGCTTCCTTGCCCTCGTCCTCTGTGCTCTTCCTCCCGGACCAAGCGGGAGGAAGTGCGGCAGAACGAACATCGCTAATCGAAGCGTTGGGCAGCCTCCGTGACCTCTACCTAGGCGACTCCCTGCAACGTCTCTGTCGGCCAATTGAACTGATGTTCCCTTCCCAGGAAGGCTTTTCTGCCGCCGTCCCCAGCAAACACGACCTTCAAGCGCTCTTCCGCGTGATGCAATCCGAGCTTTTGACGGGTCTAGCAGAGGGAGGCCCCTTGTTGTTACCTCACTTAGTGCGAGGAGTGGTTAAGGCCGTGCATCTGTTTTGTACGAAGGTGGAAGCGATGACCAACACAAGCGAGGGTGCGCGGAAGCTGTATGCATTGAGGGGTTGGATGCTTGGGCCCGAGAAAGAGCACAACTTACAGCTGTTGCAACTGGTGGCCTTTTTGCACCAGGGTCTTAAGAGGCTCCCCCAGGATTTGGCGGCTGCTGTTGGGGGAGGGAGGGAGGGAGGGAGGGGTGAGGAGGCGCTGCTAATGGAGGCGGCGACGGCGTTGGAGACGTTGGCGGTCACGGGGTTTGTGCATCCTTATATGATGGATATTGCTGCGGAATTAGGAGGGACCCTTGCGGAGATGCATTTGGAGAATTATGCGCCAGGGAAGCAGCAGCAGCAGCGGCTGGAGGAGCAGCAGCAGCTGCAGGGGGATAGTGATGGGCAGGGTGGAGGGGGGAATTCGAGGTTTATCACTTCGTTTCAGACGGCGGTGACTGGGTTGCGAAAGCATCATTTGAGCAAGTTTCCCATGCAGGCGGATTTTGTTTCGAGGGCCTTTGAGTGGCTGACGGGGAGGTTGTTGCGTCTGTATGTGAGTCACGCGGCGTTACTTCGCCCTCTGAACGAAGCGGGCAAAACAAAATTGACCAATGATATGGCTATGCTCGAGACGTGCCTCTCCTCCATCCATCCCAAGCTCTCCGAACTCGGTGCTCCTTACTTAGAACTAAAAGCATTCCGGGAACTCTGTTTTTATGGAGACGAACAAAACCCTCTCACTGTCAATGGCCTCGCCAAAGAACGTTTTACTGCCCACCTCCGTCCTTCCACCCTCTTGGATGCCCTTTTTGCTCGGGCCCCGCTCGAATTGAGTTCACCCCATGTGCTGCAACGATGCTCGGAACGGACTCTGGCGGAGGAGTTGTTGACTTTGTATTATAAGGATGGAGGGGGAGGAGGAGGGAGGGAGGGAGGGGAGGGGGGGGATTCACGTATGCTGGCGGAGAGTGCACATTGGCAGGTGGTGCAGGTGTGTTTGGATGCGTACGCTCAGAGGATGAGTGCTTCACAGGCACATTTAGCTTATATATATGACGTAATGTTGAATTTGGGTGGGTTGTTGTTGAAGGGGTTTGAAGACCGGTTGGGGAAGGAGGGAAGGGATGCAGCGGGGAGGCAAGGGAAGGATGGAGGGCGCAGTAGTGTGGCTGCGGGGATGTTGCCCTTGAATTGGTGATTTTGTTTTAGTTGATGAGTAAAATAACAAATTGAATCGAAAATTATAACATGCTACTCAAAATATATACGACGTGTCGAAGGCCCTCCTTCTGCGCGCTGTGCGTGCTCAAGCTGCCCAGGTCTCGGCCGAGCCCAAGCAGCAGTTACACGTGCCTAGCCCTATTTCACTCGCCCCCCCGACTCACCCCCCTGCACACAAACCTGCTTAAATGCTACTTATCTATACATATACATTCTAGTTTTCTTCTTTTTCGATGTGTTATTTTGAAAATTGGTACGACAAAAGGGATAGCGGAACCAAAACCTCATCTTCATTGCCATGATGATGATGATGATGCTCCTCGTCATCAGATCCATGTGAACAACAGCTCCCTCCTCCTTTCCCCCCTTCTTCGTGCTCGTGTGTGTGAGTGTGCGCATGCGGCTCAGGCATCCCCATCCCCCCCCCCAACACCAACCTCCGCCCTCCCTTCCCCCCCCCCAAGCCCGGGCCAGGACTAAACGCAGCAGTAAAAACCGGAAAATTCGGATGCTGCACCACATGCCTTACCGTCGCTTTCTCTGCTCCCAATTCAAAGAAACGCAAGCAGGTATCTGTAGACCAAGTCATTACTACAGGGGCCTCACTGTTTTCAGTCAAAATATGCTCCTTAGCCAACTCCCGTGGCACCACCGCAGCACCAAACACCGGCCGACCATACCCTTCCACCACGGCCCTTACCGAAAACGTCCGCGTGTCATACGCAACGACTTCCCCCCTCCCTCCACACGCCAACAACACCCCTTCCTCCGTCCCTAGACACAAAGCCGTCAAATGAGACCCATCCACCCCCCGCACAGTCGCCACCGCCTCCCCCGCCCTTCGATCCAGCACACGCACACTCCCATCACTCAATGCCAGACAGACCACATCGCTGGTCTGGCCCGGGTACAGCTTACCGACAGTAGCATCAAAGACATAACACATACCACCAGGGTTGCGGTTGGCCCCACCATACACCGCGCATCGGCTCTCGTTGTCTTGCGCCCGCGGGAGTTGCTCAAAGGTCCATTTGGTCGTCACGCTTTGCGTTTCCACGTCCCAGAAGGAGACCTTGTCATCCGCAGCTGTCAAGAGGAGATGGGCGGGTTCCTTTCCTCCTTCATTGATGTCGTTGTCCACCCATTGCAATGCGTAGACTTGTTGGCCTTCTTCGGGGTGAGCAAATTCCGTCACTAGGGAGGCCGAAGCTGGCGCGCGAGCACTTCCTCCCCCTTCAGTTTCTTGATCCGACGCTGATGAGACAGAATAGATGCGCACACCACCCGCCGCGCTGCCCGTGGCCAGCCATGAAGAATGAGATGCCTTGGGATCGGCTCCACCACTCCCTTTTTGCCCCCAGGCGACCCGCAGCACCTCGGCCTCGTGCGGCAACGTCTGCAGGAGAATCGGCGCGACACCCTCGTCGGCCACGTCCCAGAGCTTTACTTCATTGGCCTCCGAGGCCGAAGCCATCCATTTGTTTCCGGAAGCGTCAAAGGCCAGGTCAAAGACCCGCTCTCGATGTGCTTGCATGGGGACGAGGGCCGAGGCACCCCACAAGTCGATTCGAGTGGCGGAAGGGGCAGGATTGACGTCGCCCTTCCTATCGTCCTCCTGCTGTCGCTGAGGCTGTGCGTCCTGCATGGCTGCTGTGATGGGTTGTGGTTGTGGGTAGGAAGGGTCACGGTGAGGAGGGCATGATGGACATTGAAGCTCGCCGAATAATGGGCTGAATCGGCATCACCGTGACGGACAGAAATGACCGTCGGGCACGCAGAAGGCCATAACAAGGCACCCTGGATGTGCTGGACGTGGTGTGGACTTGCGTGGTTCACAAGGGGCCAAGCTTACACGACGGCGGGGCGGGAGGCCGGGCGCTGCACCGGAGGGAGGGAGAAAAGGGAGAGGAGGTTGATCATGCAGTCGCCCCTTCTCACTTCCAACCCACCCCTCCCACACTAACACAGGGACACCCCATGGCGTGGGGACGTCGGCGGCGCCTGGCTCTAGGCGTCGCTGCCTTGCTGTGCGTGGTCTGCTGCTTTCTACCCACGAGCGTTGCGGCGGGCGGCTTCTTTCAGCAGGAGGAAATGGAGGAAAGCAAAGAGGAGAAGGAAACTGAGGATCCAAGCATGACGACCCTGGAGTACATTCGCGACAACCTGGAAGACCTGCACGAGGACATTCAAGAAAGCGTTCAAGGTGTCAAGGACCGAGCGGCGCGTGCGAGGAAGCGGGCTTTGGATTTGCATGAGAGGTTGACCGATGTGGTGGACGATGCAGTCGACGACGTGCGCGAGTATTTGGGTTTGGAGAAGCCAGTCCTTGAGCGAGTGGAGGACCGCCTGGAGCTTGCGCTGCAGAAGACGGATTTCGCTCGACGAGTGATCATGAAAGGCGGGGTCGGGCTAGGCATGGTCTTCTTTGGCCTGCATTTCTCCCATCTCGTCGTTTTTATCCACACACTGCGTGTCTCGGGTCTCCCTGTCATTCAACGGGCGTGGCGAGAATTCCTCGAGATGTACGCAGTGGCGCGTCAGACTATCAAAAAGGAATATCCTAACATGGCACAAACCAAAAAACTGCTGCAAGCTGTCCATTTCGAGATCCGATCAACCCGCAAGATTTTACAAGAGGCCGCCGAGGCCGCCAAGGACGGGACCGTCACCAAGGCCGAAGCCCGCGAAGCAGTGCGCAAAGCGAAAGTCAACTTACGGGAGCTCAATGAAAAATCCTGGTTGTTGAATCAGGCGTTTTCGTCCATGCATGCGGTGGCGGCTGCGATTGACGTGCGGAAAATAAAGGACTTGGCAGGGGGGATTTATACGTCTGCTTTGGCCTGTTTCGCGACTGCATCCTCCTCCACCTTGCGGGGGCTTTCGATAGGTTTTGATCTTGCTTCATTGATTTCTCGGCATATCGATCACGCATTTGGGGCCATTGCCGAACGCATGCATCGATTGGAGGTCTTTCGAATCCTGCCCAAGGAAACACAGAAGCTGCTTGGGCTGACCGTATCGCTCGTCTCGGTCGTCAAAGGCCTCTTAGTCGTCCATTTCGTCGTGCCTCGGCTCACGCTCGCCGTCTCCTCTTCAGCCTTAGGTGCTTTATGGGTGACTGACATGCTGGTAGACGTGACGGATGCCGGAGCAGGAGGGGCAGGCAAAGGGCCCATGCACGACAAAGGGCTCTTTTTGCTCTCCAACCTCTTTTGGACGGCTGCTGGCTGTATCTTCCAAACGAAACGGGCCGGGGATGAAATGCCGCGCTTGTTTCAAATCCTGCTTCATCCTGCTCTGCGACTAGAGAAGTTCTTGCGATCGGTTGACCAGGTGTTGGGCTCGAGTCGTGATAAGATTCAAGAGTTGATTACAAAACGCAAGCCTTCCAAGCTGAGCGAAGGGGTGGGGATAGCGGCGGGAGGTGTGACGGTAGGCGCGACGGCGGCCGTTGTTTTGGAAGCAGCAGGAGCGGGCGCGGAATTGGATGGGGCGGAGGGGCGGAGGAGAAGAGGGGGCTTCTTGGGCGTGTTCCCACGTTTTTGGCAGAAGCCTCCGCAACGGCAGGAGTAGATAATGGAGGAGTGTTGGCGAGTGAGTGGGTGATGACTGAGAAGGGGAAATATCTTTTAATAAGGCGTATTGGAGTGGGAGAGGTCAATTTTGACCGAAAGATGGGGGGAGGAAGGGGGGAAAGGAGCCGCGGGGTTGCATATGTGAAAGATACGGGAATGAGAAAATCAGGGAATGGGGATATCAGCAGGCTGAAGATGAATGAAACTGATGACAAAAAGAGGAGGAGCAAGTGTGGCAGAGGGGACACATAGGGGAAATGGGCAAAGGATGTGAGTCGCGGGAGCTTGGAGTGGGGGGCTTCGGACGCGACGTGAGACCAGGAGGGAGAGAGTAGAGGAGAGGTCGTTCTACATACAAATGATGAACAAAGGTTGAGGTAGCTAAGACAGGAATGTGGAGCAGGTACATTAGTGAAGAAGGAAGAACAATAAGCAAGCAAGCACAAGCACAACGAAGAGCACTCTTGACTCGCTTGATCGGACTTGTTTGAGATTGGGTGGCTTGTTTGATCCCTGGGGACCATTGCTTTTCTTGCTTTGTGATTGTGCCTAGGGGGTGCCAAGCCACACCTTTGTTTTGTAACAAGGCAGTCAGACAGACAGACGCCTTTTCTTTACTGTTTTCGAGATGAGCAGGCCCAGCACACGCACATAGAATGCGCGAAGCGCATTTATTTTGAATTCAAACAACCAACCGTTGCGGCTTGAGCATGTCGTCCCTGGGGAAAACCACCTGCCTCTCCACGCGAAGAGACAGCGCAATCGTGTCACTACACGTGCTTGTATAGCTGGTTCACCTTGTAAAGTACTTTATCTCGTCTTGTACGCCTATATCACACAATAAGGCAAGCCTAGATCTTTCTTGGTGCCCATTGCCATTTTGCCCTTCCCTGCTCCCCTTCTCACCCTCGGGGACGTCATGGCGAGCTATTCGCCTTCCTTGTTGATGCCTTCCTCAAGAATTCGTCGTACACGCGGCACTCAATTTCCTTCATATGCCCTACAATCTCACCCCTTCCCCACACCCTTTCACTGACACTGTCTGCCTGCACAACAAACAATCACACACACCCTGCCCTCCTTGCCAGGCATGCCGGCTGCGACACCCTTGCTTGGTGTTGCGCCGCTGGGAATCCAGGGACAGAAGAGGCCAGCTGTGTGACAAGAACGTGGCTCTCCAGCACATGCACATTCAAGGACATGCATTTGCGACGGCAGACTGCCTGCATTGCCACCAGGCCCTTTGGCAAGGGATGGCGGCGCGGTCCTTGCCTCCCACGCTCACCCCGCACGCTGCCTGGCCGCACAGGGAGGGACGGAGGCTGGCAGTCATAGACTACAACAGCATTACCCATCCCTCCGCGTTACTCAGGCACTCAAGCATACCCACTCATTTCCTCCCTACCCTTCTCTACCACCACACACTCGACACAGGCAGGCAAGGCATCGCGCGTTGCTGCTTTTTGGGGGTTCCCTTGGATTAGGCCAGGGCGTGCAGCACGGGGACGACAACAACGACAGCGACGGCGGACACAAGGCGACGGACAACGCCCACCACACCAAGCATCGCGGCGATCATGGCGTCTGCCGGGGTCGAGGTCGCTGTGACCAAGGGAGGGACTGCCATCTCGGCGCCCGCGCGCAAGAAGAGGGAGTCCTTGAGCGTGGTGCCCACTAAGCCGGTCCCTACCCAGGAGCGTTTGGACAAGACGCAGGGCATCCAGGACTCGGACTACCGGGTGCGCAGTGCCACGGCCGAGGAGGCGGCAGGCGTGATCGTGCGGGACAAGGCCACGGGCGCCGTGGCGTTGGACGTGTTTGATTACGAGCAGCTGGAAAAGGTGGAGTTTTTGGCGTCGGGGGCGTTTTCGCACGTGTTTTCGGCCAAGTACCGGGGAAAGAACGTGGTGGTGAAGCTGCTGCGGGAACAGTACAAGGAGTCGGCGGTGACGCTGAAGCAGATGCGGTTCGAGCAGACGTTGCTGAGCCAGCTCCATCACCCTAACATTGTCGAGTTTGTGGGGACGGGCGTGTATAATGGCGTGCCTTTCACGGTGTTGGAGCGCTTGGACGAGACGCTGAACCAGCGCATTGGCGGCGAGGTGCGCCTGACCATGCTCGAGTCCTTGACCTATGCCATGGCCATTGGGGAGGCGCTTGTCCACATCCACGACGCGGCGATTCCTGGGCACGTGACCCTGCATCGGGACCTCAAGCCGGATAACCTCGCCTTTGGGGAAGCAGGCAGCGTGAAGCTCATTGATTTTGGGCTGGCCCGCTCGGTGCCCCGCGGGGTGTCGATTGATGAGGTGTATGAGATGACGGGGGAGACGGGGAGCTTGCGGTACATGGCGCCGGAGGTGGCGTTGGGCATGCTTTATAATGCCAAGGCCGACGTCTACAGCCTTGCTTTGATCACCTGGCAGATGGTCCAAGGCACCAAGCCCTTTCAGGGGATGAGCCGCAAGGACTTCTTCCACCACGTCGTCCACCGGCATTTCCGCCCGCCTGTTGATCCTAAGTGGCCTGCGGCGCTCAGTGCTATCATTGTGCGGGCCTGGGACCCGGACCAGCTTAAGCGGCCCACGGCAAGGGAGTATGTGGATGCCTTGGAAGGGGTCGTGCATGGCCTCAGTCGGCACCGCCGTAACTCCACCGGCACCTCCAGCTCGCTTTCTCGGGTCCGTAACATGTTCCAAATGATGAAGGAGCGGGCGGAGGATTACGTGGTGGGGGCCACGGGGACGGCGGCGGCGACTGCGGCGGGAGGAGCAGCAGCAGCAGGTGGGGCGCATCACGAGAGGCGTCGCTCCAGCGCGGCGGGAGAGGAGCAGCCGGCACCACGGGAGGAGAAGGCCCAGCAGCAGCAGCAACAGCAACAACAGCGGCCACCCAAGCAGCAACAGCAGCAGCAGCCCGCGCCGCCTGCCGACAGCTTGCCACGACCCATGACGGCGCCCAGGCCGACGCCCGAGAGAGTGCCAGCGGCAGCGGCTGCCGTGTCTCAACCACCCCAACCCGCACCGCAAGGCGAGGCGGAGGAGGCGGGGGAGTCAGTGCCCTCGTCTAAGGAGGAGGCGGGCATGGGGCCGCCGGATGCGATGGGGCAAATAGCTGGGGAGGGAGGGGTGGCGGCGCATAAGAGGCGAAACAGTTACTAAGCTAGCTTTAGGTGCCTGAGCGCCTGGCTGGGCCGAGTAGGTAGTTTTTATATGAGTAGTAGTAGTAGTAGCAGTAGTAGTAGTAGAAGGAGAGAGAGATATTTTTCACACTCTTTAATCACGCGTTGCCTGTAGTCATTCATTCATTCTGCCCGATCCTACCATCATCAAGCAAGAGTTGCGGCACAACACCACCACGGCCTCTTTCATCCACCACCACCACCACCACCACCAAGAAAAATCTAACTAGAGGGGACTCTTTTGATTTACCAGTCATTGATCACACGCCGAGTTCACCCCCACCCAAGCCTATGTGCCGTCCGTAAGAAATATAGTAATGATAATACGATGTAGAAACTGTGTGTGTGTAGAAAGAAAGATGACCAAGTAAGCTCTGCTGCGGTCGGAGGACACGTATAAATAATTATATATTTGTAATGCGAGAGAGAAGGAATTTAGGGGAAGAAGAGAGAGAAGAAAGGTAGACCTGCGTGTGTGCGTGTTTAATTTTGGAAAAGACACACAGAATTTCGAGAGGAACTCTGCGTGTTTTTTCCTTGCTCGTATATATGTACATGTGCTGCCCGCTTCTTATTGTACTTTCGCACCTTTTCCCTCCTCGTTGGACGAGAGAGGGTAGAGGAGGAGGAGGAGGGAGAGGAGGAGGAGAGCAGGGCATCTTCGTGCTTGTATATAGTCTGTTGTTTCTCCTGCCCCTCCCTTCCCGATGCTTGTGCCCCCGTAGCTAGAGAGAGAGAGACCTTCCTGCCATATTGATTTCGCCCTTTAAAAAGACAAACAGAAGCAGAAGAGAGACGATCTTAACGACAGAGAGAGAGAGATTGTTGAGAGAAGGGAGGGAGGGATGACGACGAGGAAAGAAAGGAAGAAGAGGAAGCAAAATACGAAAAGCATCAACTCTATGTCAGAAACAAACATATTTATAAGTAAATATGCAGTGTCTGACTTCCTTTTTTCTTTGTCTTTTTGGGTTCAAATCCTTTCCGTTTTATTCTGCTGTAGTGTTCAGTTGTGTCCTCTCACTTCAGTTAATTTCTCTCTCATCCCTCCTCCCTTACCAAAATCAGATTACAAATGCAAAATGAGTAATCGATTTGCTTTCTTTTCTCCTCTTCCCAAATTCTCACTCGCCTCAACCAACCCACCACTAACCAAATGTACGCACATACTTATAAATAGATATGCATTCTCTTACAGACATTCCTGTTGTTATTGCAAAAACGTGACATCCAGAACAAATACACGCACTGCACTCTCCTATCTGTATGACCCTCTCCCTACCTTAAACCCCACACACACATATATATAAAAATACAAATACCGTGTGAAGCAAGAGAACAGGCACACAAACAAAACGAAAGGAACAGGCCCCACCTCTCCCCCCACCATTCATGACCTCTCTCTCCTTTCCTCCCTTCCTCTCCCCCCTCTTTACGCAGCAGACGGACACTGAAACTCACTCACACTTGCGGGGGAGCAAGAGACGTGATCTCCATTCCCGACCGAAGAGGAGGAAGAAGAGGACGTACTTTCAAAATCCTCCTCATCCCACGAACGCAAGGAGGAAGGCCGGGCGTGCTTATCCGTCAATTCCCATACGTGCATATCGTGCATGCTGGGCAACTCATCCACTTCCGGCCCGATGGAGGAAGAGGCGGAGGAGGAAGAGGAGGAGGACAGCTTGCCTCGTGTCAGGCTTTGCATCAGCTCTTCCAAGGGGTCCGGAACCTTGTAGTATTGGCCTGGTGCCGAGGGCAAGAAGGAGGAAGAGGTGGAGGGGGAAGGGGAGGGCCCGACCATCATGGGGTGGGTATAGGAGGAGATAGCCGCAGGTAAGACGCAGGGTTGTTGGGGGACGACAAAGGCGGAGGGGCGGTAGGAGGGCTGGTCGAGGGGAATAGCAGTAGCACCCGTGCTGCTGGTAGTGGGGAAGGTAGTGCTAGAAGCAGCGCCAGCTGGGGCTGCTACACCCGCGGGGACACGTTGGCACTTGTAGCTGCTCTCGTCAATGCCGCTAGCGCTGGTGCCGGCCAGGTGATTAAATTGCGTGGCCATCTCTGCCTGCAACCCCGAGGGGAGGGGCAATGTAGTCAGGTCCTGCCCGGGTTGGGCTGCGCCTGCGCCACGGGCCAGGGCCGCGATGAAGCTGGCGCGAGCGTGGGAGGAGGGGGAGAGGAGGGAGCCGCCGATGTCTAGTCCTTGGGGGGCCATCAGCTGCTGCATGCTGTAGACGGCGGAGGAGATGGGGAGGGTAGGGCAAGGGTAGGGTGCCACTGCCCAGTTCATGGCACCGGTGGGTAGGTTCAAGAGGGGGAAGCTGGAGGGGATGGGCATGAGCGCAGGCGTGGAGATGTCTTGGAATTGAAGGAGAGATTGTTGTTGTTGCTGTAGTAGCTGTAGCTGCTGCAGCTGCTGCAGTTGCTGCTGCTGCTCTTCTTGTTGTAGTTGTTGTTTTTGTTGCTCCTGCTGCTGCTGCTGCTGCTCTCGCTGCTCCGAAAAGTGGCCTGCTGGCCGCTGCATCTGCTTCTTGGTCCTGGGCACGGAGGCGTCGGCGGAGATAGAGGCAGGCTTGAGGGTACCCGCGGGGGGAGACGATTTCTGCATAATATAAAAACAAAGAATAAATGAGTCCTTGCGTCATGAATGGGAGGGAAGCACGCACGTACATAGAATATAGTCTAATTACGTACCTTGGTGGTGCCGCGACGCTCCGTGTTGTCGACGCCCTTCCCATCCATCATCAACACGCCCTGGTGCCCCGCCTTCCGGGCCTTCTCCAACTTGATCAGGTACTTCTGGGCGTGCGTGCGAATCTGGACCACCGAGCGAGTCTTGACAATCTCCGAAATCTTCTTCCACGACTTGCCGTGCAGTGACAGGCCCTTCAAGAAGAGGATGTGCTCGTCCGCGGTCCAACGCCCGGGGTCCTTCTTGACTGTTGGAGGATGCGTGGAAAGGGAAAGAATGAGTGTGTGACTTGGGCGCGATCGTGTGCTTCTCCTACACCCAAGAATATGGAAGGAAAGGAGGGCACTTCTAATCTCTAAAGACACCTGAGACATGCACAGCGACACATACAAGACTAGGCAGCCACACTACACCCCCTCTCTGCCTCAGCTCACCTTCTTCCTCGTTCCCGTTCTCCTTGCACTCCTTGCCTTGCGATGACGTGTCGGAAAAGATGCTCGACGACGAGTCCATGGAGCCGTCAAACGACATTGGCGGCCACATGGCGTCCCCCGCAGTGGTAATGGTGCAGTCTTGCATAGGCATCGAGGACATCATGGTTCGATGGAGACGGTGGGGGCGACGGACGACCTGGACGCACTGGCTGCTCCCTGTGTGTATGTGTTGGTGTGTGGGGGGAGTTGTGAGTGTGGTTGTGTGGTTGTGTGTGTGTGTGTGTGTGTGTGTGTGTGTGTGTGTGTCAAAGAGGGCTGCATGGCAGTGCCTCCGTTTCTTCCATGCGTTCTCCCCCTGTATGGTGTGTATGGTGTGGAAGCCACCATGCTTGGGGTTAGGCATCTCGCGCAACGTAACGGGCAGGCAAGCTGGCTAGCGTGTGCGTGTGGCAGTCAATGCAAGTACCAGCGTGCACCTGGAGCCCAGGCGGAATGGACATATGTAGCAAGGACACGCGCTTGCGTGTCAGCCAGCCGCGCAAGGAGGAGAGACGCGGGCCATAGAAGCACAAGGGGGAATCACAAAACGCCTGCCTCCTTGGACAGTGATTGACGCTTGCGCTCTCAGTCGTGGGTACACAGGGCGTACACAGGGGCAAAGGTTGGAGGCCCAAACCTCGCACAACGAGAGCAAGGCGATAAGACCAAGAAAAGAGCGTGAAGAACAAATAGAAATTGACTTGGTTTCAAAAACGAAACGATGCGAACAACGCGAAACGTGTCGCTTCGTCTCGCCGTTTCGCGGCCGTTTCCTCGGACCCCGGTATGTGTGTGTGTGTGTACCTCGATAGTAAGAAATTTGTATTGTTTCCATGATTGAATTTGTGCGGTAACCAAGGAATAGGTCCAACAGGAGATGTGCTTGAGCAGGCGTTGTCCTCCCTCCCTCCCTCCCATATGGGTGGAGGACGACTTTGCTCTGATTCCTCTCTTGGCTCTTGCCTTGGTTACCGCTCAAAGAGCATGTAACATGAGAATGAACGTGTATTTCTTTCTGTATGTACGACACACACTCCCCACTACCGGGCGTCCGTGGAAGAAGGGTAGGGCGGCAATGAAGCGTGGGGCTTGGGGAGGAGAAAAGAGAGAGAAAAGATCTGCGTGTTGAGCCTTCCCTCCTGCTTCCTCTTCCCTCACTCCCTCCACCTTCCGCGCCCAGCCAACAGCAGGAGCAGCAGGAGCAGCAGGAGCAGCAGGAGCAGCAGCATGTAGCAGGCGAGCAGCTACAGCAGCGACTCCGTGTCTACGGTCGGCTAGACAGCAACAGAGGTAGCAGTTGCCAGGCGCGCAACTGTTGCTTCTGCTGCTCAAACAGTCCGTGATAAAATCGTTATACACGGAGCCGCTGCTGTACTTGCTCTCTGCCACACGCCTGCTCGATGCGCTGTCCTCCTTAGCCTAGCAGCAGCAGGAGCAGCACATTTCTGCTCCTCTCCCTCCTTCAAGGACATTCGGCGAGATAAGCTGGGAGCGCCATACAATAAGCCCTCCCAGAGGGTGCACTCTAAAGAAACAAGACAAGACAAGACTTCCCGCCGACCATATCCAATCTCTCCAGGTGACTAGGTGCCCAGGGCCTCGGTCGCTTCCCCGGGGGGGGAGCCACTTCCCCGCCCGAACCCTGACGCCGCCCCCCCGCCCGAGCCGGTGGAACAAGTGGAAGTTCCGTTGGATGAATGGGCCTAGGGTCACGTTCCTCCACCTGATCGACAACCCCCTGCTAACCCCAGCTCTCCACGCCCGCGTCATGATCAATACCCTCAAGAGTCTTTGGACCAGCGGGCCGGAAGCTGCCGGCCACTTTCTCGCATTTGCCCTTGCTGCTGCATTGCATGCAGCGGGTGCATCTATCACCCCGCATACCAACAAACCTGATTTCGAAATCCAGAGCACCTCCTCTCGACCTCATCTCCCCCCACAGGCTTACCAACAAACAGGAACAACAAAGAAATGTCACACACAAACACGCGGTCATCTCCCTTCTTGCCTCCGATGTCTCCGCTTTCAATACATGTACATTGCTTTGGTTCTTCATATTTATTTTTGGACTGGGCTCATATGCGACCTCCTACTCCTCGCTTCTCTGTCATATCAATGCATCCCTCCCTCCGACGACTACTACTATGCGCTTGCTGCTCCATCTTTTGCCTGCATCGTGTGGTCTTGCAAGAACTCGAGTGGCCGGTACTTGCCTCCTACACATGCTTCTTCATACGCGCCCGTCTCCGCGCTTTCGAGCTGTGTGTTGTGTTATGAAGGAAAGGAGCAAGAGGAGGAAAATCAGAGATGAGTGAAACAAATAAGTATACAATTGGCATGCCTTGCCACCCCTCTAAGCTATCACAGCCCTTCCAAAACCTCCCATTTCCCACCACCACCCCAACCCTCACCTCTCTCCGCAACTCAAGCCATTTCTCCATAAAGGGCGTGCAGGCCACGTTCTTCGCGTGCGAATAGCAAGTCCAAGGCTTCTGACACACAGTAAAATGCACGTTTTTGATCGTCGGGATGCTAGCGTTTTTGCATTCGGGGTTGTCGAACATGTTGTTGTAGATGCAGCGGTCCACTTCTTGGGCACGGGCGGGGTCGGTGAGCTTGTGGAAGTAGTAGGGGAGCAGACCTGGGGGAAAGGAGGATGGGAAAGAGGGAGGGGAGGAGAGAGGAGAAAAAGGGAGTTCGTGTTTGCTTCTCCGTCTTTATCAATAGAAGACAAAGAAAGGATACTCCACAATCCTCGCCTTGGCATTGCGCGGCCACCACCACTGCTTGCAACGACCAACCAACAACCACCACCATTATCTCCCCCTCCCAAAATCAACACCTCATACACGTACCTTGAATCGTCATCCCCCCCCAATACCACCCCATATGCTCCCCGCCC
>Ga0209390_10004327_pt1 | contig 21473 bp, 19 predicted proteins | sample BON01_FD_187212 | JGI IMG/M metagenome (GOLD analysis project Ga0209390, IMG submission 187212) | Freshwater microbial communities from Lake Bonney liftoff mats and glacier meltwater in Antarctica - BON-01 (SPAdes) (version 2) | ecosystem: Environmental > Aquatic > Freshwater > Ice > Glacier... | reverse complement strand
AATGTGATTCTCGGATCCGACGTTGAACCGGAGAAGTCATCAAATAACCGCGCGCGCCTTGATGCAACAATCCCGCTTGTGCTGCTTTTAAGCTCAGCACAGAGCCTCTCGCACGTGCTTTAAGCACGGCCACAAAACCCTCATCGCTGCCGTCAAGTGTCATGCGCGACAAGGCTAGCGTGTCATCCCACCACTGATCAAACTCATCTTGCAGCTGATCAGGCTGAACATCAAGATAACGGTTCACGTGACCCAAGGACGACTGTACCGCTCGCATTGACTGCAAACCGCCTTGAATCACACCAGCTGCCCAACCGGTTTGTAACAACACAAACTTGGCGCGAATCGAATGGATAAACGGTTGTGCAGGGTCAGCAATCAAACGATCATCGCCCACGAAGTAATTGCTCAAATGCAGCGCATACGTCCCCGTACCTTCCATCCCAGAAAAGCTGGGGCAGCTCTTCAAATCCACCGCATCATCAGCGCAATCGAGCAAGAACATCACGTCACGCGCGGTGTTCTCGCCTAACCCATCATCGATTCGAGCAATAGCGCCGCAGTAGTGCTGTGGCCCCAAGTGACTAACCCAAGGCAAACTACCACTGACCACGTATCCACCAGCAACTGATTTGGCGTGCAGCAAAAACGTCTCGATCTTGGCATAAGACTTCATTGGGTTAGACAATGCGGTACCACCTAACCCAAAACCCGACACGTGATCAAGTAACCGCTCTTGACGCAAATGCGCCGAGGCCGCGTGCTGCAAGTAGAGCCCACATACGCCATGGCACCACATTAAAAAACCTGTCGATCCACAGACCTGTGAGACTTCTGCCATTGCCTTAAGCGACAGTGACATGTCGTCATGGCCATGCGGCGCTTTCAAATGCGCACTCATGGCACCAGCACCAGCCAACTCGCGCAACACATCAATCGGATAAAAACCGGCGTCAATGTCACTGGTCAGGGGACTCAATGCCTGCCGACTGATGTGACGAACGTCTGATAGCAATGTGTCGTGTGCTGTTGCCAAACTTACTTCAAGGGCTTCCAATACGTCTAGTGATGTCATCTTGTCGTTACTCCATCAAGTGATTGGTTTTTAACGGGTCGATATTTCAAATGGGATTGGGTTGCGCATGGTGTTTGCCACTGGCGAATAACGATCCGCATGGCGCACGATTTCTTGCAGCACTTCGGGCGAGGCATCGCCTTCTAACTCAACGCTGACACGAATGGCCTGAAACCCCATCTGCGCGGGCTCTTTGTCCAGCGCACCACCGGCACCCCAAGCGGCGCTATTGCCAATGTCACCTTCAAGGAAGAGTTCTAGCTTCGTGAGCTTGACATTTTTATGGGTCGCCACCGCCGTGATACCCACGGCCAAGCAACCACCCAAAGCGCTCAGTACCAATTCGCCAGGAGCCGGTGCTGTGTTCTCACCAAACAAATGCAGCGGCTCGTCAACCACCACTGGCTCGTGATTACCCACGTAGCTCAAAGAGCGGAACTGGCCTTGCATCACCGTGTGAACCTTGTTGGTGCCACGTGACTGCGGATTGGCCAATCCCTTTTGTGCAAAGCTGGCGAGCCCTTGGGTATCAATCGGTTTCAAATACACCGAGACGGTTTGACCGTTGCTGGCGTTGTCGGCTGAAGTTGCGCTTGCGCTCATTTGTGTCATGCAGCTTTCCTTAATTGGCATATCGATCTAAAAAATCCATCTAACAAAAATCCCAGCACGCCGATCAAAACGATTGTGGCCATCAAAGCCGGATAGTCCAGCCGATCGCGCGTGTCGAGAATGAAATAACCCAAGCCGGCCGTGACGCCCAACATCTCGCAAGGCACCAAGACAATCCAAAGCACCCCGATGGCCAAACGCACGCCGGTTAAGACATGACCGGTGATGGCCGGCACCGTGATCTGCCAAAACGTCTCAGTCGCTGAAGCCGCCAGACTTTTACCGAGTGCCTGCCAGCGTGGATTGATGGCGCGCACACCGGCCATGGTGCTCAGCATGATGGGCCAGACTGCCGCAAAGGCCAGCAAAAAATAGATGGGCCGATCACCAATGCCGAACGCAATCACGGCAATCGGCATCCATGACAAAGGCGACACCATGCGCAGAAATTGAAAGGCTGGTGACAATGTGGCGTTCAGTGTTTGCGAACGACCCAACACCAGACCCAGGGGCACACCGACGGCCAAAGCCAGGATTAAGGCCACCGCCACCCGCTTCAAACTGACACCAATGTGCAGCCACATGTTGTCGGCACCGCCAAGCAATGCAAACAATGACTGTAACGACGGGACGGGTGCGAAATGGGCCACCAAACTGTTGGGGGCCGTGAAAGGAACGGTTAACACCCACCAAACCACCAATAACATCAACAAACCAAACCCGCCGTAGACCACTGACGTTAAAGTTTTTGGTGTGGCAGTGACACTCACTGCGTGACTTGCGCGGGCCCTACCGGCTGGCAGCAAAGTGGCAAAAACTGATGGCAATACAGGTGTCTTACTCATGACGTGATGACTTCTGTTCGTTGCCAATCCAACGGCTGACCGAACACGGCCGGTCCGCCCAACTTGTTGATGGCTTGCTTCACAAATCGGTCATCTACCAAGTCAGCGGCCGCCGCAACAGGGTCGAGCGTCTGCAAGAAAGCGTTATCGGCAGCCATGGTGGTGACTCGCAGTTTCTCGATCAACGCCTCGGTATAGCTGGGATATGGGTATGGCTGAAAACCAATGCGTTGCTCGCTCCACTCAGGATGAACAATGGCGCCACTGGCCAAGTAAGACTCTCGGTCTTCGCTCGATGGCGCCAGCACCTTGGTCAAGATGAGTTTGGTATGCGGCGTATAACGAAATCCACTTTCTCTAGACAAAATACCCGCTGTCTCAAGACGATTGCTGTCGATCCAAAGCTGGGCTTGAACAATCCCGTCGACCACACCTTGGGACCACTCAGGCCGTTCGTTAAGATCACGCTCATGCATAAAGACCGTGCAGCAGGCATGATCTTGCCATGCGTCTCCCGTGAATCGCAGGATCTTGCCAACCCCCATAATTTCTGCGGCAGCATTAAAAGGTTCAGCCACAATGTAGCCGCTGATACTGCCCGCGGCCAAAGCGGGCAACATATCAGACGGTGCCATGACCACCAGTAATACTTCATCAGGTGCCAAACCACCCGCCTCTTGGGTTTTGACTTTCAGGCCTTGCTGCCTCAGCAGCGACTGCAAGACCACGTTGTGAATCGAATACCAAAACGGTATTGCCACGCGCTTGCCACCAAGGTCTGACCAGCCGTTGACCGAGGGGGCCACGGTGATTGCCGAACCATTGATGTGGTTCCAAGCCACTACTTTGGCAGGAATGTTGCTATTAAAACGTGCCCAGACGGTCATGGGTGATAGCAAATGGACCACGTTGATTTGGCCACTGATAAAAGCTTCAGCCAATTGCGCCCAGCTGCGAAACAAACGTGGCGTTTCTGATTTCAAACCCGCCTTCTCAAAATACCCGTTGTGGTGCGCGATCAGCAACGGGGCGGCATCGGTGATGGGTAAGTAACCAATGCGCACAGGCTCGTCAGGTTTGGGCTGGGCCTGCGCGTTGAAAGTCGACAGCAAAGGGGCAGCGCCTGAGGCTGTCAATAACGCAGCCAACTTTAAGATGTCGCGACGCGACCGATATTCAGCGCACATGGGCCAAGCTCCTTTGAGGCATTAATGAAGAGGGTGAGACCCGGCTCTCAGGCGTGCGCTGCATCACAGGGGCTTTATGCATGGCATGGCGTAAAGCGCTTAGGACCTGCACGCGCAAGGCCACAAACTCGGCATCCAAGGTGTCTCGAGGCTGGGCAGTGCTGATCTGCCACTCCTGCAACAAGCCTGCCGGTGCGCCAGCCAATAACAGCACGCGATCAGCCACCAACAGCGCTTCATCGATGTCGTGCGTCACCATGACGGCTGCCGTTTGGTGTTGATCACGGATCGACAAGAGCAATGATTGCATCTGAGCGCGGGTGATTTCATCAAGCGCGCCAAACGGCTCATCTAACAGCAATACTTTGGGTTGACGGGCGAGGCAGCGGGCAAGTGCCACGCGTTGCGCCATACCACCTGACAACTGTTCTGGGTAAAGCGCGTGTGCATCAGGCAGCCCCACCTGCTCAAGCGCCCGATCAACACGGTCTTGGCGGGTGTGGCGATCAAGCTTGGGCTGGGACTTAAAATCCAACCCAAAAGCCACGTTCTCTGCCACGTTTAGCCAAGGCAATAAGCCAGCCTCTTGAAATGCCAGTGCCACCTGCGGATGCGCACGGTTTAAGGCCTGGCCTTCAATCGAAACATCACCACGGCTGGCAGGCCACAAGCCGGCTAACACGCGCAAAAGCGTTGACTTACCCACGCCACTGGGGCCCAAAAGACAGACGATCTCGCCCGGTGCGACAGAGAAGCTAACGTCAGAGATCAACGACTGATTGCCATCTAAGGATAGCGACAGGCGGTTGACCGTCAAGGCGTTCAACGTCTGTGCGCGAGAAAATTCAGGCTGCGTAAAAGTAAGCGACATGGCAGTGAATGTTTTAAGCCAAAACGCCATGTTATTAGTACCAAATTAAAAACCAAACGAATCAATTTTTAGATCGTTATGCGTAATTAATTAATGACTTATTTGTTTATGCTGATTTGAAACGGCTTCTAACCCTACACCGCCACTGGCATCCCACAGATCGGTATTGATCAACTGGCCAAACGGGCGCAACACGTCTGAATCGCATTGAACCAACAGGCATGCCCATTTATTCAATAACCCGTTTCAAATACCCGATTCGCCCTCTACCCAAATCTCTGGTAAAGGTTTGGGGCTATCGATTACCAAACGTTTGGCCAAATTAATGCACGGCACCGTTGGGTTTAACGCTGAGCTCGATCAAGGCTCGACATTTTGGTTTACCGCACAGGTCGATATTCAAGTGCCAGAACCCGTACGTGCGGTTAAACCACTAGAAGTAGATTTTTTTAATGGCAAACGAATCTTGGTGGTTGAGGATTATGAATCGCTGCGCCAAGCAATGTGTCGCACGTTAAAAGGCATGGGGTTTGAGGTCGACTCTGCCGCTAATGGCTTGTTGGCACTTGAAAAATTAAACCAAAAACCTTTTGATCTGGTTCTCATGGACCTATACATGCCTGTCATGGGTGGGCAAGCCTGCGCCAAGCAAATACGACAAACCCCAAAACTTGCGAATATTCCCATCATTGGTATGACTGCCACAGGTTTTGCTGAAGATCGAAATGAATGAATCGCAAGTGGCATGAATGACTACTTATGAAAGCCTTTTAAGGTGCAAGATTTGGTCGCGGCTCTCAAGCAACAAATTGATTGCAAAGGTGGTTCATGAATCAAACCCGTCATCTGGTGTTAACCAAATGTCATACCCAAACAAAATATCCAAACACCGCGTCTAATGTCACTGGATCAACACCCGCCTTTGGCTTAGAATGAAAACAGTTTTACGGACGATATCTCTAGCGAGTCTGTATTTTTTATTTTTGTCTCATAACCAACGGTAAGACCTTTTGCTTAATCGTTCTTGGACCTCATTTTTTTATCAGTTTCTAAAAAACCCCAGACAAGTGGGTGCTGTTTTACCTTGCTCTGTTGAGCTCGCCCATGCCATGCGTCAGGCCTTAGAGGCGAATAATTCGTTAGAAACGACTGGTGTCGTCGAATTCGGCCCTGGCACCGGTGGTATCACGCGGTGCCTAGACACAAATAACTTAACACTTGTAGAGATCGATCAAACGTTCTGCGAGTTACTGAAAAGCCGCTACCCGAACGCTCAAGTGGTAAACCTTTCGGCACAGGACTTTTTGGCGCAACAAAAGACACCCGTCTGCGTGGTTTCGTCTATTCCGTTGTTAAACAACCCACACGCTGGCGCTATCAAGCAGGCCATTGGTGAAGGGTATCGAAACGGTGTGATTCAAAAATTGGTGACCTTTTCTTATGGCAGCAAATCACCATTCGCAGGCTGTGGTTTCGCACACGAACACCGCTTTAAACATGTTTTGCGCAACATGCCCCCAGCCAATGTTTGGGTTTATCACTGATCTTGGCTAGGCTTTGATCATTAAGGACTCGATCAGTGGCCATTCGTTGTGTTTGTCCCAGCCTTCATCGAGCAAATGTTGGCGAGTCGCCAGCTCAAAGTCTTCAAACACAAACCCTGGGGCCACCACGCAACTGACCAGGGCAAATCCGTCAGTACCCACAGGTTTGGCCGCAAACCACCGGCCCGCTGGAATTGCTAATTCAAACCGATCCAACGCCCCGAGGGTTTGCACTTGCAACGCAATGGGTGCCGCGCCACTGCTCGGGATCAATGACCAGATTTCAACACCACTGCCCATGTGAAAAAACCAACTCTCGTCTGATGCCACCCGATGCCAAGCCGAATACTGATCGCCTGCCAACAAAAAATAGATACACGTATAAGCCGAACGTCGTCCTTTGTGGGCGACAGAATCGACATCAAGCGGTGCTCGATAGGTCTCTCGGTAGTAGCCGCCTTCAGGATGAGGCTCTAGACCCAATTGCTCGATTAACACAGCCGCTTGTGGATTCATTGAATAGCTCACAAAAATAAGGTCATCGCGATCAAACACATCAATATACATAACCGTAACAGAGATTCACACATTGGCTTGAATGGTTTGGGTAACCGCCCAACCCAGAGGCGTCCCTGCTAAACAAACTTACCCGTCAAGCCACCATCGACCACGATCTCGGTGCCCGTGATGTACGAAGCATTGTCTGATGCCAAAAATGTGGCTACCGAGGCCACTTCCCACGGCGTACCCATGCGCCCAAGTGGCACTTGCTTGTCGCGCGCAGCGCTGGTTTTATCCATATCGCCATCAGCGTCAAATACCTTGGCCACATTCTTGCGAATGCGTGGGGTATCGATAAGCCCCGGCACAATGGTGTTGGCACGGATACCCTGACCGGCGTACTGCTGAGCCAACATCTTAATGAAGTGAATCACGCCAGCCTTGGTAACGCTGTAGGCCAAATGGGGGTACCCGATGTAACGCATGCCCGCCACTGAGGACACGCCAATAATCGATCCCTTGCCTTGTTGGACCATGATCGGACAGACCAACTGACTGACGATCAAGATACTTTCAAGGTTTACTTTTTGAATCCGTCCCCAATCTTCAATGCTTGTCTCTTTAGGGCCACCTACCTTACCGATGCCCGCATTGATCTGCAATATGTCGATGCGCCCCCAATCGTGCATGACAGCATCAATGGCTGCCTGCATCTGCGTTTGATTCGCGATATCAGCAGCATAGGCTCGAGCCTGGCCACCCTCAGCCGTGATGTCATCTACCGTCTGGGTTGCGGCATCATGCGACAAATCAAGTGCGGCGACTTTGGCACCAGCTCGCGCCATTGCCAAACTACTGGCTTTGCCAATACTCATGCCAGGGGCGCTACTGCCCGCCCCTAAAATTAAAGCCACAGAACCATCTAGCCTTAAACCGCTCATGTCACTACCCTCATTGAAGTATCGGATTTTTGAGTGACCGATCAGTGATTTGCATCGCGATGCATTTTTATCAAACGCCTGCGCTTCACCAGATCGCATCAACGCCCATTTGGCCAAGGGCGGTGCAAACAACATATTGACAAGCGTTGATAACAGCAATGCGTTGAAAAGATAACCACCATACGGATCACCCAAAGTGTCGCGCGCGATGAATGCTAAGCCCATGGTCAAACCCGCTTTGGGCAACAACAAGCCGATATTTGCTTTGAGTACGGCTGGCGCCTGAGTCAGCTCTGCGCCCAACCGAGCCCCGAAAAACTTGCCCGTGCAACGTCCCACAATAATCAAGATCGCCAAAAGCCAAACATCTTGCACGGCATCGAACTCAAAAACAAGGCTCGAGATCACAAAGAATAAAAGAAAGACAATTCCCTCAACGGGCTCGATGGCTAATCCCGTCTCTGGTCGTAAATTAGCAGCCACCATCCCCATGGTCATGGTCGACAAAATCAGCGATAAGCCCCATTGATCCGAAAGCCACAAACAAAGCAAAATGCCGCCAAGTGCGCTGGCCAATGCCAATGGGCCCTTATTTGGCATGAAGCGCCCGAGTAAGACTAACCCAAGGCCCAGAACACCACCAAGCGCCAATGAACCGACCAGTTTGAAAAGTGGGACCGCGACACCGACTTCCCAAGAAAAGGCCTGACCGTCGAGCATGGCACGCACGATCTCCAGCGACAGGCCAAACGCAACCACAGCGGCCACGTCACTTAAGGCCACATACTCAGGGTCGAGGTGGTTAAGGGTCCTTTGCAGCGCAGCTCGCGAATCAAAGCAATGGTGACCGCTGGTGCTGTTGGCCAGGCAATCGCCCCCAACAAGAACGCCAGTGGTAAGGCATGACCCACCGTGGCAGCCCTGTCCATTCCAACGTACAGCACTGCGCCAAACGGCACCAAGATGGCAATTGTCAGCCCCCAGGCCAAAAACCCTTGGACAATCGTAATACCAGCAATGGCGCGCCCAAGGCCCCTGAGATCTTTAAAGCGAATGCTGCAACCAATCGCAAACCCAATGACACCCAAGAGCACGAGACCGAGCGTGGTGAGTTCATTGACTTGTCTGCGATCGAGCAGCGGCAACACCGACAGGCTCAACAAAATACCGGCGCAGATGTAGCCTGTGATTCTTGGCAAACGCAGGCGTGCCGCTAGCCAGCCCAAAGCACCACCCACCACAAGCAGCAAACCCAGTGAAAGAATCAAGTCATATTGAATCATGGTGATGACACATAGCGCGTTGATATTTGTACAAACCAGAAAATACAGTAACTTAGAAAATGACCCAAACCAGTCTAAATCGCTTGTTGCCTATACTTCAAGGCTATCAGTAAAGGGTGGTTCTAGATGGTGAGCTCGACAACGCTTGGGTTTGAGTCTTAGAGGATTGATAGTGCTTAAGCCGCACACTGCTGCTCTGGTTCACTAATACACTGATGCACCAATGCACCAATGCTTGGCACACAAATCCCCCTTTTGATTTCTGGTGTCTATGACTTTTAAGGCAAAATACTCAAAGATATGACTAAACCAAACCACTGCGTTCAAGACAAAAACCCATGAACCCCAAACTGCAGATCAGGCACCTACCCCACGAGCATCTTGCCACACCTTTTACCTGGGCGCATGAAGAGGGCTGGAATCCTGGCACACACGATCTGATCCCGTTTACTCAAGTTGATCCAATGGGCTTTATTGGCGGCTATATGAATGATGAATTGGTCGCGATAATCTCAGCCGTTCGTTACAACCAACACTTCGGCTTTATTGGTTTTTATATCGTCGCACCAAAGCATCGTGGAAACGGCTACGGTATGCAAATCTGGAATGCGGGCATTGAGCACCTCAAGGACTTACCCTGTGTGGGACTCGATGGCGTGCTGCTACAGATGGACAATTACCATAAATCAGGCTTCACATTTGCTCACAAAAATTGCCGCTTTGAAGGCAAACCACAGCAAATTCAAGCAAATGCTGATGGCAAACTTGATCTGGGCGAAAGTCTAAAACCGTTGGCAGAAGTGGCGGATGAAAGATTGGCGAGTTTTGATGAACGATACTTTCCAACCCGTCGCGCAACGTTTTTGAAAACTTGGTCAAATCAAGACAATCAACGCGGTTTGGTGGTTGTGCGTGGCGATGAAATTTGTGCGTACGGCATCATCCGCGAGTGCCGCTTGGGCTACAAAATAGGACCACTGTTTGCTCAAACGCCAACTCAAGCAAGCAGTCTGATCTTGGCGCTTTGTTCAAACCTCGAGCCCCAGGCGCCTGTTTACCTCGACCCACCTGCCACCAACATCATGGCGATCACCCTTGCGCAGTCTTTGGGGATGAGGATGATCTTTGAAACCGCTAGGATGTACAAAGGCGCTACTCCAAACCTTCCGATCGAACACATTTATGGCATCACCAGTTTTGAGTTAGGTTGAGCGCAAATGCCAGACAGGTTGAAATAGGCTACTAACCGACTCGCCACGCGGGCCCTTTGGTACACAACCACAGGCCAACACCCACGGTCACCATACCGGCGCTCACACCCCAAAAAATCCCACCCACATCAAACCCAAGTGCGGCGGTGAACAGACCGGTCAACGTCACCACCAACAGTCGAACCATGCCAACCAACACCGGCAAGAACATCCTGCCGGTTCCTTGTGAGGCAAAGTAAAGCACTTGTCCAGCGACAAAGACGCCATAAAAAGGCGCCACGATTTGTAAGTAACGCGCACCCGCTTGATAAGGTTCGGGGTCTGTTGTGAACCAAGACAGCCAAAGTCCCGGCCAGATTGCCAAGGCAATCCCCAGAGGGGTAAAAACACCCAGTGCAATCAAGCTGCCCGTGCGCGCAATGATCCGCGCACGGTCATGTTGACCCGCACCGATGTTGATACCCACGGCCGTTGTCAGCGCACCACCAATACCAAACGCAATCGGCACGAGCATGAGCTCCAAGCGACTACCCAGACCATAGCCACCTAGCGCCTGAAAACCGTAACGGCCAATCAAACCGGTCACCACCACCACGGCCAGCACAATAGTGACGCTGTTGAGCATACTCAAGCCACCCACCCGAAGAATGTCAGCCATGGGCGGCCACGCCGGCCAGCTTGGTCTCATGCTCACGGCCAAATTACCACGCAAAACATAAAGCAGTAAACCCAATCCGGCCGCCCCCTGGCAGGCAACCAGCGCCACCGCCGGGCCCAAGACGCCCAACTTCGGAAATAATCCCAAACCCAAGGTCAGGCAAGCTGAGAGGGTGACTTGCGCCACAGTTGAAATCATCAAAGCAATCGCCGGTGCACGCATGTCACCTGCGCCCCGGCAAATGGCAAACATGGTGAAAAACAGCCATGACGCCGTGGCCCCACCAAAGGCGATGTAGGCGTAACGAATAGCACCATATAAGGCCTCATCAGTGCCACCCATTAGGGCAAAAATCGACTCTGCAAACCACACAAAAAACACGACAAAGACAGCCGACATGACCAATCCGATTAAGAGTGCGTGCCAAGCAATGGCGTTGGCTTGTGCTTGATCACGACGTCCGAGCGAGCGCGACAATGCCGAGGCAATGCCACCGCCCATGGCGCCATTGCCAAACATTTGCATCAACATCTGAAACGGAAATACCAGTGCTAGGCTCGCTAACGCTGTCGTACCGAGTTGCGCCACAAAATACGCATCGAGTATCGTGACCAGCGTAATCAGTAAATTCGAAACAATATTGGGCGCTGATAGCCTCCAGATCACCCGTCCGACAGGACCCGCCAACGCCAGTTGAACCGCTAGCGACACTGGCGGTGGATCCGCTATCGGTTGGATCATCCCGTTGTCTCTAGTGTGCCAACCCGCCTAGGGATGTGGGAGCTTAATAAAATGATTTGTCTTCAAGCGACAAATGAGGAAACGCACTAAGCACGTGACTGTTAGAAACTGGTGCGGCTTTGCAAACGTGAGATTGATTCAGTTCAGACAAACACGTCACGCCCAACAAACCCATGGCCGTTCGCACTTCGGCTTCCAGCAGCTCTAACAACCGCACGACCCCTTGCGAACCATCGGCGGCCAAGCCAAAGCATTGCATGCGACCCATTCCGACCATATCAGCACCACTGGCGATGGCTTTGACAATGTCAGTACCTCTGTTAAAGCCACCATCAATAATGATTTGGGCTTGGCGGTCGACGGCCTCAACAATCTCGGGCAACACATCCATGCTGCCTCGATCATGATCAAGCTGACGACCGCCATGGTTAGACACGTAAACCATGTCAACGCCGTGCTCGACAGCCAGCCGCGCATCCTCAGCAGTCGAAATGCCTTTGAGAATAAGAGGCAACTTCAGTTTGGACTTGATCCGATCAACATCGTCCCAAGTCAAGGTCGGCTGAAACTCGCGTCCAGGCACATTGCTGCGGCGAATGTTGCGCTTGGCAATGTCGCGCTCGCGACGACTGTAATAAGCGCTATCGACTGTCAAACAGAACGCCTTGCAGCCAGCCACATCGGCACGCTCAACCAAATCATCAACCCAAGCAGCATCGCCATGCACATACAACTGATAGAGCCGCAAGGCATTGGGTACCGCTTTGGCCACTTGCTCAAAATTCACCACACTGACTGAGCTCAACATGTGCGCAATACCGAATTGTTCCGCAGCTTTGGCAGCAGCCACAGCTGCGTCGGGTGCAAACAACTCCAAACTCCCAACGGGTGCCAACATCACTGGCAGGCGTAACTGTCGACCGAGAAACATTGTCGAGGCGTCAACCTCGCTGACATTACGCAACACACGCGGCTTAAAAGTCAGCGTCTCGATAGCCGCCCGGTTCCGATTAACCGTGGTCTCCGTTTCCGTCCCACCGATGATGTAGTCCCAATTGTCGTGATTGAGCTTTTGTCGGGCTTTCTTCACAATTTCATGTAGTGTGAGAAATGTTTCGGGGTAGGATGCAGATTGGGTCATGGTCGGTCTCTGGAAAAATCGTGGCTTCTCGTGTCTTCGAGTATTGGGTTGCTTGGGTGCGTCGAATAGCGCCCGTTTTATTTCAGATAATGCTGAGTCAATTGATCATAACAATCCGCGTCTGTGGCCAAATTCATGGTCTGCACCGTGGGCTTTCTAGCCAGTTCGGTTGGCAAAGCACCCTCTTGTACCGCTTTCATGGCCTCAAAAAGCGCTTGCGCAGCCACGCCAAAGGGCTGGTGCCCCCATAGCCAAACTCGAACACCGTGACTGGCCAAGTCGGTAAGATTAAATATCGACGCATCTGACCCAGCCACCATGATGGGCAGCCTTAAGTCTTGCGTGATGATTTCAAACTCTTCTCTCTTTTTTAAATACGGGACGAACAAAGCATCGACACCCGTTTCTTGATAGGCTAGCAAGCGTCGTGCCGCTTCTCGGGGGCCCTCAGACACGTTGGCATTGGTGCGAGCAACGACCAGCATCGGACCCGGACCACGCGCCAAAACGGCGGCTTTCATCTTCTTGACGCCTTCTTCAATCGATGTCAGCCCCTGGGCATCGCCAGCACCGAATTCGCGAGGCAAGACCGAATCTTCAACGCAAGTCGCCGCCACACCAGCAGCTTGTAGCTCTTGCACCGTGCGCATGACATTTAACGCGTTGCCGTAACCATGGTCAGCATCAACAATCAAATTCACCGCATCTAGACGACAAATGCGTCGTGCTTGTTCGACCAATTCAGAGGCCGTCAACAAAACAATATCTGGTGCGCCGAGCACTGTGTGCGAGGCCACTGAGCCGCCCATCACACCGACCTCACTACCCAACGCTTTAGCGAAGCGCGCCGATATGGGATCAAACACCGAACTGGCAATCAAGCACTCGTGGCCAGCCAAGATCTCACGCAAAGAGCGACGTTCAGTTGGAGCGAGTTCGGCGGGGGTTTTTGCGGGCATCAAAGTTTCCAAATGATTTAGGGACAATCAGGTAAGCGCGGGTTTACGTCTCATGATGGTTTTAATCTGAGTACCCACCCCGAGTCTAGTCAGGCATGGGGTATTTGACTGCCTTTGGTAGCAAAAATGACCGGTCAGCACCAATTGTCAACAGAATTATTTACAACATCGGCAACAAAACAAGGGATTCCCCTACTGCACCCATCCTCGCCAAAAGATAATTTTAAACGTTCGCAAATGCCCGTTACTCACCTAGCGGCTGAGAGATCACTTGGCCGAAATAATTAAATGGAGACATTGACAATGAAGCGACTGACCACCGCCGCCACGGTTTTATTGGCATCATCGATGCTATTCGGCGCAACGGCAAGTGCAGAAAAATTCCCCACAAGACCCGTCACGCTGGTGGTTCCATTCGCCACTGGAGGTTCTAACGACATCGTCGCTCGACTGCTTGCCAAGCAATTGAGTGACATCTGGAAGCAACCCGTCATTGTTGACAACAAACCCGGTGCAGGCGCAACCATCGGCTCCGCCTATGTCGCCAAACAGGAACCAAACGGCTATACGCTACTGATTGCATCGGTCACGTTCACGATGTCACCCGCTGTTAGGAGTTTGCCGTATGACCCGGTTAATGACTTTTCTAGAATTGGGCTGATTGGCGAGGTGCCACTGGCACTCGGCGCCAAGCCCACGGTCACCGCCACAACACCGCAGGCATACTTCGCCTACCTCAAAGCCCTGCCCCAAGGCAGCTACGGTGCCACTGGCGTTGGCAGCATTCAGCACTTTGCCGGTGAATTACTAAACATGAAAATCGGCTCTAATATTCAAGTCGTTCAGTACAAAGGTGGTGGCCCAGCCATGAATGACGTGATGGGTGGGCACATTGAATTTTCAATTGGCAGTCTGACCCAGATGTTGCCTCAATTTAAGTCTGGCAACATCAAAGGCATCGCCGTCACCAGCGCTGAACGCTCACCGGCCGCACCAGACTTACCAACCCTCAAAGAATCGGGTCTGGCCGATTACGACTTAACCCAGTGGTGGGCTATTTTGGGGCCAAAGGGCATGAGTGAAGACCGCATCGCTCAGGTTAACAATGCCATTCGCCAAGCCGTAACGTCCGTGGCTATGTCTGAAGCACTGGCTCGTGAAGGTGGCACACCCCGTCCAATGACACCGGCCGAGTTTTCTAAGTTCATGGACAACAACTTCAGTCAGTGGAAAAAACTGGCGGCTGATACCGGCATGATCGTCAAAAAGTAACTGAAACGACGGCTCGATAGCAAAGCCAAGTGGCAGCCCATCGCGCTGCCGCTTGACCCATTTTTGAGTTTTTTAAATGTGTTTTTTAGGGAGCGCGCATGGCAGCGCACGTGGTTGCAGTCATTGATGATTTTCAACAAAAGTCCCTCGACACTATTGCACAGTGTCTACCCAAGGATTGGACCTTAAAGGTCGCGGCGTCAAACTCGGCTGGGGACATGCAAACGGCAATGGCTGAAGCAGACATCATTTTTTTAATGGGTCAAGCCATGACCGCACACATGGTGCAAGCCTCGCGGAAACTGCGCTTTATACAAAAGCTTGGGGCCGGTGTCGACAACATTGATTTGCAGGCCTGCAAAGCGCAAGGTGTGGCCGTGGCCAAACTGCACGGTGGCAATGCCGTCCCCGTGGCGGAACACTCGCTTTTGATGACACTGGCTACCTTGCGCCGCCTGCCTCAGCTCGATCGCGATACCCGAGCTGGGCTTTGGGTTCGTGAACAGGCCAGGACCGTGAGCCGGCAACTGTCTGGCAAAACGGTCGGTATTGTTGGGTTCGGTGCGATAGGCCGTGCTTACGCCCGACTGCTGCGAGGATTTGATGCCAAGGTAAATTACTTTGACACCGTGCAAGCGCCCCCAGCATTGTGTCGCGAACTCAACGCAACTTTCACGGATTTCGATGCGTTACTCAGCACTTCAGACATCCTATCGGTTCACACGCCGCTGACAGACGCCACACGTCACCGCTTTGGCGCGCGTGAGTTTGCCTTGATGAAGCCAACTGCGGTCTTTATCAACTGCGCGCGCGGCGGCATTGTGGATGAGGCCGCGTTACTTGAGGCACTGAAACGAAACAGCATCCATGGCGCGGGTATCGACGTCTTTGCGAAAGAGCCAACAACCCAATCGACTGAATTCTTTACGCTCGATAACTGTGTACTCACCCCACACACAGCGGGTGGCACGGTCGACAACTTTGAACAGGTGGTTAAACGTGCGATTGATAACGTGCAACGACTTGACCAGGGTCAGGCATTACCGGAAGGTGATTGGGTGGTTTAGAAATATCTTTACACATTTGCAGTTCATTAACGATGTAACGGAGAGTTAGGTGAAAACGACAGTTGAGTTGATGGCCGAATCATTTAAGGCCCTGGGAACCCCCTTTATTGTCGGTCATCCCGGCGGTGAATCAGTCGAGTTAATGGAAGCAGCACGACTGCGCGACATGCGTTTTATTCTTATGAAACAAGAAGTCGCTGGTGCCATGCTGGCCAGTACTTGGGGCGAAATCACTGGCTCTCCTGGCGTCTGCTTGTCCACACGGGGTCCGGGGGCAGCGAACATGGTCAATGGCATTGCGCACGCCCTGCTCGATCGTGCCCCACTCATTGCCTTAACGGATCGCTATTCCATGGGTGCACAGGAAGTGGGCTTGCGCCAACGCATCGATCAAAAGGCCATGATCGCCCCTTTGGTGAAGTGGAGTACGACACTCGAAGCCTCGGTCGTCGGCCACCAACTCAAGCGCGCTGCGCGCACGGCTTTGGCACATGCCCCTGGCCCCGTTCACATCGATATTCCCCAAAGCGAAACCACCAAAGCAGCGGGCGGTGACACCGACGTAGACGCGCTTTTGATCAATCGACCAGTGGTTACACCCGATCGCCAAAGTTTATCGGCCTTGATCTCCAAGATAAACGCCGCCAGCAAGCCCGTTTTGCTCGTGGGCTTGGGCGTGTTGTGGGATAAAGCCAGCGATGAGTTAGTCAAGCTAGCCGAGCATCTCGGGGCGCCGGTGCTGACGACCTCAAAAACCAAGGGTGCCGTTGCAGAAGATCACCCCTTACGTGCGGGCTGCATCATTGGTGGCTTAATCGAGCGCAAGCTGGTGTTGCAGTCCGATCTCATCATTACCATCGGTGTTGATGCCGTCGAACTGCAGCCCAAACCTTGGCCTTACACCATCCCAACGGTTTCGTTGGCTAGCATTGAATCGACCGATGGCTTCATCCCCGCTGAAATTGAAATGGTCAGTAACCTCAAAGTCTTGATGCAAGGGGTGCTCGAGTATTCACGCAGCAAGCCTTCTTGGGGTGAAGCTGCAGCCAAAGCGTTTCGTCAAGACGTGCGCTTAGCGCTCGACACACCGTCAACGGGATTGCCACCACAGCGCTTGATGGAAGTCGCTCGGGCGACCCTTCCAAGACAGACCATCGCAACCTGCGACGCTGGCGCGAGCAGACTTTTGGTGGTGCAAAAATGGGAGTCCTATGGACCACGCGAGTTTCTAACTTCCAACGGGCTTGGCTCCATGGGGTTTGCCATTCCTGGTGCGATGGCGGCGAAGTTGGCCCATCCCGATCGACCCGTGGTCGCCTTTACCGGCGACGGCGGTGCGATGATGGCCATCGCTGAAATTCAAACTGCCGTCAAAGAGGATCTGCCCATCATTGTTGTCGTGCTAGACGATCAGGAAATTGGGCTAATCCGCGTCAAGCAAGAACTCAAAGGCATTGCCCGACACGGTGTGGCCATAGGTGGGATTGACTGGGGCACATTGGCACGTAGCATGGGTGCCGAAGGCACCACTGTCTCAACCGAAAACGAATTGCAAGACGCTTTGCAAGTAGCGCTCAGAACAAATCGCACCACCGTGATCGGTGCCCGCATTGATCCATCGGGCTATGTGGCGCAATTCAATGCGTTACGTGAACTCTAATCGCTCAGGAACAAAGGCCGTGAATACACCTTTTGTCGCCGTGGTCTCAGACATCGATTTTAGGACTGATAACGGACCCGGATTGGGGCAACGCTTAAATGAATTGCTGTCCGCGTGTGGGGTGGTGGTGGTGAAAAACCAAACACTCACGCCACCGCTATTCATGCGCGCCATTGAACACTTTGGTGAGCTGATGCCTCAGCAGATCAAAAAATTCACCCTACCGGATTACCCATTGGTTGGCTTTAATTCGAGCAATGACTTGCCGCTTAAAAACGGCAAACTTCAAGTTCGTGGCGAAAACTACCACACCGACCATTCCAATGAACTGACGCCGCCGCGAGCAACCGCTTTATTCGCTGTACAGATACCAGCCACGGGTGGCGATACGCAGTTTGTTGATGTACGGACGGCCTATGATGACCTTCCAGACGACGTGAAGCGCAAGATCGACGGCTTGTTTTCTTTGCACGTGCACCAAAGCTCAAACAGCCCCAGGGCATTGGCCAAGTTGACAGCCGAACAGCTGGCCTTGATTCCTCAAACGCGGCAACCGCTAGCGATCAAACACCCGACGTCAGGCCGGCCCGCACTCTACCTGAATACCGGCCGGATGCAGGGCATCGAAGGCTTGCCAGATGAGCAGGCTTATGCGCTGATTGACTATCTGTACAACCACGCGACCAACCCGCGTTATGAGTATCGACACCAGTGGCAGACAGGTGACGTGGTGATTTGGGACAATCAGGCCGTGATGCATCAAGCCAATGCGGATTATGACCCCACTGAATACCGCTACTTACTGCGAGTGATGATCAAAGGCATGGCGCTTGCCCCCCATCGCATCACTGTGACAAACTGACCGCCACAGCCTAACCGCTCATTTTTCTCAATCGCCTTTGGCCAAGGCATCACGCACGCCACTGACCCATTGTTGGCCGGCCGTCATGATGAAGCTGATGTCACTCTGGGTCGTGACAAACTGTGCGCCGCTCTTGATGGCTCGGGCTTGCCGGGCGACATCGCGGTTGCCACCACAACCCGCAAATTTGCCGTGTTTTTTAGCAACTTCAATAACGCGCGCTTGGGCTGCTACCACTTCTGGATCATCGAATTGACCCGGCTTACCAATGTTGGCCGCAAAGTCATTGGTACCCATATGAATCACGTCAACGCCAGGCGTGGCGCAAATGTCTTCGATGTTCTTTAGGCCTTGCGCCGTCTCAATCATGCATACCAAAAGGCACGCCTCGTTCAATGCCGTGATGGCCTCTGTGAGCGCTACTGACTTGTAGTCAAACTGTGGGTAACCCCCTACCACTGAGCGCTTGCCGAGCGGCGCGAAACGACAAACCTCAACAGCCTGTTGCGCCTGCTCGGCCGTATTGATGTCGGGATAGACAATCCCCGCCACCCCATTATCCAACAACACCGGGACATCAGGGTCTCGAATACTCTTAACCCGTACCAAAGGGGCAATGCCAATGGCCATCGCCACTTGGGCCATGTGACAGATCGTCTCTAACGTAAAGATTGAGTGCTGACAGTCGATAAAGATAAAGTCATGTCCTGTTGCCTTGGCGACGCGAGCGATGTCCCCAGAGCGTCCTAAGCGCACGTTCATGCCCAACACCGGCTCTCCGGCTCTCAGGCGTTGCTTCAAAGGGTTGGCATTGTATAAGCTCATCAGGGTAGTCCGATTGGTCGATAGCGTGGATTGTGATCAAAACTTGCTGTACACATTTATTCGAGCAAGTACGGCACTTTGACCTGCTCACAGAGTTGCCGAATCTGCTCAACGAGCGCCGGCGGCATCGGTATGCCGTTGGCTTGTCGGTCTTGACGCGATTGCTCCTCGAGTTCACCGTGCACCAAAACCTTTTTTGAGGGGTCTGCGGCAGGCGTGCCGTGCAGCACATCAATCACCGCATCAAGGTCGTCTTTGAAATCGTCTGGGTCGCGAAACACCGCGGGATCAATCACGCAAAAAAAGTGGCCCAAATCATCCGGATCCTCTGGGCGCTGTGTCTTGACCCGTATCGGAGAAAACGACGAGCCTGACAAAGTACCGGCTAGGATGTGCACCATCAGCGCCAATCCGTAGCCCTTGTGGCTACTCATCTCTGGCGTGCCCCCCAGCGGCGCGAGCCCGCCACCGAGTGCCTTGGGTCTTCTGGACAAGATGTCCATGGCGTGGCTTGAATCGGTCACTGGCTCACCGTTTTCATCAGCCACCCAACCCGATGGTATCGGATCACCCCTTAGCTCGTAGACACGCACTTTGTTGGCGGCAACGCTACTGGTGGCCATGTCGAGCACAAATGGTGGATGGCGCTTGGCGGGGGCCGCAAACGCGATGGGATTGGTGCCCAATAACGCTTGCTTACCGCGAGTGGGTACTGTGTTCATGGAGCGTGTGGAACTGGTACATAGCCCCACAAAGCCCGCCTCAGCGGCCATCCTAACGTAATAGCCTGCTGCGCCAAAGTGATGCGAATTGCGCACGCAAACCATCCCCACTCCAAACGACTGTGCCCGCTCTATGGCCATTCTCATCCCCATGACGGCGGCGGCATGCCCTAACCCAGCGTCCGCGTCGACAAGCGCGGTTACGCCACGATCGTTGATCACCTTTGGCTCGGCATTGAGATTCAAACGCCCACTGATTCGAAATTCGTTATACGTTTTAAGCATCGAGACGCCATGGGAGTCGACACCCGAAAGATCCGTATCCACCATCACATCAGCACTGAGGGTCGATTGAGATTCACTCATCCCCCAGGCACGCAAAAGCGAGTAGATTTGAGCCCTGACGTTTTCTGCGGAAGGCGAGATCCAGTGTTGATTGTCTGATTTCATATTAAGAAAGCGTCCCGTGTCTAAGCTTGTGTCATCTTAGGTGACGTGCCGGGGTCAATTCAAAGCATTTTCTCACCCATTGGATTCAAACAAGGGAAAGCACTCGTGTTGTGACTTTTGACCGAGGTGATTGACGCCATGGCTCAACGTTGGGCACCGGCAATAGAACGCATTGATCGAGCAGAAAAGTTGGGTTGCCTGACATAGACTAAGGACTGTTTGGCGCGTTCAAGGGCAAGCACCTCAGCGTTGGTAACCGAGTGCGTGTGTCAACAATGCGACCAAATCCCAAATTTTGTCTATTTCTTACAAGTGTTTTACTGCACAGCACCGCTAAACCAAATATGAGTGCGGGAATACCCGAGGCTTACGGCGGTTCAAATTGGGACCAGTGAGCCAGATTAAGCAAACCGCAAAGGCCCTCACTGCTTGAACATAAACGACACAACGGTTACCAAGGCCACTCGCTTGAATGCTGTATTTACGGTTATGCGTTCCAGCGATGTTTTATGTAAATCGACTGCATTAGAGCATGTCACATCAGTTGACCTTGGCGCGACTCTCGTAAGAAATACATCGTTTAAACGACCGTCACAAACCTTTCGCTAACACCAAAAAACTGGTCTTTAACAATCATTGCGATAGGTTTATAAAAAAATCCATCATTGTTCACAGTAATCGAAGGCTGAGGTGTAAGGTAAATAAACACACGTCAATGCGACTGAGCAGCAAAATTTTTGCTATTGACTCGTTCCACACCAGCAATCAACAGATAGACTAATTTAATTTAAAACAAACATTGCAATGGAGGCAAGAAATGAGACTGAAAGGAAAGGTTGCCATCGTAACGGGTGCTGCGAGTGGTTTTGGTGCCGAAATCGCAAGGGTTTATGCGCAAGAAGGTTCCAAGGTTGTGCTGGCAGATTTAAACGAGGCAGGCGCCCAAGAAGTGGCCAAGGGAATCGGACCGGATGCCTTAGCTGTTCGTTGCGATGTCAGTAAACGGGTAGATGTTGATCATCTCATTACACAAACCCTTTTCCACT
>Ga0209390_10004326_pt1 | contig 21473 bp, 16 predicted proteins | sample BON01_FD_187212 | JGI IMG/M metagenome (GOLD analysis project Ga0209390, IMG submission 187212) | Freshwater microbial communities from Lake Bonney liftoff mats and glacier meltwater in Antarctica - BON-01 (SPAdes) (version 2) | ecosystem: Environmental > Aquatic > Freshwater > Ice > Glacier... | reverse complement strand
TAACCTGTAGTCTGTGCGTAGTCTGGAAAGAAAAAAAGCCCCAAGTGTTACCACTAGAGGCTCGTAAGCTGTTGAATTAAATGGTGGGACGTCACGGACTTGAACCGTGGACCAAAGGATTATGAGTAAAAACACTCAAAAAGTAGTCAACGTTTATGAGGCTTAGCAAGCAGTTATTTGCGGTGTGCGACTAAGTGTGTAAGCAGCGCAACTCTACTACATTAGCTTCAGTTTTTTCAGTTTTTTTCGCTTGCCAAAAGCACCAACTCTTACTATGATGTTATTCATTTATTTGAGCTAAGGTAAGAACTCCTATGTCAAACCAAGAAAAATTTACTTTACTACTTTTAGAGAAGATTAAGTCTTCAAGCACCTCAATAAAAAAACAATGGGAAAATCCAGTCGAAACTAAAACACGTCACTTTATCATTGATGAGCTGCTGGAACCAACTACTTGCCAATCAATTTATGACGCATTTCCAAAAGATGGAAATGGATTCTTTAATCGAGAGTCATTTCGCGAAAAGAAAAGAACCTCTGCCGATTTGAATGCTTATGACAAAATACTCGCAGATATTACTTACGCATTTCAAGATAAGCGCTTGGTAGATTTAATATCGAGCATTATAGATTTCGAAAAAGTTGAGCCTGACCCAAAACTTTATGCTGGCGGCTTATCCATGATGTTTCCTGGTGATTTTCTCAATCCGCACATTGACAATAGTCACGATGGAGATAGACAAAGATACCGCAGATTGAATCTCCTTTACTACGTATCTCCAGATTGGAAGATTGAAAACGGTGGGAACTTTGAGCTTTGGGACGAAGAAAGAATAAATCAAAAAACACTAACAGCACTTACAAATAGATTAGTTGTAATGGAAACCAACAAAACAAGTTGGCACTCAGTCAGTCCTGTTAAATCAGAAAATCCGAGATGCTGCGTTTCTAACTATTATTTTTCAACAATATCTCCTGATTCAACAGAATATTTCCACGTGACTTCATTCACTGGAAGGCCAGAAGAAAAATTAAAAAGAGTATTGGGTGTAGCTGATAATGCTTTACGAAACTTTGTATCTAAAACCCTTAAAATAGGAAGAGGAAAAAACCTTGTCAATAAAGACAAGCACTAAACCAACTCAACTGCTGCTTTAAGCATAGCAGGACGCAAATCAATGTAGCGTTGTGTAGTCGCCATATTGCTGTGTCCTGCCAATGCCATTAGCACACGTACTCCAACACCACGCTCCGCTAAGTTTGTAAGTCCTGTGCGTCTGCCACTATGCGACGTCGCGCCACTAATGCCTGCGCTTTTGTAAATGCCATTCACAATGTGCGTCAGCGTGTTAGCTGTAAACCCAACGCTGCGCTGCGTATAAAACAATGGTTGTGTCAGTTGCTTGGGTTTGTGCGCTGCTACATACGCAGCAAGTTCCACACGTATCTTTTCAGCAAACCAAACATTACGCGCCTTATTACCTTTTGTTTGCGCTGCGCTTAGTGTCGTTTCAGATTTAATCTGTCCGTCTGCTTCCAATACGTCGCAGTAGCGTAGCGCTGCCACTTCACCCACTCGTAGCATTGCGTAGTGCGTTAGCAAAATAATCGCTCTATTGCGCTTGTAGTGCCTGCGCGTGCGTAAATACTCCAACACACGCTGTAGTTGCTGCTGTGTCAATGTTGCTGCTTGTGTCATTTTGTAGTCCTCACACTTTGGTGCTGTTTCGCTACATATATTGTGTTTTCTGTTCAAAGTTTTTCCTACCTCTTTTTTCCACAGCTAACCACATTGATTTTGTTGAAGATTTCGCGTTTCAACACATTTTGTGTATTTTCTGTTCATTCATATTTAGCTGCCACGTGTGCGCTGCGCTGTTATTTCGTAGTCAATAAGCCACACCCAGTTATGCGCTAACAAACACGCATACAAACCCTACAAGCTGTTGTTTCTATTTTTTGCTGTGCTGCTATTGCTTAGCGTGTGTAGAACGCTTGTATCAGCGTGAGCAGTCACCCAATGACCGAAGGCTGTACGAGGCGGCAGAGGATGCAGCTAAAGCCGAAAAACGGGGGCTGTGGCGTGATGCTGACCCAGTACCGCCGTGGGACTTTAGACACAACAAGGAATGACAAGTGAAAACTCAAAAAACTGACACAACCAGCCAGCAAAATTTTACCTATCCTCCCGGTAAAAACTACCTCTACTATGGTGACAACCTAGCCATCCTGCGGGGCAAAGTCGCTACGGAATCGGTTGACCTTTGCTACATCGACCCACCGTTCAATTCCAAGCGCAACTACTTTCAGATTTACAACAACATCGGCAGCGACGGCACAGACAAAGCGCAGTCACAGGCATTCATGGACACATGGGAATGGGGTGATGAGGCTGTGGCAGGATTTGGCTACATCCTAGACCTGCAAAACCAAGCCAAGTTCACGCCGCAGACAGTAGCCCTTATTCGTGGCTTGGAGCAAGTTTTAGGACGTGGTGATTTATTCGCCTACCTTGTTCACATGACGCTGCGCATCGTCGAGATTCACCGTGTATTGAAGCCTACCGGCAGTTTTTATCTGCACTGTGACCCTACCGCGAGCCACTATTTGAAGCTGGTACTTGATGGCGTATTTTGTGGACAAGGCGGTGACTTCCTAAACGAAATAATCTGGCACTACAACACTGGCGGAAAAGGTAAAAACACCTTTTTACGAAAACATGACACGATCTTTTGGTACTCAAAGGGAGCGATGTACACCTTCAATCGTGACATCATCGCCATCCCAAGAAAAGTTGGAACAGCACATCTTCGACATGGCATTGACGAAGATGGCCGTGAATATTATGAGGATTATTCGGCGCGCAAAAGTGGTAAGTCATATAGGTGGTATCTCGATCAAGGGCTGACACCTATGGACGTATGGACTGATTTACAAGCGCTCAATCCAATGGCCGCCGAGCGGCTAGGCTACCCCACCCAAAAACCCGAAGCTCTGCTAGAGCGAATAATTCAAGCCAGCAGTAACCCCGGCGATGTGGTGCTCGATGCCTACTGTGGCTGTGGCACGACGGTAGCAGTGGCGCAACGACTCAATCGACGGTGGATAGGCATTGACATCACCTACCAAAGTATCAGTTTGATTTTGAAGCGCTTGCAAGACAAGTACCCCGATCAGTGGGATGTGATTGAAGCCAACATGCAGCTTGACGGCGTGCCGCGTGACATGAAGTCAGCCGTGGCACTGGCAAACCGCAAAGACGATAAAACGCGCAAAGAATTTGAGAAATGGGCGGTGCTGACTTATTCCAAAAATCAAGCCCGCATCAACGATAAAAAAGGCGCGGACGGCGGGATTGACGGTATCGCCTACTTCATGATTGATGCCGCTACAAACGGCAAGGCTGTATTCCAGGTCAAATCAGGGGGCGCAAGTCGTGCCACCTTAGCCACCTTAAACAGTGACCGCCTGCGTGAGAATGCGGAGTTCGGTATCCTTATTACGATGGACAAGCCAACTAAGCCCATGCTGCTAGAAGTACAGGCGGTGGGCAAGTACAAGCACCCAATGCTGAACCGTGAATACGACCGCATCCAAGTGGTTACAGTAGATGAGCTATTGGCAGGGCAGCGACTGAACTTGCCGATGGGCCGGGAAATGGTCAAGTCGGCCGAAGCTCTTGGCGATAGTGACAAACAGGCAACACTGATTTAACGTGAAACTCAATCACATCTAAAAAGTGCACTTCCAGTGGCTATTTTTTTGATAGCTTTTTACGCATATTACACGAGGGCTAGAGCAATAAAAGGCATATAGACACCGGCTGTAGCACTGCCCACCACCATCGCGGTGATGCTGGGCACATTGCCGATTGAATGGCGCTTTGCGCTGTGGGCACTGCACCCAACATCACCGCTTACCTATCGCGTGAGTCTGTAGTTCAGTCAGTGCCAACGGCTTCGCCATTGACAAGCTGCACGAGGCTGTCGCGTAGCACTCGCACACTGCGGCCACCCGTTTCGCTTTTACATAATGCCCTGTTTTGTGAAGTAGTCACCACTCACTGCGCAGGCTTCGTTTTGTGTTGCCTACCGCTTCGCGCCCTGTAGGTTTACAAAACCGGCGTTATGCAAAGTGGCCTTCGTTGGTTCTGTAGCTGGCCTGCATGGTGGCATCAGTCAGGCGCTGCGCACATTCACCTGGTCAGTGGCCTGCGGCCAGTCATGGGTGACTGCCCCCCTGCCCCCCAAGGGGGGAAACCCAAGCCATCGCCACATAGTCGCCTGTGCAAATACTGAGAATATATTTTCATAATGCCATCATGTATGTATGCAGTTATTGATGACTGTGATAACATAATATCCAAGTTCACAAGGTTAAAAACACCATGAAAACAGCCATCGGTTACATCCGGGTCAGCACTGAGCAGCAAGCCAAAGAAGGCGTGAGCCTGGAGGCGCAAGAGGCCAAAATTCTTGAATGGTGCAAGGCCAATGGCTACAGCTTGCTGAATATCTACAGGGACGAGGGCATCACTGGCACCCGTCAAGATATTCGCGCTGGCTGGATAGCAGCAACCAAAGCACTCAAGCGCGACATGGTGCTGGTGTCATATTCAATGTCCCGGCTTGCACGGTCTGCGCAGGACTTACTGAACCTTCGCGCTGAAGTCTCCAAGAAAAAGGCATCACTGGTCAGCTTGACCGAAGCCCTTGACGACACAACACCTGCTGGTCGATTCCAGTTCACAGTGATGGCTGGTGTTGCAGAGCTAGAACGCGACATGATCGCCCAACGCACCAGAGCAGCACTGCAACACAAGAAGGCCACCGGTCAAAAGTACACCAACATCACACCCTACGGCTTTGAAGCCATCGAGGGCAGGCTGGTGGAGGTCAAGCAAGAGGCCGCTGTGGTCGCTGAAATCCAGGCAGCTCGGGCAGGCGGCAACACTCTGCAATCAATTGCTGACCGCCTGAATGGTCGCGGCATCCCCACCAAAACCGGCAAGACATGGCAACCCGCAACTATTCACCTCTTGATGAAACGGACTGCCCTTGTCGCTGCACACTGAGCTGAAAACCCTTTTCGATAAAGCAACCCTCAGGCAGGCCAAGAAGCTGGAGCCTGAACAGGTTGACGCACTTGCGGTCAATAAGGCTGCAGGTGCTTTGTTGCGTTTGAAGGGACAACCCACCAAGCAGGTCGAGATGGTGCAGGCCATGCCTCCAGACACTGCGGCGGCATTGTGTCGCTGGCTGTCTGACCCCGCATTCTGGTGTGTTGTCGGCGGCATCACTACACACTGATTTTTAACAATCGACCGTTCGTTAAAAGGAAAACACCCAAATGTTGGTAGTCAAACCAAAAACAGCAACCCCGGCAGCTACCGTCAAGGATGGCACTTACCCGGCAGCGGTCACCAGCATCAAGCAGTTTGTGAACACCTATGGCGAGCGTGTCGGGTTTGAGTTCACCATCCTGTCCGGGCCATTCAAAGGTGAAAAGGTACTGCGGTCAACTGCACCCCAACTTACCCGGCAGTCCAAGCTGGCCGAAGTGATCGAGGGTATCACCGGGCGCGAGCTGACCGACAAGGAGCTGCAAGGCGGGTTCGACCTGGATGAGCTGCTGGATGCGGCTTGCAACATCCTGGTGCTGCAATCAAGGAGCAAGACCGGCGCGGTCTATTCCAATGTCGAGCGGGTTTTCCAAAGCTGACCACCTGCCACCGTTACAAGTAACAAGACCACAAAAAACCACAACAGTGGATAACCAACCAAAGGGCCGAAAGTGCCAAAGGGGTGAGGGATGGCAAAACGATACCTGTTAGTACCTGAGGACTTTGTGAACCACCTTTGCAAGACCATCCCCGGCTTTAAGCTGGTAAACCGCCCCCACCAGTGCGAGCTGGCGCGGATGATGTGGGACGGTTCGACCAAGCGCAGGCAGCATCAGCACTTTGATGGCGCAATGTCTTTTCATTATGTGGAGCTGGCAGCGTCATTTGGAGAGAATCGCCTGGGCGCGGATACCGGCTTTGACCCCATCAATGCCCGACTGAAAATGTTTGATGTGACACCCAACTACTCCAAGGATGACGGGTACACACGAGGCTATTGGTTCACAGAGCTGGCTGGAAAGGCGCGGGATGCCTACCTCGATAAGTTTTGGGCCAAGGACTCCCGACTCTTGATGATGTCCGGCAAGGCATCCAAGACGCTCCTCCCGGCTGTGTCATCGAGGGATATGCGAAACAACAGTACGAACGCCTGGAAAAGCGCAGGCCAAATGAACCTTGTCAGGATTGACCTGGACAAGCTCGCCATGCTCCGAAAGTGGCTTAAGCACATCAGGAATGAATGGCGGAATGGTCGCGCACCACAGCGCAGCCTGTTTACTGAGTTCGGGTCATTGGCCCATGTAGAGCGACTTTATGACATGACCGCCAAGGTAATCAGGATGGCGAGGACTGATGTGGCCGGCAATGGCTACATCGCACAGCACTATGTGCAGGCTCAGTCAGGGCGGCTTTATGCCAAGTCCATCAGCCTGCAAACTGCGCCCACGCTGATTAAAGAGGCGGCTCTGGATGGCCTGTGGGAGTACGACTTTTCCAACTGCCACTTTGACATTTTGAGGCAAATGGCGGCTCAGTACGGGTACACCTGCACGGCCATTGCCGACTATTTGGTGGAGCGAAAAGAGGTAATTTCTGGCAAGGATGCAACCCGGCAGGCCATCGCAGATCAGGCCGGCATTAGCAAGGAGCAGGCGAAAACATGCCTCTTGGCTTTGATGTACGGCGCAAGGACTTCTGACCGGCTTGAAAACTCCATCCCTGAGGAGATCGGGCAGCAAGCAGCAAGGCGGCTGTATCAGGTGGCGCTATTCAGGGCCATCCATGCCGACATCACCAGAGCGCGCAAGGTGATTCTGAAGAACTGGAAACCCACACCCAATGGGCTGGGCCTGGCCAACGGCTTCGGGAAGGCTATTTCAGTTAAGGCAACGCCTGTTCAAAAACTCGCCCACCTGACGCAAGGGGTTGAAGCCAAGGCGCTCCAGACTGCCATCAATCTCCATCCCAATGACATCGTGTTGCTCCAGCATGACGGGTTTGCAGCCACCAGAAAACTGTCAATCAAAGCAATCATGGATGCTGTGGAGCAGGCCACCGGTTACCGCCTTGAGTTGGAGGAGAAGCGGATACAGCCAAATCCTGACGCCCATTTTCTGAGGAACAGAATGCAACTTGCAAAAAAGGAAATTCCCCAATGAAAAACCATCTTTTACACGCCAATTCTCCAAGCTATTAGTGCATCACATGGTTATCTTCCCCTTCATTCCTTCCCTGTTGTGTGTTTGGCACCTTCGCGCTCCTCACCGGACAACGCTAAAGCTGGAAAACACATTTTGGGCGGCAATCGACCGGCCGGCAGAAAAAGCGGGTCAATCGTGGCAACAGTGGGCACTGGTCGCACTGGCAGACAAACCGGCAAGAACGGGCGCGGCGAGCTGGCTGCGGGTTCAGGTGCTTCAACAGTCAATTCAAGGAGCTAAACATGGCTGATAAAAAAGCGACTGCCAAAAAGGTTGCGGCTAATTCCATAAAGAATGCCACACCCAACGCAAGAGCCAAAACGCCGGCCAAGCAAGTCGCGCCGCCACCAAAAGACCCGCAGGCGCTTGCACTTGATGGAACTCGGGGAGACACCTTCGAGCAAACCAAGGCCAAGGCCGCGACAAAGGCATCAATCAATGCAGTGATGGTAATCAACGCCTACCAAGGCAACATCATGGGCAAGGATGTGGACATCACCGAGATGGTGACCGACATGCAGGGAAAGTTCAAGGAAGTTGCTAATGGCGACCTGTCCAACATGGAGGCTATGCTGGTCGGTCAGGCCACGGCGCTGCAAACCATGTTCACCAGTCTGGCACAGAGGGCGGCAGGTCAAGAGCATTTGAAGCAGTACCAAACCTTCATGATTCTGGCGCTCAAGGCTCAGGCACAGAGCCGGGCCACCATATCGGCGCTGGTGGATCTGAAATACCCCAAGCAGGCTTCGACCTTTGTGAAGCAGGCCAACATCACCAACGGGCCGCAACAAGTCAACAATGGCAATGCAAGTGCATCAGCGCATACCGGCATAAGTACGCCATCAGGTACGCACGCGGGAGATTTTCAGAGTGAGCCAAGCAAACTATTGGAGGCAGGTCATGGTCAACGGCTGGACACCAGAGCGCCGCAAGCGGCAAGCAGAGTTAATCAGGCAGTGGGCACCCTGGGCTAAGTCCACCGGGCCTAAGTCGCAAGAGGGTAAGGCGGCGGTCGCCCGCAATTCCTGGCGCGGCGGTCACCGGCCGCAACTGCGCGAGCTATCCAAGATGGTGAATGCCGAAATCAGGCAGGCGCGAGAGCTGGTATCGACACTCATCAAATGAAAACCCCCTGATTAACTGTGAAGTCAACCAAGGGTTCCATTTCATGGCGCGAATGCTGAAACGCCCTAGATCCCACGCATGGAAAATTTGGCGAACCACCACATCCTCACCCGTGATTCAGTTATTTGTCTAAGTTAAGTCCACACTCACTGGGGACTTGCATGAATGACGCCCAACTGCGGGCTGACCATGAACGAGACAATTCTACGTTGATAGTTCATCGAGAACTGGTTACCCACCTGCACCGCCTGAAAATGGGACAAGTGCCATTCTTGCCTGTCACGGTCTGTAACGCCCTGTCACACCAATGGCGGGCAGGTTGCCAAATATTGGCAATATGTTGCCATCAAATGATTAGGGTTTTACCTTGCTGCATACCTGCATAAGTATGCAATAATTCCAACCATGACCACAAAGCCAAGAGCGCAAAGATGGCAAACCACCTTACACACAAGACAGTCGATTCACTGATAAATCAGGCCCTTGCCATAGAGGATGAATCTGCACAAGATGCGGGTTCACTCGGTTTCATGGCAAGGGCAATGGTTCAGGCCACACTGCCACACCGCAAGGTCGAGGGCAATGAGTTCACCAGAGTGAACGGCAACTACTCGCTATCAATCATGGCACCGTCAAGGATTGGCCTGCCATACGGCACCATTCCCCGGCTGCTGCTGGCATGGGTTACGACTGAGGCAGTCAAGACAAAGGAGCGCGAGCTGGAGCTGGGCGACAGTCTGAGCGGTTTCATGCGCGAGCTGGACTTAGTGCCAACAGGCGGCAGGTGGGGCAGCATTACCCGGCTGAAAGATCAAACCCGGCGACTGTTCGCATCATCAATCACTGCAATCTACGAAAAAGGGCCTGCATTCGCTGTCGTTAATCAAGCAGTGGCTGACAGTGCGACATTCTGGTGGGATGCCAAATCACCAGAGCAGGCAGGGCTGTGGAAATCGTCGGTCATCCTGTCTGAGAAGTTTTACAGCGAGGTCATCGACCGGCCTGTCCCTATCGACATGCGGGCTATCAAGGCGCTGAAGAAGTCCCCCATGGCATTGGACATTTACACCTGGTTGACCTACCGCATGAGCTATCTCAAGAAGCCAGCGGTAATTCCCTGGAGCGCGGTGGCGGCCATGTTCGGGTCTGACTATGCACTGCTGCGGCAGTTCAAAGCGGCCTTCCTGGTCGAGCTGAAGAAGGTTGTTCTGATCTATCCGCAAGTGCAGGTCGAGCCAACAGAGCACGGCTTACTGATCCGGCCATCACTGACCCACATCAGCAAGAGGGCCGATTGATGGCCACCATCACAAGGTTACCCCAAGGTTTACAAATTAACGGTCGCTGGCCACACCTGGCGGGCTGCGTTGAATCGGTGGCACCACCGGCTGAAGTTGTCCACAAAAAGCTGTGGATTGAGCAAGTTGTTCACGCATTAACGGTGACGCTTGAATGGGTTATCCCCGCATTAACGGTGACGCTTTCACGCATTAACGGTGACGCCCCTAATAAAGAGCCTGTATCTCCCTGTAATAAATACCCTTGTAGTTGGAGCTGCGCCTTTTGTGAACAACCTTACAGGTTGCACACCAACCGGCTTGCACTTGCTACCAACAAACTTTTGAAATAGAAGCCATGAACACCAAAACAACCAACCCCCTACGGCCAGTGGCGGCGCTTCTGGTTAGCGTCTTAGAGAGAAAGCTGGGCGCAGCATATGCAGAAAGCAAGGCCAATCGGCTGGCAGGTGAACCAGATGGCGCGGTCATCTTTTGGGCATCGTATGAGCTGGACGCAGACAATAAGCAAGCCTTCTGTGAGGCGCTGGGCATGACCACGCAGGAGCTGGAGACAGCGGGCAAGGTCTTGAAGCTGGCCTATAACCTGTAGGTGCACAACATGCCAAAAGTCATCGGAGTCATTCAAGTCAAGGGCGGCGCGGGAAGATCGACCGTATCCACCAACCTGGCGGGCGAGCTGTCCAAGCTGGGTAAAACCATTCTTATCGACTGCGACATGCCACAAGGCACAAGCGCGAGCTGGTATGCAGTCAGGGTTCAGTCTGGCAAAAAAGGCGGGCTGACCACCGACACGGCATCCAGTCATCAGGAACTGGTCACCAAGGTGCAGGAATACAGCAAGGCCGATTACATCGTGCTGGACGGGCCACCACGCATCGCAGAGCTAACCAAGGCCATCCTGATACTGGCTGACCTGTGCCTTATCCCTGTGGGCGCGTCAGCGGCTGAAATATGGGCCACCAATGACCTGCTGGCGCTCATTACTGCGGCCAAACAGGTGAAGGCCATCAATGCGCGGCTGGTCTGGACACGCTACCGGCCAAACACCAAGCTGGCGCAAGAGCTGTCAGAGCTGGCAACCAAGGAGCTGGGCCTGGCTGCGCTGTCCACCACGCTGGGAATGCGGGTCACCTACATGCAGGCGCTGGGTGAAGGTCTGACCGTGGCAGAGCTGGCCGACCAAAGTGCAAAAGTCGAGGCCAGATCACTGGTCGAAGAAGTCAAAAAACTATTGAAGGTAAAACCATGAGCACACCAAAGAAAACCACCACCCTGGTGAAACCAACCCTGTCCAAGGCATCAGAGCAGGCGCTGGCCTTCGCTGAAGCTGGCACCAAGCCGACCGAGGCGACGCGGGTTTTCCATGCGCCTGAAGGCTATCGGCGGCTGACCATCAATCTGACCCACGAGCTGCACAAGAAGCTGAAGCAGGCGGCGCTGGATGCTGACTGCACCGCTACCGACATTGTTGAAAAGATGCTGCTGGAAAAGCTGGGCTAAGTCTGCCCGTTACGAGTAACAGGCCACCATCATGGCAAAGACCAACAGCACACGGCAGGCAGAGTTCAGGGCGCGTATGCGCGAGGAAGGCAAGCAGGCGCTGCATATCTGGGTGACACCAGAGCAAGCGGCCAAAGTGCAGGCGGTCATCAATCCAGTCGAGCCTGTCCTGGTCGCACCGTTACGAGTAACAAAGCCAACCGGCAAGCCTGCACCTGTCGCCCTGCCAGTGATACCAACCAAGGCACCGGCTTCGATTGTCCGAGAGCTGAGTGAAGCCGACACCTTGCGCAAGAAGAAGCTGGCGCAGATAGCCAAACTCCAAAAGGATGCCGATGGTATCGAGAGCTGGTATCGGCAGACAGTGGCATTCTGCAAGAATCTTTGATCGTCACATATGTATGCACTGCGACAAGCAATCACAACCATGCTGCTGGCGCTGGCCTGCACTGCCAATGCTGAAACCATCACCGGCCTGGTTGTAGGTATTGCCGACGGCGACACCATCACCGTGCTGGATACCGACAAGGTGCAGCACAAGATTCGCCTGGCCGGTATTGATGCGCCTGAGAAAAAGCAGGCATTCGGCAACCGCTCCAAAGAATCACTGTCTGCCCTGGCCTTCGACAAGACTGTGAATGTCGAGACAAGCAAGCGAGATCGCTATGGGCGGCAAATCGGTAAGGTGCTGGTCAACGGGCAGGATGTGAACCTGGTGCAGGTCGAGCGCGGCATGGCCTGGTTCTATCGGCAGTATCAGCGTGAGCAGTCACCCAATGACCGAAGGCTGTACGAGGCGGCAGAGGATGCAGCTAAAGCCGAAAAACGGGGGCTGTGGCGTGATGCTGACCCAGTACCGCCGTGGGACTTTAGACACAACAAGGAATGACAAGTGAAAACTCAAAAAACTGACACAACCAGCCAGCAAAATTTTACCTATCCTCCCGGTAAAAACTACCTCTACTATGGTGACAACCTAGCCATCCTGCGGGGCAAAGTCGCTACGGAATCGGTTGACCTTTGCTACATCGACCCACCGTTCAATTCCAAGCGCAACTACTTTCAGATTTACAACAACATCGGCAGCGACGGCACAGACAAAGCGCAGTCACAGGCATTCATGGACACATGGGAATGGGGTGATGAGGCTGTGGCAGGATTTGGCTACATCCTAGACCTGCAAAACCAAGCCAAGTTCACGCCGCAGACAGTAGCCCTTATTCGTGGCTTGGAGCAAGTTTTAGGACGTGGTGATTTATTCGCCTACCTTGTTCACATGACGCTGCGCATCGTCGAGATTCACCGTGTATTGAAGCCTACCGGCAGTTTTTATCTGCACTGTGACCCTACCGCGAGCCACTATTTGAAGCTGGTACTTGATGGCGTATTTTGTGGACAAGGCGGTGACTTCCTAAACGAAATAATCTGGCACTACAACACTGGCGGAAAAGGTAAAAACACCTTTTTACGAAAACATGACACGATCTTTTGGTACTCAAAGGGAGCGATGTACACCTTCAATCGTGACATCATCGCCATCCCAAGAAAAGTTGGAACAGCACATCTTCGACATGGCATTGACGAAGATGGCCGTGAATATTATGAGGATTATTCGGCGCGCAAAAGTGGTAAGTCATATAGGTGGTATCTCGATCAAGGGCTGACACCTATGGACGTATGGACTGATTTACAAGCGCTCAATCCAATGGCCGCCGAGCGGCTAGGCTACCCCACCCAAAAACCCGAAGCTCTGCTAGAGCGAATAATTCAAGCCAGCAGTAACCCCGGCGATGTGGTGCTCGATGCCTACTGTGGCTGTGGCACGACGGTAGCAGTGGCGCAACGACTCAATCGACGGTGGATAGGCATTGACATCACCTACCAAAGTATCAGTTTGATTTTGAAGCGCTTGCAAGACAAGTACCCCGATCAGTGGGATGTGATTGAAGCCAACATGCAGCTTGACGGCGTGCCGCGTGACATGAAGTCAGCCGTGGCACTGGCAAACCGCAAAGACGATAAAACGCGCAAAGAATTTGAGAAATGGGCGGTGCTGACTTATTCCAAAAATCAAGCCCGCATCAACGATAAAAAAGGCGCGGACGGCGGGATTGACGGTATCGCCTACTTCATGATTGATGCCGCTACAAACGGCAAGGCTGTATTCCAGGTCAAATCAGGGGGCGCAAGTCGTGCCACCTTAGCCACCTTAAACAGTGACCGCCTGCGTGAGAATGCGGAGTTCGGTATCCTTATTACGATGGACAAGCCAACTAAGCCCATGCTGCTAGAAGTACAGGCGGTGGGCAAGTACAAGCACCCAATGCTGAACCGTGAATACGACCGCATCCAAGTGGTTACAGTAGATGAGCTATTGGCAGGGCAGCGACTGAACTTGCCGATGGGCCGGGAAATGGTCAAGTCGGCCGAAGCTCTTGGCGATAGTGACAAACAGGCAACACTGATTTAACGTGAAACTCAATCACATCTAAAAAGTGCACTTCCAGTGGCTATTTTTTTGATAGCTTTTTACGCATATTACACGAGGGCTAGAGCAATAAAAGGCATATAGACACCGGCTGTAGCACTGCCCACCACCATCGCGGTGATGCTGGGCACATTGCCGATTGAATGGCGCTTTGCGCTGTGGGCACTGCACCCAACATCACCGCTTACCTATCGCGTGAGTCTGTAGTTCAGTCAGTGCCAACGGCTTCGCCATTGACAAGCTGCACGAGGCTGTCGCGTAGCACTCGCACACTGCGGCCACCCGTTTCGCTTTTACATAATGCCCTGTTTTGTGAAGTAGTCACCACTCACTGCGCAGGCTTCGTTTTGTGTTGCCTACCGCTTCGCGCCCTGTAGGTTTACAAAACCGGCGTTATGCAAAGTGGCCTTCGTTGGTTCTGTAGCTGGCCTGCATGGTGGCATCAGTCAGGCGCTGCGCACATTCACCTGGTCAGTGGCCTGCGGCCAGTCATGGGTGACTGCCCCCCTGCCCCCCAAGGGGGGAAACCCAAGCCATCGCCACATAGTCGCCTGTGCAAATACTGAGAATATATTTTCATAATGCCATCATGTATGTATGCAGTTATTGATGACTGTGATAACATAATATCCAAGTTCACAAGGTTAAAAACACCATGAAAACAGCCATCGGTTACATCCGGGTCAGCACTGAGCAGCAAGCCAAAGAAGGCGTGAGCCTGGAGGCGCAAGAGGCCAAAATTCTTGAATGGTGCAAGGCCAATGGCTACAGCTTGCTGAATATCTACAGGGACGAGGGCATCACTGGCACCCGTCAAGATATTCGCGCTGGCTGGATAGCAGCAACCAAAGCACTCAAGCGCGACATGGTGCTGGTGTCATATTCAATGTCCCGGCTTGCACGGTCTGCGCAGGACTTACTGAACCTTCGCGCTGAAGTCTCCAAGAAAAAGGCATCACTGGTCAGCTTGACCGAAGCCCTTGACGACACAACACCTGCTGGTCGATTCCAGTTCACAGTGATGGCTGGTGTTGCAGAGCTAGAACGCGACATGATCGCCCAACGCACCAGAGCAGCACTGCAACACAAGAAGGCCACCGGTCAAAAGTACACCAACATCACACCCTACGGCTTTGAAGCCATCGAGGGCAGGCTGGTGGAGGTCAAGCAAGAGGCCGCTGTGGTCGCTGAAATCCAGGCAGCTCGGGCAGGCGGCAACACTCTGCAATCAATTGCTGACCGCCTGAATGGTCGCGGCATCCCCACCAAAACCGGCAAGACATGGCAACCCGCAACTATTCACCTCTTGATGAAACGGACTGCCCTTGTCGCTGCACACTGAGCTGAAAACCCTTTTCGATAAAGCAACCCTCAGGCAGGCCAAGAAGCTGGAGCCTGAACAGGTTGACGCACTTGCGGTCAATAAGGCTGCAGGTGCTTTGTTGCGTTTGAAGGGACAACCCACCAAGCAGGTCGAGATGGTGCAGGCCATGCCTCCAGACACTGCGGCGGCATTGTGTCGCTGGCTGTCTGACCCCGCATTCTGGTGTGTTGTCGGCGGCATCACTACACACTGATTTTTAACAATCGACCGTTCGTTAAAAGGAAAACACCCAAATGTTGGTAGTCAAACCAAAAACAGCAACCCCGGCAGCTACCGTCAAGGATGGCACTTACCCGGCAGCGGTCACCAGCATCAAGCAGTTTGTGAACACCTATGGCGAGCGTGTCGGGTTTGAGTTCACCATCCTGTCCGGGCCATTCAAAGGTGAAAAGGTACTGCGGTCAACTGCACCCCAACTTACCCGGCAGTCCAAGCTGGCCGAAGTGATCGAGGGTATCACCGGGCGCGAGCTGACCGACAAGGAGCTGCAAGGCGGGTTCGACCTGGATGAGCTGCTGGATGCGGCTTGCAACATCCTGGTGCTGCAATCAAGGAGCAAGACCGGCGCGGTCTATTCCAATGTCGAGCGGGTTTTCCAAAGCTGACCACCTGCCACCGTTACAAGTAACAAGACCACAAAAAACCACAACAGTGGATAACCAACCAAAGGGCCGAAAGTGCCAAAGGGGTGAGGGATGGCAAAACGATACCTGTTAGTACCTGAGGACTTTGTGAACCACCTTTGCAAGACCATCCCCGGCTTTAAGCTGGTAAACCGCCCCCACCAGTGCGAGCTGGCGCGGATGATGTGGGACGGTTCGACCAAGCGCAGGCAGCATCAGCACTTTGATGGCGCAATGTCTTTTCATTATGTGGAGCTGGCAGCGTCATTTGGAGAGAATCGCCTGGGCGCGGATACCGGCTTTGACCCCATCAATGCCCGACTGAAAATGTTTGATGTGACACCCAACTACTCCAAGGATGACGGGTACACACGAGGCTATTGGTTCACAGAGCTGGCTGGAAAGGCGCGGGATGCCTACCTCGATAAGTTTTGGGCCAAGGACTCCCGACTCTTGATGATGTCCGGCAAGGCATCCAAGACGCTCCTCCCGGCTGTGTCATCGAGGGATATGCGAAACAACAGTACGAACGCCTGGAAAAGCGCAGGCCAAATGAACCTTGTCAGGATTGACCTGGACAAGCTCGCCATGCTCCGAAAGTGGCTTAAGCACATCAGGAATGAATGGCGGAATGGTCGCGCACCACAGCGCAGCCTGTTTACTGAGTTCGGGTCATTGGCCCATGTAGAGCGACTTTATGACATGACCGCCAAGGTAATCAGGATGGCGAGGACTGATGTGGCCGGCAATGGCTACATCGCACAGCACTATGTGCAGGCTCAGTCAGGGCGGCTTTATGCCAAGTCCATCAGCCTGCAAACTGCGCCCACGCTGATTAAAGAGGCGGCTCTGGATGGCCTGTGGGAGTACGACTTTTCCAACTGCCACTTTGACATTTTGAGGCAAATGGCGGCTCAGTACGGGTACACCTGCACGGCCATTGCCGACTATTTGGTGGAGCGAAAAGAGGTAATTTCTGGCAAGGATGCAACCCGGCAGGCCATCGCAGATCAGGCCGGCATTAGCAAGGAGCAGGCGAAAACATGCCTCTTGGCTTTGATGTACGGCGCAAGGACTTCTGACCGGCTTGAAAACTCCATCCCTGAGGAGATCGGGCAGCAAGCAGCAAGGCGGCTGTATCAGGTGGCGCTATTCAGGGCCATCCATGCCGACATCACCAGAGCGCGCAAGGTGATTCTGAAGAACTGGAAACCCACACCCAATGGGCTGGGCCTGGCCAACGGCTTCGGGAAGGCTATTTCAGTTAAGGCAACGCCTGTTCAAAAACTCGCCCACCTGACGCAAGGGGTTGAAGCCAAGGCGCTCCAGACTGCCATCAATCTCCATCCCAATGACATCGTGTTGCTCCAGCATGACGGGTTTGCAGCCACCAGAAAACTGTCAATCAAAGCAATCATGGATGCTGTGGAGCAGGCCACCGGTTACCGCCTTGAGTTGGAGGAGAAGCGGATACAGCCAAATCCTGACGCCCATTTTCTGAGGAACAGAATGCAACTTGCAAAAAAGGAAATTCCCCAATGAAAAACCATCTTTTACACGCCAATTCTCCAAGCTATTAGTGCATCACATGGTTATCTTCCCCTTCATTCCTTCCCTGTTGTGTGTTTGGCACCTTCGCGCTCCTCACCGGACAACGCTAAAGCTGGAAAACACATTTTGGGCGGCAATCGACCGGCCGGCAGAAAAAGCGGGTCAATCGTGGCAACAGTGGGCACTGGTCGCACTGGCAGACAAACCGGCAAGAACGGGCGCGGCGAGCTGGCTGCGGGTTCAGGTGCTTCAACAGTCAATTCAAGGAGCTAAACATGGCTGATAAAAAAGCGACTGCCAAAAAGGTTGCGGCTAATTCCATAAAGAATGCCACACCCAACGCAAGAGCCAAAACGCCGGCCAAGCAAGTCGCGCCGCCACCAAAAGACCCGCAGGCGCTTGCACTTGATGGAACTCGGGGAGACACCTTCGAGCAAACCAAGGCCAAGGCCGCGACAAAGGCATCAATCAATGCAGTGATGGTAATCAACGCCTACCAAGGCAACATCATGGGCAAGGATGTGGACATCACCGAGATGGTGACCGACATGCAGGGAAAGTTCAAGGAAGTTGCTAATGGCGACCTGTCCAACATGGAGGCTATGCTGGTCGGTCAGGCCACGGCGCTGCAAACCATGTTCACCAGTCTGGCACAGAGGGCGGCAGGTCAAGAGCATTTGAAGCAGTACCAAACCTTCATGATTCTGGCGCTCAAGGCTCAGGCACAGAGCCGGGCCACCATATCGGCGCTGGTGGATCTGAAATACCCCAAGCAGGCTTCGACCTTTGTGAAGCAGGCCAACATCACCAACGGGCCGCAACAAGTCAACAATGGCAATGCAAGTGCATCAGCGCATACCGGCATAAGTACGCCATCAGGTACGCACGCGGGAGATTTTCAGAGTGAGCCAAGCAAACTATTGGAGGCAGGTCATGGTCAACGGCTGGACACCAGAGCGCCGCAAGCGGCAAGCAGAGTTAATCAGGCAGTGGGCACCCTGGGCTAAGTCCACCGGGCCTAAGTCGCAAGAGGGTAAGGCGGCGGTCGCCCGCAATTCCTGGCGCGGCGGTCACCGGCCGCAACTGCGCGAGCTATCCAAGATGGTGAATGCCGAAATCAGGCAGGCGCGAGAGCTGGTATCGACACTCATCAAATGAAAACCCCCTGATTAACTGTGAAGTCAACCAAGGGTTCCATTTCATGGCGCGAATGCTGAAACGCCCTAGATCCCACGCATGGAAAATTTGGCGAACCACCACATCCTCACCCGTGATTCAGTTATTTGTCTAAGTTAAGTCCACACTCACTGGGGACTTGCATGAATGACGCCCAACTGCGGGCTGACCATGAACGAGACAATTCTACGTTGATAGTTCATCGAGAACTGGTTACCCACCTGCACCGCCTGAAAATGGGACAAGTGCCATTCTTGCCTGTCACGGTCTGTAACGCCCTGTCACACCAATGGCGGGCAGGTTGCCAAATATTGGCAATATGTTGCCATCAAATGATTAGGGTTTTACCTTGCTGCATACCTGCATAAGTATGCAATAATTCCAACCATGACCACAAAGCCAAGAGCGCAAAGATGGCAAACCACCTTACACACAAGACAGTCGATTCACTGATAAATCAGGCCCTTGCCATAGAGGATGAATCTGCACAAGATGCGGGTTCACTCGGTTTCATGGCAAGGGCAATGGTTCAGGCCACACTGCCACACCGCAAGGTCGAGGGCAATGAGTTCACCAGAGTGAACGGCAACTACTCGCTATCAATCATGGCACCGTCAAGGATTGGCCTGCCATACGGCACCATTCCCCGGCTGCTGCTGGCATGGGTTACGACTGAGGCAGTCAAGACAAAGGAGCGCGAGCTGGAGCTGGGCGACAGTCTGAGCGGTTTCATGCGCGAGCTGGACTTAGTGCCAACAGGCGGCAGGTGGGGCAGCATTACCCGGCTGAAAGATCAAACCCGGCGACTGTTCGCATCATCAATCACTGCAATCTACGAAAAAGGGCCTGCATTCGCTGTCGTTAATCAAGCAGTGGCTGACAGTGCGACATTCTGGTGGGATGCCAAATCACCAGAGCAGGCAGGGCTGTGGAAATCGTCGGTCATCCTGTCTGAGAAGTTTTACAGCGAGGTCATCGACCGGCCTGTCCCTATCGACATGCGGGCTATCAAGGCGCTGAAGAAGTCCCCCATGGCATTGGACATTTACACCTGGTTGACCTACCGCATGAGCTATCTCAAGAAGCCAGCGGTAATTCCCTGGAGCGCGGTGGCGGCCATGTTCGGGTCTGACTATGCACTGCTGCGGCAGTTCAAAGCGGCCTTCCTGGTCGAGCTGAAGAAGGTTGTTCTGATCTATCCGCAAGTGCAGGTCGAGCCAACAGAGCACGGCTTACTGATCCGGCCATCACTGACCCACATCAGCAAGAGGGCCGATTGATGGCCACCATCACAAGGTTACCCCAAGGTTTACAAATTAACGGTCGCTGGCCACACCTGGCGGGCTGCGTTGAATCGGTGGCACCACCGGCTGAAGTTGTCCACAAAAAGCTGTGGATTGAGCAAGTTGTTCACGCATTAACGGTGACGCTTGAATGGGTTATCCCCGCATTAACGGTGACGCTTTCACGCATTAACGGTGACGCCCCTAATAAAGAGCCTGTATCTCCCTGTAATAAATACCCTTGTAGTTGGAGCTGCGCCTTTTGTGAACAACCTTACAGGTTGCACACCAACCGGCTTGCACTTGCTACCAACAAACTTTTGAAATAGAAGCCATGAACACCAAAACAACCAACCCCCTACGGCCAGTGGCGGCGCTTCTGGTTAGCGTCTTAGAGAGAAAGCTGGGCGCAGCATATGCAGAAAGCAAGGCCAATCGGCTGGCAGGTGAACCAGATGGCGCGGTCATCTTTTGGGCATCGTATGAGCTGGACGCAGACAATAAGCAAGCCTTCTGTGAGGCGCTGGGCATGACCACGCAGGAGCTGGAGACAGCGGGCAAGGTCTTGAAGCTGGCCTATAACCTGTAGGTGCACAACATGCCAAAAGTCATCGGAGTCATTCAAGTCAAGGGCGGCGCGGGAAGATCGACCGTATCCACCAACCTGGCGGGCGAGCTGTCCAAGCTGGGTAAAACCATTCTTATCGACTGCGACATGCCACAAGGCACAAGCGCGAGCTGGTATGCAGTCAGGGTTCAGTCTGGCAAAAAAGGCGGGCTGACCACCGACACGGCATCCAGTCATCAGGAACTGGTCACCAAGGTGCAGGAATACAGCAAGGCCGATTACATCGTGCTGGACGGGCCACCACGCATCGCAGAGCTAACCAAGGCCATCCTGATACTGGCTGACCTGTGCCTTATCCCTGTGGGCGCGTCAGCGGCTGAAATATGGGCCACCAATGACCTGCTGGCGCTCATTACTGCGGCCAAACAGGTGAAGGCCATCAATGCGCGGCTGGTCTGGACACGCTACCGGCCAAACACCAAGCTGGCGCAAGAGCTGTCAGAGCTGGCAACCAAGGAGCTGGGCCTGGCTGCGCTGTCCACCACGCTGGGAATGCGGGTCACCTACATGCAGGCGCTGGGTGAAGGTCTGACCGTGGCAGAGCTGGCCGACCAAAGTGCAAAAGTCGAGGCCAGATCACTGGTCGAAGAAGTCAAAAAACTATTGAAGGTAAAACCATGAGCACACCAAAGAAAACCACCACCCTGGTGAAACCAACCCTGTCCAAGGCATCAGAGCAGGCGCTGGCCTTCGCTGAAGCTGGCACCAAGCCGACCGAGGCGACGCGGGTTTTCCATGCGCCTGAAGGCTATCGGCGGCTGACCATCAATCTGACCCACGAGCTGCACAAGAAGCTGAAGCAGGCGGCGCTGGATGCTGACTGCACCGCTACCGACATTGTTGAAAAGATGCTGCTGGAAAAGCTGGGCTAAGTCTGCCCGTTACGAGTAACAGGCCACCATCATGGCAAAGACCAACAGCACACGGCAGGCAGAGTTCAGGGCGCGTATGCGCGAGGAAGGCATGGACCTAGACAAAAAAATGGACACCGAGTTCCTTTAAAGGTTTCAATGCAACCTGAGAGGAATTTTCATGAGACGCAATTTCAGTCAACAGTTCAAAGAGCAAGCTATAGCGCATGTGCTTGATCA
>Ga0209390_10004324_pt1 | contig 21476 bp, 21 predicted proteins | sample BON01_FD_187212 | JGI IMG/M metagenome (GOLD analysis project Ga0209390, IMG submission 187212) | Freshwater microbial communities from Lake Bonney liftoff mats and glacier meltwater in Antarctica - BON-01 (SPAdes) (version 2) | ecosystem: Environmental > Aquatic > Freshwater > Ice > Glacier... | reverse complement strand
TCTCAGAAACCTGGGAAACCGGAAAAGCCTACCTCAAACTCTCCTAACAAAAACCAAACTCAAACAACCGAACCCAGCTTTCAGCAAAAGTCATCAGCCACTTTTACAGAAAAAAAATTGCGCGGCCGGTCGTTGGTGTAGGTGTGGAGATGGGTCATGCGACCCTGGGCGTCGTATTGGTAGCGTTTGGGGTAGGTTTGTCCTCCCCAGGTGGCCCGGACCTCGCCACGGTCGGTATAAGCGGTGTAGGTGATATTGGTGTAATCGAGTTGGCCGTCGGCGGCATTGGGGGTGTTCGGGGCATCGACGGTGATGGGGCGACCCATGACATCATATCCGTAGCTGGTGACGCGGGAGCCGGGAGCGGTGGCTTGGAGGAGGTTGCCGGAGGCGGTGTAGCTGTGGTAGGTGGTGGTGCCGGTCCGAGAATGGACGGAAGAGGTCAGGCGTCCGAGGCCATCGGCGCTATCGTAATAGTAAGTTTGCTCATCGATCACGGTAATGCCGTCTGTTTTGTAATTGGTCCGTTCGCGGAGTTCGTTAAGATTGTAGATGGTTTTGCTGATGGTGCCATCGGGATGGGTGGTGGTTTCATCCCAATCGTAGGGAGTGGGTGCGGTGGGTGCGAACCTCCGGGGTCAGGACGGTGGAATTTCCTCGTGTTTCGGGTGGCCGGTAGAAGGTGTTGGAGCCTTTTTCGCGGAAGCGTTTGACCCATCGTTTGAGGGCCTGGACCTTGATGCCAAAGGCCTCTGCGATCTGGGTCTGCCCGGCGCGGCCATTGGTGTAGAGCTGACAGGTGATGGTGCGGAAAGAATCCAGATCATCCTCTTGGTGGGAGAAAACGGGCATCATGCCACAGTCAATGCCCTTTCCTGCTCCGGTTTTCCTGAAAATCACCCAAACCCTGTAGCCAGCAGGATTCCGCACGAAGCGTCATCCGTCGAAGTCAGGTGCTCTGAATCTGGACGAGAGCCAGAAGGCCCTTCTCAAGAACCACCCTTTTTGAATGAGGATGTCCTGCCACGGGGTTTTCCCAATCGCCTCCATCCCATCCGGGATGACATCAAGGGACCCCAAAAACACCCTCTTGATTTTCGAAGCAAAACCCACTCCCCACAACTCACCCTTTCCACCAATCCCCATCCTTCTCCCAGGGCTGCCTTGGCTTGTCCTCACCCTTCACCGGCTCCTCCCATCCTTCCCCTTCTTCCTCACCCTCATCAGCGAGCAGGTCTTCCAGCTCATCCTTCTTGCCCGCATTTTTCATCAGCGAATACAGAATGGTCGTTAAGGTCGTCCCCGCGATCGCCAGGATCACCAGCATACAAACCGCAAGAGTATCTTCCGATGACATGTCCTACCCTTACCACATTTTCCCCAAAATGAGCCACCTAAAGAGGACCATTCCCAGAGGTCCATTCCCCGGGAAACCGCCCCTTTCCCGGACCCCTTGAAATCGCCGAAAAATCAGAGGGTTTTAGAAAAAGCGCACTTGGCAGATCCCCAAAAAAGCTCCATCGTCGTCCAGTCGAGATTCAAAAAACTCCCGCCATCATTATTCTTCAACGCCACCCATGAAAAAACTCATTCTCATCGCCCTTGGAGCCGCCCTGTCTGCTCTGAGCTCATGCAATACCATCGCCGGCGCAGGCCAGGACATCCAAAAAGGCGGAGCCGCCGTCACCGGCGCAGCACGCGATGTCGCCAACGGGGAGTAGTCTCCTGCAAGGATCGCTTCGGCAAGGCAAAATGACCCTCCCAATCTCCTCCAAGACCCATCAAGTCCACCGAACCACCTTCCTTCCGGCCCTAAACCCAATTTCTAAAAAAATCCCACGATTGGTTGACAAGCCTATTTTGACAGCTAGTCTCCGCGTCCCGCTCACCCGAGCAGGGATTTTCTTCCAAACTTTACTTTTTTACGGCCATGAAAATGACTTATCAGCCTTCCAAGCGCACCCGCAAGAAGCAACACGGTTTCCGCGCCCGCATGGCCAACAAGGCTGGTCGCGGCATCATCAAGAACCGTCGCAAGAAGGGCCGCAAGCGCCTCATTCCAAAGGGTGCCGAGATTCACTTCAAGCGCCACACGGTGCAGAACAACTCCAAGTAACCGGATGTCGCCTTCGCGCGATTCCTGTTCTTTGAGTTTATCTCGACCGTCATGGACCTGACTCGTCAGCGGCGCATGCGCCAATGGGGCGAATTCCAGGTCGTGCGCCAAAAAGGCCAATCCACCGGGGGCAAATACCTCGTGATTGGCACCCTCGCCGATCCCGCTTCCAAGGATCGGCGTTTTGGCTTAATCACCTCCAAGAAAGCAGGAAAGGCCGTCACCCGCAATCTCCTCCGCCGCCGCTTCCGCGAAATCATTCGCAAATGGGGCGACCACCTCCCTCCACAGCAAATGGTTGTCACCATCGCCCGCTGGAAAGCCTCCCAGGCCACCTTCCAAGAACTGGAGGAAGATTGGATCAAGACCCTCAAACGGCTCAAAATCTGGAACGACGATCCCTCATGAAGCCCGTCATCCGCCTGGGCATCCGTGCCTACCAGATCCTCATCCGCCCGGTCCTCCACGCCCTCGGCGGACCCCACTCGGGCTGCCGCTACACCCCCTCGTGCTCACACTATTTTCTCGAAGCCGTTGAGCTTCACGGATCCCTCAAGGGAAGCGCCCTCGGCATTCGACGGATTTTTCGCTGTCATCCCTGGGGTGGCTGCGGCTATGACCCCGTCCCACAAAGCAAGGCGACCGAAACCTCCTCCCAAGAATCTCCCACTCCCTAATCAATCATCATGGATCGTAAAGCCTGGATCGTCCTCATCACCTGCGGCATTTTGCTCGCCGTCAACATGCACTACGCCGGCAAGAATGCCGAAGCGCAGCGCCTTCTCGAAGAACGCAAGACAAAAGAAGCTCCCGCAAAAACACCCGTCGGCGAACCCGTCGGCGAACTCACCGTCGAACCCGTCCCCGTCCCCGAGCAAATCGGCAGCGAAGAAAGCCACACCCTCGCCACCAGCACCAACGACTTCGTCCTCTCCTCTCTCGAAGGCGGGATCAAATGGTCCGAATTTCGCGAAGAAAAAGCGGTCCACGGCGATGGCAACGTTCTCATGAACGATCTCGGGCTCAACCGCATCGGAGCCCTCACCACCCTTTCCGGAGACTCACTCGACAACGCCTTTTACAAAAGAACCCCGGAATCAACGGGCGACAACCTCACCTACCTTGGCACCACTTCCAACGGACTCATCGTTAAGAAAAATTGGCAAAAAGTTTCCGAAGGGGCCGGGAAAGACTACCGGCTCAAGTTCACCCTCACTCTCGCCAACAGCACCCAGGCTGCCATCAGCCTGGGCGACATCGCCCTCGCCACCGGCTCCTCGGCTCCCGTCTTCGCCGACGAACGGTCGAACTACCTCAACTTCTTTTGGGACAACGGCGGCAGCTACGACTCGGAACACGAAGGATACTTCAAAGGAGGATTCTTCGGGAAAGACCGTTCGGAATTCCGTGAGTTCATGGGAGACGGGATCCAATTCTCCGGCGTGGAAAACCAATTCTTTGCCACCATCGTCACCCCGGAAAAACCCTACCCCGCCACCGTCCGCGTCTTTCCAAAAGCGGTTTCCCTCCCGGCTTCCCGCTCACCCGAGACCGAAGAGAAAAATGTCTTCAATTCCTACCTCAGCCTCCCCGCCGAATCCCTCGCCCCAGGCAAGGACTACGAAGTCACCTACGACATCTTTATCGGCCCCAAGAACAACGCCCTCATCCGCAGCCTCGATGGCGAGAAGGGCGACGTTATGGACTACGGATTCTTCGGCCCCATCAGCCGCTTCCTGAACTGGATCCTTAACATTCTCTCCAACCTCTTTGGAGGCGAAAACAACTCCTGGTCCTGGGGTTGGGCCATCGTAGTCCTGACCCTCCTCATCCGGACGGTGATGTGGCCCCTGCACGCCAAGTCCACCCGCACCATGAAGCGGATGTCCAAGCTCCAGCCCAAGATCAAGGGTCTCAAGGAAAAATACCCTGACGATCCCAATAAAGTGAACCAGGAAATGATGAAGCTCTACCGCGAGTTTGGCGTCAATCCCATGGGCGGCTGCGTGCCCATGCTCTTCCAAATCCCCGTCTTCTTCGGCTTCTACAACATGCTTCAGTATGCCGTCGAACTCCGCAACCAACCCTTCCTCGGCTGGGTCGCGGACCTCTCGCAACCCGACACCCTCACCGTCTTCAATCTTCCCTTTTCCCTTCCGTTCATCGGAGACCAAATTCCCCTCAACATCCTCCCCATCCTCATGGCCGTCACCATGGTGATCCAGATGGCCATCACCCCCAAAACGGGTGACAAAATGCAGCAGCGCATCTTTATGCTCATGCCGCTCATTTTCTTCTTCTTCTGCTACAACTTCGCTTCCGCCCTCGCCCTCTACTGGACGACCCAGAACATCTTCTCCATCGGCCAAACCTGGCTCATGCAGAAAATGCCCGAGCCCGAACTCAAGACCAGCAAGAACGCCGGCAAGAAGAGCATGATGCAAAAGCTCGCCGAACGGGCCGAAGAAGCACAAAAACTCCGCCAAGCCACCCAGAAAGGTGGCAAGCCCGCCCGCCCCGGTCAGGCACCCGGCAAACCCAAAAAGCCCCGTGGCCCGAAGACCGGCGGATAATTTATCCCCTCTCGTTTCGGGACCAAAGGACCTCCCCGCATTCGGTTGAGAGTGATGCTCTCAGCCGCAGCTCAGGAAATCATCACCTCCGCTCCCTCGATCCTACCCACCCGGATGTTCGGCCTTGTCATCCTCCACGCCCGGTGACCCAGGAAAAAGGCGGCCAGGGTCAGCCCTGCGCTCAGGCCCCACCACATCCCGGCGGCACCCATCCCTTGCCCAAATGTCAGATAGCTTCCCAGCGGCATTCCAATCACCCAGTGGGCCACGAAGGTCATCAAGGCCGGAGTCCGCACGTCATCAAGCCCCCGCATCACGCCCGACGATAAGATCTGCGAATGATCCCCAATTTGGAAAAAGGCCGCGATCACAAAAAGCCCGGTCACGATCTCAATCGGCCCCGTTTCCGTCAAGAACCATCGGGCAATCGTTTCTCCAAAGGCTAAAAATACCCCCACGAAAATCAGCGAAAACGTGAACCCCATCGCCCAGGCACTGAGCACGATCGGCCTGGCCCGTTCGTGGGTCGTCGCCCCAAAGGCTTCGCCAATCTGCACCGTCACCGCCATCGAAAGCCCCAGCGGAACCATGAAGATGGTCGCCACACAGATCATCGCCACCTGGTGCGCCGCAAGCGCCTCGGCCCCCAAGGTCCCGATCACAAAACTCGCTGCGATGAAGGCACTCATTTCCGCCGAAACCTGCAGGCTCGATGGCCAGACAATCCTCCAAAAATCCATCAAGGGCTTTCGCCCGGGGATGCGGAACCAATGCGCGGGAACCCAATCACGCATGAGAGGGCTTCGCCGCAACCACATCAAGACCCCGACCAACGAAACGATCCGCGCCATCAAGGTCGCCAACCCGGCACCTTCCAACCCCATCTCCGGAGCCCCCCAGTTCCCGCCGATCAACAACCAATTCAGAAAGACATTCAACAACACCCCCGCCAAAATAATCCAAAAAGCCGGCCACGGACGGGCCATCGCATCGGCATGACTGCGCGCCGCCATGCTGGCAAGGGCCGGAGCCATCGACGCACTGACGAGCAGAAAGAAGACGGGCATCCGGTCCACGACCACCGGATCCTGCCCCAGATGAGGGAGCAGCGGCAACATCGCCAGGCTAATCGCAAAGGTGATCGCGCCCAGGACAAGGCTCAGAAAAAAACCATGCTGCACCGCAATCTGAGCCCGGCCCGGAGCCTTCGCACCCCTAGCTTGCGATACCTTGATCGACACCGCTATCGCCACTCCAATCCCCAGCATCAAGGGGATGTGCAAAATGGTTTGCGCCAGGGTCGAGGCCGCAAGATCGACAGTCCCCAGTCGGCCAATCATCAGGGTATCGACCACCCCCATGAGCATCTGGCTGACCTGCCCCGCCATCAGCGGGAGAGCCAGGAGAAGCGTCGCCCTCCCCTCACGAAAAAATGCACTCACCGGGCGATGTATTGGAGACAAATCTTGCCGTCACCCACCGGATTGAACCCACCAGGCTGAGCAAAGGACGAAGAACCCTCCGTCTACTCTCCGGCAGGCGGACGCTTGATGGGCATGACCGTTGCCGCTTCCAGAACGAGCTTCTCAGGGGCTGCTCCAGACCCCTTGTGGGCCCCGTCACAGAGGGGATAATTGGCAGACTTTCCACACGTGCACATCCAGTGGGTTCCTGCCTCGAGGGTAACTTCTTTGTCGCTTGGGTCGCTCATGGAGGAAGAAATACCTCCTCCTTCCCGATTTCGCAACCCTCCATCAGGATCGACGGGTTTCGAAAGCGCGGTCAGCATGAGGTCTTCCGGGCGCCCGCATGGTTTGGTCGCGGTCACGGGGAAGTGCCCCGCCAGAACCCTCAGCGCGAGGCGCGGTTGATGGCTCCACCCACGCCGGAAGAACCAGAGCTTCCGGGTTCCCAAGATCCTCTCGCGAACCCTGTTGAAACGTTCACTCCAGGCAATCTTTCGCCAAGAAAAACCCGTCTGTGATGGCCTCACAGACGGGTTTTGGGGGGACGTTCGCTGAGAGCACTTACACGGTGTGCGCCCAAGCCTCCCTCACCTCTTACATCGCTTTTTTTTCCCGTTCGTTTCACCTAAAACTCAAAAAGTTAAAAAAATCCGACTTCAACCTCCCGCACCGGCTGATTTTTCGGCCTCACTGTTCAATTCCGGCTTGGCACTCTGCGGGAGCGGACAAAAGGCAACGCCACCATGAATGGTCGATCATTGCACCTGGTCCTCCTTGCCTGCTTCAGGCTCATTTCCTGTTCCAACGCCGCCCCGGATCCGGGAAAGAAAGCCTTGGAAGCCCTCTTCGGGAACATCCGCCAGCAATCAATCCCGGGAAGCACCACCGCATTGATCAAACGCGCCCGCGAAGCCGACCCTGCCTCGAAGCAGCCTCTGGAAAAGTAGCCCACCCGGATCCTCGATTTCCATTCCACAACCGATCCCGGAGGGATAGGGTCTGGCATATGAAAAATTTTCATGCTGCCGGAGCCGGCCTCGTCCTCTTTGCAGGAGGCCTGTTGATCGGGCGTGAATTGTTTCCAACGACCCCGTCGAGCCCGCCGCCGGATGATCCGCCCACCCTCTCATCCCGTGTCACGACCCGAAGCCGGATCGCAGAAACAGCCGCCCCTCCGACCAAGGACACCAGCGACCTTCTCAATCTCGTCAACCTCGATGACCCCTTCAACAGCGCCCGGGATCTCGGCAAGGCCCTCGAAAAACTCGACTCCCTCCAACTCAGAAATCTCCTCGCCGATCTCGAACGAAGCAACAAAGACGACCCTAAATTCAACACCACCCGCACCCAGATCTTCAATCACCTCGCCCTCGCGGATCCCGCACTCGCGCTTGAGGTCCTCCTCGCCGGTTCCGACGACTACTTCAAGCAAAGCCACCTCTCCATCGCGATTCTCCAACTGGCCAAGTCTGACTTCTCAGCCGCACGCCTTGCGGTTCGAAACATCGCCGACGAAAGGCTCAAAAATATCGCCCTCGGCAAACTCACCGAGGCCGCCATGGATTTCGACCCGCGATCCGTGCCAGCGCTCATGGAAGAAGCCCAATCCACACCGGCCACGAATTCCTTTCTCCACAATGGATGGCAGAACTACGGCAATGGGTGGCAGAACTACGGCAGCTGGGGCAGCCAGATTCAAATTCAGGCTTTCGATACCAACTCCCCGATCTCCAGATGGGCAGCCAAAGACTTTGCCGCAGCCGAAGGATACGCCCGGGGCCTCAAGGACAGCCATCAACGACAAGCAGCGCTCAACAGCATCGCTTCGACCAGGGCCGCCACTGATCCCGAGAGTGCCCTCGACTGGGCCCGCGGTTTGGCCGATGGAAAAGAACGCGAACAAAGTCTCTATTCCGTCCTCCAGACGATCTCCTCCAAGGACCCCGGCAAGGTCGCGGGACTCCTCGACCAAGTCTCCAACTCCGGCCTCAAGGACGCTCTCATCAACAACCTGGCGCGGAGCTGGATGAACCTCGACCCGGCAGCAGGGCTGGCCTGGATCCAGAACCTCCCCAGCAGCAACGCCAAGCACCAGGCCCTCTCCAGCGCCCTCCAAATTGTGAGTCAGAACGATCCAAGGGCCGGCACCGCCCTTCTCGAGCAACTCCCCGCCAATATCCGCTCCCAAAATCTCAATCAGTTAGCCCAAACCTGGGCCCAAAAAGACTTCAACGCGGCGAAAACCTGGGTCACCTCGCTCGAAAACCCCTTCGACCTGAAAATCGGACTGCAAGGAATCCTCTCCACCTGGGCGCTCGAAGATCCCACCGGTGCCGCTGCCTTCATCCGGAATTCTGACGGCCTTTCAAAACAAGACCAGACCAGCCAACTCACCCAGCTTGCCGGTCAGTGGGCCTCCAAAGAGCCCGCCGCAGCCCTCCAGTGGGCCCGGAACCTTGAGGATCAAGATTGCCGGAACAACTCTCTTTCCAATATCTTCAGCCAGTGGGCTTCCCGTGATCCGGAAGAAGCAGCCCGGCAAGTCACCTCGCTCCCAGATCAAGGCGCGCGCCAAAATGCCCTTCCAAACGTCATTTCAAGCTGGGCGCGCCAGGATCCCGATGCTGCCATCCAGTGGTTTGATGCCCTCCCGCAGAAAGACCGCTTTGCCAACGCCAACACCATCATCAACAGTCTGACCTCCACCTCTCCCGAACGAGCCGCCTCCTGGCTTGACCGCCTCACCACTGAAGCTGCGGGAGACGAAAAACTCGGAGCGCAGCTCGCGAACAGCGCCTCCTCGCTCGCCTCCACCTGGAGCAACCACGACGTCGAAGCCGCCGCCTGGGCCACGCAGCTGCGCGACGACTCAACCCGCGAAAGTGCCCTCAGCGAAGTCGCGAGAAACTGGGCCCGCATGGATCCCATCGAAGCCTCCGGCTGGATCGACAACCTCACCGACGGTAAGGCCCGCGATGCCGGCGTCCAAACCCTCGTCGATCAATTCAAAGGGATCGATCCCGCCTCCGCCTTCGACTGGGCCCAAACGATGAGCTCCGACTCCGGTCAGGCTTCCTCCCTTCGATCCGTCCTCGGTGATTGGGTGAAATCCGACGAAAACGCCGCCCGCCAAGCCTACGCCAATGCCGACCTCACCCAAAAACAGCGGGATCGAATCGACCACGTCTTGGAACAATAAAATGCCCGACCAACAGTCCCCGTCACAGATCGCATTACCCAGCCTTTCAAGCTCCAGCAACTCTCATCGATCCGGCATCCGTTTGAATGGGTTCAGAAAAAGAAGCGGCGACCCACCCCGTGGGTCGCCGCTGTCGAGAAACAGGCGGTTGCTGCGAAAGGCTCCTACTTCTGGATGACGTAGCGCGCCTCGAGTGCTTTGGCGATGCGCTTGGCCGACTCCGAGAGGTGGGCCTTCGAGTAGGCGTCGAGGCCTTCCTTGTTCATCGCTACTTCAAGCTTGCCTTTGATCTCAGCGAGCTTGAGAGATGCTAGGTCTGAGACGGGCTTCTGAGCGGGCGAGGTATTGGTCTTGCCATTGCTCAAACCCATGAGGCGGTCAAGGTACTCACGCTGCAAGTTGCGCTGAAAGCTGGAGATCAGCGGCTGGCGCGCCGTATATTGCTTACCTGCCCCGGCTTCGTCGAGCGAGGACCACACCGCTTGATCAACAGTATCGAGCACCTCGGGAAGGGTGAGCGCATCCTGATCGGAGGGCACCCGGAACTCGTTATCGTAGACGCGACCGAGGGTGGTCGGGTTGAGGATATAGGTCAGCGCGGATGCCTGCAGACCGAGCACCTTGTCGTGCACCGGCCATGCGGGATCGACTGCTGCGGTATTGTCATCCCACCACTTGTCAACGGTCATGTGCTTGAGCAATTCCGGCGTCAGGCCGTAGGACTCATCACGGAACGAGTTCTCAATGACGAACTGGAGCGCACGGCGCTGTTTATCGGCGGACACCACCTCAATCGGCGGCTTGCCGTTCGGGTCACCTTTGCGGTGGCGGTAGACGTGTGCGCCGCCGAGCCAGTTGGCCATCATGCTGACCGCGCGAGCCTGACTGGAGACGGTGAGCAGGTAACCGCGGCGGGCATGCGACCAGCTCTGACCGTCCTTGACGAACTTGTCCAAGAGTTCGCCGCGGTGCTTACGCACGATTTCCATCATCTCGTTGCCGTAGTCGAGCGGGTCGGCTGAGAAGTCATAGCGGCGGGCGAGCGGGTCCGATCCGCCGGTGTCCTCGTCGGTGGCATACTGCAACAGCGGGTCGGCAACCTTGGCCAGGATCGGCTTCAGATCCTTCTCCAGGCTGTAGCCATACTCGATCGCCCAATCATCGTAGGGGCCGACACTGATCATGCCGTAATCACCCTGTTTTTTTCCCTCGCCGGCGAGGATCATGTTCACCGGAATGTAGTCCATCACCGAGGAGGCGAGTGGCTTTTTGCCGATGACTTCGTCGCTGTTGATCTGCTTCAGGGTGTAGATTGACGAGCCCTTGAAGTTGTGGCGCAGCCCGATGGTGTGCCCGACCTCGTGCACCGTCAAATCAGCAAGCAGTGGTCCGATGAATTTCTCCGGGATCCCGTCGATGATCTGCTCGTCGTTCTTTGCCTCATCTCCCGGGCCACCTCCAGCGGCTTCTGCGTCAGCTGCGTCAGCTGCGTCAATGTCGAGCATCATGCGCATGGTCGCAATCCCGTGGGTTTTGCAGTTGGCGGCCTGACAGAGGCCGTTGCGCTGGCTCTGGCGACCGCGCAGGCCGTCGAGAATGTGCTCACCCAGGAGCCGGTTGTCGGCATCGCCATGCTGCATCAGCGGGTGGGCGGGATCGGCGGCGGTGGCTGCCAGCTCGGCGCGGACCCTGGTGCGTTCACGCGGGGCGGCAAGCAGGACGCGCGGGTCCCAGTCCGGATTTTCAGCCAACCAGGCCATGGTCTCAGGTGCCATGCCCTCGGTGGCGATCTTGGGCAGCAGTTCGTTATACTGCGTCCACCAGTGGCGGATCCAGCCGTCAGTCAGGATGATGTCGGCGTCCAGAATCTGGCCGGTCTCTGGATGGACGCGGCTCGGTCCGATCGCGGTGCCGGCACCGTTGCTGAGCCAGCGGACGAAGTTGTATCGGACGTCCTCGGGGTCGAGGTCCATGTAGCTCTTCGAGGCGGCATCCTGCTGGCGAACTTCGATCGCTCCGATGATCCCGATCTTCTCAAATGCCTTGTTCCACATCAGGATCCCCTGACGCACCCAGCGGCGGTAACGGATGGGGGTGGTGTGCTCGATGTAGAAAACGATCGGCTCTACAGGCGGGCTGAGCTTCAAGGACGGGTCGGCCTTCTTCAGGTTCCAACGGTTGATATATCGCACGCGTGTCTCGTTCTCGGTAAACTTGCCGAAATCGACGTAGGACGTGGTGAAGTAGCCGACGCGCTCGTCAGCGACCCGCGGCTCGTAGACTTTGGGATCTGCGGGAGGCAGGAGACTGATCGAATAATGGAGCGTGCGCAGTTGGCCGTCCTTCATCGGCACTTCAATGCCGACCTCGACGTTGCCCGGGAACGCCTTTGCAGTGACGATGCGGTGCAGGTTTGCGTTCAGACCGGCGACGCGGCTGCCGAAGAATTTGCTGGCCTGGCCGACAAGCAGCGCGTCCAAATCGATGACCGGACCACCATTGGGCACCATCGCGATGATCGGCACGTCGAGCAGGACCTTGTCGGTGAACAGGCGATTGACCGAGGACTTGCTCTGCGGGTCGCCGGATGATTTGGTTGCAAGGTTCGGCTCGACGAGGGCGATCCGCTTGTCGTATTGGCGCCAGTAGAACACGCCATCGCCTGCCTGCAGGCCGGCATAATCTTCTCCACTGGCGACGGTGAGTGCGATGAAGTGCCGCTGCTTGGCGAAGTCCTTCGGCAGCTCCGCAAGGAGTTGCCCGTCTTTTTTGCGGTGCCACAGGGTGTAGAAGCTCTGCGCCCCGTCATTGGTCGATACGACTTTTTCGTAGCCCTTCAGAACCTCGGTATGTGGAGGGAAGTCGGGCTTCACTGCGGGGTTCGCGGCAGGCGCTGGAGACGCAGGGGTTTGCGCGCTCGCTGTTGAAACAAGTGCCGCCGCCAGAACAGAGCTGGCGACAAGGGTTTTTATAGAGACTCTCATCTGGTATCGACAATTACGCTTTCTTAAAAAAATGCAAGTCATTCGCTTTTTGAGGATTGGGATCATGAAGCCTTGGTCCAAAAGTCTCAAAGCCGCTGCCAAAATAATCCTTGGCATGACAGGAAAGACCATTAATATCGGGATTTGTGCATTTCCGGCTAGAAACGCCCTGCGGATGCAACCCGCTCGCTTTATCGGCTGATTCTCCGTCCCGCCGTTTTGATCCTCAATCATTTCGGCTCAATTCTTCCCCCTCTCCGATCCCTTGGACCGCGTCGTCAAGCGGTCCACCAAAAAAAACAAAATTGCTAGCAGTAGTTATGAAAACACGATGGCATTCGCAAGTCCCCGCATCCGGGGCGATTCTCATGACGATGTTGCTTTCGGGCGGCATCGACATTTCGATGGCTCAGCAGATTGACAAGGTCAAGCTGCGGATCGAGCGCTCCGACGGACTCAACGGCTCGTGGGAGGAAGTGGATCTCGGGAACCAAGAGAAGGACGCCGATGGCAACCCCTTGTTTCCTGTCGATGGCTCAGGGTTTTTTCGTGCCCGGATCGTAACTCACGACGGGATTCCCTCGGGTCCGGGCGTGGTGCCGATCGCCGAGGTTCCGGAACTTTACCTGGAGCTGGCCGGGTCGTTCATGAAGAGTTTCTTGGCAGGGGCGCAGGCCGAGGAGGGGGACTCCGACGAAGGCGCCTGGCCGGAGGATGTCGCGTTCGCCCCTTACGTGAGACAGGTGGAGGAGGCGGCGGGCGACGGTTCCGTCGTGCCCGCTTACCTCGAATTCAAGGTGGTGCGGGCACCGGCTGAGCCAGCTCCGGAAACGGACTGGGTGAGTCCGGCATGGGAGGGTGAGGACACCGGGCAGGGATATGTCTTGGTATCGCTCAATGAGGATGATTTCCCGATCGCCGAGTTCGCGACGACCGGACCCACCGCCTGCGAACAGTTGATGAGGCAGGCGAAAGGTCGTGCCGTCAGGGTGGTGCGTTATGGATCCACCTTCGCAGTCGCGGAGGGTAAGGATGGCAATCCGGTCGCCACGCAGGGGGCCGCTCCGTTCCGGGTCGATCCCAAGTTCCTGGATCTGGATGGATTCGAATGGCGGGGCGATGATGAGACAGGCCTCGACACGGTTCCCAAGGAGATTCCCGAGTTGACCGCCCAGGGCTATGCCAGCTATGCCGAATTTAAGAGGTCGTTCGGGAGCGACCCGACGATTGCCGCCTATCGAGAAATCCGCAAGGCGCGTGCCCGGCCCGAGTGGGACGCGCTGCGCGGCCGGGGGAATCGTCCGCTGAAGATCGTGATCGGAGACTCCGCCGCCGTATTTCCCACCTTGTTCGGCCGGGCCGGGGGCGATTATCTTCTGGTCACGGACAGCCCCCGTTTTGTCACGGTGGAACAGACTCCGCTGGGAGGTCTCAAGCTGACGGCCCTGACCGAAGGCGAGGGCCTTCTGCGCGTCCGCGGTTCCGACGGCGTCGAGCAATCGCTGTTCGTAAGTGCGGTTCCCAGGTTCGGACCGCGCTCCTCCCACAGCCAGGTTACCAAATACTTCTATGCCGGGAATTGGGCAATCCAGCCCAAATACCACCAAACGGAGAACAGCAACTGGTGTCCGCGGGTCGGCTGCGGGCCGACCGCCTGGGCGATGTTATTCGCGTGGTTCGATCGCAACTGGGGGGTGGAGTGGGCCTTCCGGGGCGAGCCCGCCGGTCAACAACCGCCGATCGACACTGCGACCTCCTCGCGCAGGTCCGCAGTCTACCAAGCCTACAACCAACTGCACGAACTCTGCGATGTGATCTGTTTCGGCGAATTCAGTGATCAGGGTGCCTCGTGGCCCACTGACATGACCGAAGGGATGAAAGACTACACCTATGGTTCTGCCCTGCCAAAATACATTAAGCGGAGCTGGACCATCAACGCGACCACCGGCACCTGGCCGGAAGCCGGGGCACTGCGCAGCCGGGACGCGATCAAGAAAGGCTATCCCGCAGTGACCGGGCTGGGTTGGATGTGGCACTATGTGCTGGCCTACGGCTATTCCTACACCACCACCACCATCGACGGTTACTCTTTCACCTCCCGCTATCTCAAATGCAACATGGGTTGGGGTAAAAATGTCGACCCGAGATGGTATAACATGCTGGACACTTTCTATTCCGCCGACGTGAAGATCACCAAGGGCGCCAACGCGCCATAGCCTTGAGCGAGGGTCAGGCGTGAAGAACCGCGTCTTCATTCCCGCTGTGCGACGACACGCAGGAAGCGGGGCGGCGCGAGTTCCGGCATCGGGCGACGGGATACGTTTTGATCGGCGACAAATTCGGTCCCGCCAACCGGTGTCCACGAGCCAAGGGAATCGCTTTCTTCGATCTCGTAGGTCCGTCCGGGTGTCGGTCCGGGTATCGAGGGCCACCTCATCACGCGGCTCCCGGCGGGGTCATTCTCAAGAGTGATCTGGAAGTCGCGACCGCTTTCCGCCCAAGAAAGAGATGGCAAGAGCAGGCCACAAATGGTAATCAAAGTGCTGGTGTTCATCGCGTGAGCTACTTGGCGATGATCGCGTAAAAAACCGGCCCCTCTAAATCTTGCGGAGGTATCCATGTCGTCGTGAGAACCGTTTCGACGGATTGCCATTCGCGAAGATCGGTGCTGCTGCGTATCTCGTAAAAAAGGGTTCCGGGGACATCGTTCCAAACGAGGACGCGCTGATTGTTGTCATCAGTTTCCCATCGGGCCGCGAAGGTCGGAGGGGCGACCCCGGTCACAGTCGACCCCTTTCCCGGCGTGGAGAGCTGGTCGAGCGGGGTAAGCTCCCAGTCATCACTGGTGTCCGTATCGGAGAGCAAATTTTTCCGGAACCAGCTTTGGCCATCCGCCTCGGCATCCGGATCGAGCTGGGACGACGATGGCCCCCAGGCGATACGGTCGATTTCGACCTGCGACGCGTCTCGAAGAAGAACCTGGTCCTGCGAGTTGCTGAGATTGATGATGCCACCGTCGGGGTCCCAAGAGCTGTCGGTGGTGAGATTCGGAACGTCCGGATTGTCGCCGTCCGTCCCTGATGCGACCTCCACGTCGGGTGAATGGCCGTGTCGTCCATGTGATGGCTTACCCGTCTCAACCTGGGGGAACGCTCAGCCATCCGACGGTCAGAAATCATCTTCTTTCCGAGCGGGCCACCTTCTCGGTTCCTGCCATTGGTCTGACAACCTTCGCGGACTACATTCGCGGGGCGTCAATCGGTCTCCGCGACGGTGGATCGGAATGGCTTTCCGGTGATGGCAGTCGGATTGCACAGGTCGTTCGAACTATTGGAAGCACTGCCCACGCCCCTTGACGCCCAATCCACGTGATGAACATTGAGACGGCGTCGATACGAAGATACTTTTCGTGTTTGCCTTTTTCAGCAAGTATTCGCTGGAACCTGACCATCCTGAAACTTCGATCCTATGAAACGACTTTTAATTCCCTGCTGCAGCCTCCTCGCGCTCGTCACCACGATGCGGGCGGAACCGGTCGCAAAGAACGAGCCTCTCAATGTCGTCCTGATCATGACCGACGACATGGGATGGAAAGACCTGGCCTGCCAGGGAAACGACAAACTCCGCACCCCGAAGATCGATGCCTTGGCCCAACAGGGCGTGCGTTTCACCGATGCCTATTCCGCCTCGCCGGTCTGCTCGCCGACCCGCGCCGCCATGATGACCGGGTTGGCGCCAGCCCGCCTGAACATTACCCAGCACGGAGCCGACGGACCGATGTTCTGGCCGGAGGGCCGCAAGATCCAACCACCGGTGATCGAACACATCCTTGCACTCGAGCGGGTAACCCTGGCCGAGCGGCTCAAGGAGGCGGGCTACGCCACCGGCTTCTTCGGCAAGTGGCACCTCTCGGGCTCCGCCGTAGATGAAAATGATCCATCGACCGGTGGCCCAAAATACTACCCCGACAGACAGGGGTTCGACGTGAACTTCGGCGGCTGTGGCAAGGGCGGACCACCGACCTACTTCGACCCATACCGCATCCCCACCCTCGCGCCTCGCAAGGAGGGCGAATATCTCAGCGATCGCCTGGCGGATGAAACGATCAATTGGATGCGAGACAACAAGGACAAACCAATGTTTGTCAACCTTTGGACCTACAACCCGCACTTCCCCTTCGAGGCCCCGGCGGATCTGATCAAGCACTACGAAGGCAAGGAAGGCCCGGGACTGGTCAACCCGATTTATGGAGCGCAACTCGAAGCCACCGACCGCGCCGTCGGCCGCGTGCTGGATGAAATCGAGCGACTCGGCATCGCAGACAACACGCTCTTGATTTTCACGAGCGACAACGGCGGCTGGAGCGGTGCCACCGACAACCGCCCGCTTCGCGAGGGCAAAGGGTTTCTCTACGAGGGCGGAATCCGCGTCCCCCTGATCATCCGCTGGCCCGGCGTGACCAAGGCGGGCACCACCAACTCCACCCCGGTGATCTCGATGGATCTCACGGCCACCATCATCGGCGCGACCGGAATTTCACGAGAGAAAAACGAGACCTTCGACGGCGCGTCCCTGAAGCCGGTTCTCGAAGGAAAAAACGTCTCCCGTCAGCCACTCTTTTTCCATTATCCACACTGGTCGTTTCACAAGAAGAACCGTCCCGGTTCGGCCATCCGCGATGGAAAATACAAACTCATCCTCCGCTACGACGACGACTCGGTGGAGCTCTATGATTTGGAAGCCGATCTCAGCGAAGGAAAAGACTTGGCCGGCGACCTCCCCGATGTCGCTGCGAAACTCAGGAAAAAACTGGAGACTTGGCTCGAAGAGACTGGCGCCCGGCGCCCGCAGGGACGCGAATAAAATCGGTTGAAGGCCTTGATCCACCCACCTTGCCGACAACTGGCCAGCCGACCAGAACTCGCGGGACTTCATCACGGTCCTCGATAAGACGCTCAAGGCCGTTGCCCATATCGGCGGGACTCCGCCGGTCTACCACGACGACGGAACCTTGCAAAAAATGGCACAAATCGGCGATCAGCTCTCAAAGCGGAAGCCGATGGGATTCCAAACAAGGCGCTATTCCTCTGCGATTCGCCTGGCCGTTTCTTCGTCGACTTCCTGGGTGGTCATTCCCAGTTCTTCGAAGAAGCCATTGAGAAAGTCGAGGTAACCGCGGGGGTCTCCCACGGTACGGATCTTTATGGAGTCCTCGATGGCAGACAGACAGATGAGAAGATCCGCCTTTCTGGTGGATTGAGCTTCAAGTTTTTGACAGGTCTGCCAAATGTTTTTGGTCACGTTGTCGATCCACTGTTCTTTTTCCTTTTTGAGAACCAAAGGTTTGGGCGGACGCCCTTTGAGATGACCCATGACACGACGAATGGCTGATTTCACGGTGGAGTCAGTCGGTTCATATTCGCTTTTTCCCGCACTGCGGTCATCAGCCCAGATATGATTCAGGGTCCAGATTGGTGTCTCGAGCTCCATCACGATGTGATTAAGCTCGGGTCTTTTCATTACGATTTGTTTGCTCATCGATGGAGGGGTGAAAGCCCCGCTTTGGTTTTGAGATTTTTTGAAGGGCGAAGGGAGCTCCCCTCTCCACTATTTCGGATGGGATTTGACGAAGTCAATGTTCGCCTTCACCTGCGGGACGCTGTCTTTCCAGTCGTTCTCGTGTTCAATGGAGATATGGCCGTCGAATTTCTGCTTCTTCAGCTCTTCCAGGCATGCCGCGACATCGACGACTCCGGTTCCGGCGACCACGACGGCGGCGTGGCCGTTTGTGGCCTTGTCCTTCAGGTGGACACTGATGATGCGGCCGTCGAGGATACGGAGACACTCGACTGGGACGAGGTTCGAGGTGCACCAGTGACCGAGATCGGCGCAGGCACCGACGCGGTGGTCCCGGCTCTCGACGACCCCGAGGATGTAGAGGGGATTCCAAACCTTGTATTTCGGGTTACTCATGGAACCGCCGTGTTCATGGAACGCGACTTTGATATCGGTCCGTTTCGCGGCGTCTTCCCATGCGACGATCTGTTCGGTGGATTCGGTGCAGACCGCGTAGAGACCCATTTTCTTTGCGAAATCCATGATCTTGTTCACTTCGTCCGGGTTGTTCGCTCCGACGACGCCATAATTGACCGCGTGCACCCCTTGGCGCTTGCACTCGGCGAGGAGCTCAGCGATTTGCTCATCGTTCATGTCGTGACCGACTTTAATTTCGGAGTCGGCCTTCATTTTCTGGCCGGGGAAGAACTCGATGACGTTGCCGCCGGCTTCCTTGGTCTTGGCGATGGCCTCGAAGGCCGTGAATTCCTTGAAGGTGTAGGCTTGGACTCCCACGAACCAGCCTTCCTGGCGGAGGGCTTCAGGAATGGGGTCTGCATGGAGGCTTGCGGAGAGAGCAAGCGCGGCAAAAGCAATGTTGCGGATGGTTTTCATGAATGACTTGGAGCGATGAGACTAGAGGAACGAGCGGCTTGAGGAAAATCCGGACGCCCGCTGTAGATACGTCCTAAGGCGCACCCAATCTTCAGAGGAATGCGGAAACTTTTTTGTTCTGGAGTGGTCGAATTTCTGGTGGTGAACTTTTGCTTTCACGATCAGGCGTAGGCAAGTTTTCTTTTTTGGCTCCGCGAGGTGTTTGGGAATTTCTGACCAGACGAGTTGGCGGGCGGAGTCTCCCATGCGGCAGCCAATGATGGGGCGATGATGAGGCGTTCGGCCCCGGACTTTTCCAGCATCTTCCGGAAAAGGTGGTCGTTCAGATCCGCCGGGGTGTCCGCTATGGAGAAACCCGTGTCCGCATCTCTGTCAGGTTCAAATTTTGAGACCATGTTTGTAAATAAATCGGTAGGGCTGGAGCCATGGACCTGTTGATACGCAGAGAGGGCTTTGGAGGCTGGGCATTCTGTTGCGATCATTAGTGGGTCAATTGAGTGGCATTTAAAAGAGCGACATCACTGCGGTATCCTCGTTCCCATAAGTTTTCTCGAATGATCTGGAGGGCTTCGCCGGGTTCGCCATTTGGGCCGCGAGCGGTCAGCATCCCTCTGACGTTGCTATAACCCATCAAATGATTTCCATTCATTCTTGGTATGACTGACATGAATGGCACGGACTTAAGCAAAATTGAAATTCTCGTCATTCTGATAATCAACGTGTTACGTCTGTCCGATGCCGCGAAATCATGCTTAAGTCCGTAGCATTCATGACTGACATATTTTTACGATTCGACCCCATGCCTCCAAGTCTCGCTGATCTCTTGTTGGTGAGTCAGTTTGAATTTGACACGTGAACGCGAAATCATTAGAGACTCCCAATCATGAGCTTGAGAATTTTCACCACATCGGGATTTCTGTTATTTTCCACAATTTCCGGCTGGTCCGATGAAGCAACCAAGGAAGACTACGAGGAGAGGATGGGGAAATATGACTTGGTAGCTGAACCAGAGAAACATCGGAGCGTCGCTTCGTGGTGCAAGCGCAACTACCCATCGAGATACTCCTTTCACCAGCGGGAGTATAACAAACACCAGTTCTCAGAATTCGAGGAAAAAATGAACGCGAGTCCTTCCGCGAGCGATTTAAAAAAGGCGCGCGATTTCGCGCAGACACTGGAGTTACCCGCCATCGCGGAATCTTATCACACCAAATGGGGAGAAATTCAATACGCGGCCTATGCCAAAAGGCTTGAACCAGGCAACCCAAAGATGATGAAGCAGCTGCTGGCATGGGCGGTGAAAGAAAACCTCAGTTCCATTCCCTCCGTCAAAACTCTCGCTGGTTCCATTATCGAAGCCGATTCGGATGATCTCACCGCTCGTGAACTTCTGGGACATCTGAAAGTCGATGGTCGATGGACATCCAAAGAGAACTTGATCTCAAAGATGGATCCAAAGAATATCGAAGATCGTATCAAGACCCATAAGATCCTGGCCGAGACCAGGGACTTGAAGGAGAGATCTTATCCTGTCCGGCCTTTATCAGGGATGGAAGAACTCGGTGACTTCCATCAGTTCAGCCCCCGAAAAAGTCCTGACTCGAAGTTCTACCTGAACGAAAAAAACTACTCTCGAACGAAACCTTCCAGACTCATCATCAGTCTCCACGGTGGTGGCTCCGGAGGTTTTGAGAAAGCCGCCGAGCAGGCCGGAATTGCCATAAAATCGTGGGCCTCCGCAAACACCAACGAGAGTCAGATCGTCCTTGCACCCATTGCAACGAACCATGTTGTAGGTTCATGGAGTACACTCTCCAATGTTCTCGAAATCATCGACGCCGCAGAAGAAATTTGTGAACGTTTCAATATTGATCGGAAACGAATCTATGTCACCGGGCAGTCCATGGGCGGAGGAGGAACGACGTTTTGGTATCTGTGCTTTCCCGAACTCGCAGCGGCATCAGTCGGCCGCACCGGATGGTTCCATCACGATAACAACAAGCATCAGGATTGCCTTAACAAACCCATTCTCCTCATTCAAGGAGAGAAGGACGAAGAGTTTAGGATCAAATCGAAAGACAAGTTTATCTCTCTCGCAAAAAAGATAAATGCCAACGCAAGTGTCATTACCCACCCGGACATTGATCACGCCCTTTACTGGAAGGATCAAGAGGAAGACGTCCTCAATTTCATGGCGAAACACGTGAATGACATTGAGCCCGATTGGGACGTAATCCGTGCCGCAGCCAAGGCTTGGATGAAGTGACCTCCCCTTTCAACTCACGCCTTCCCCGCAGCCTACTCCCTCATCACAAAGAAGCCAACCGTCAGCAGATACTTCAACAAGCTCCCCTCCCTCTCCCTCAAATTTCCGCAGCCACTTCTCGCGATCTGGCATCTGCGCCAAAATGTCAAAATGGTTATCCATCACCACAATCCGCCTTCTCAAGATCCCTCAGCTCGTGTTTTCCCTGTGTTATCCCTGTGTTTTCATAAGGTCCAGCAGTTTTAGACAGCAAAAGAGGCAAGGTCTGGACAACGTGGTGTCTGGCACGAATGGCACGGACTTAAGCGGATTTAGAGGATTTCTTCCGGTAGGCACTTGAGCGGTGTTGGACCTCTTTGAAGACGTGGCGATGGCTTGTGAGAAGTTGATAGTTTTTGGGCCGTCGTTTGAGCGCGCGGGGT
>Ga0209390_10004322_pt1 | contig 21479 bp, 32 predicted proteins | sample BON01_FD_187212 | JGI IMG/M metagenome (GOLD analysis project Ga0209390, IMG submission 187212) | Freshwater microbial communities from Lake Bonney liftoff mats and glacier meltwater in Antarctica - BON-01 (SPAdes) (version 2) | ecosystem: Environmental > Aquatic > Freshwater > Ice > Glacier... | reverse complement strand
CCCCCTCCCTTCCCCCCCGGCACCGGGCTCCGATGCACTGGCCCTCCCGACGGCTGCAAATGAAAAAGCCCCCCAGACAAGTCAATCCCATCTATGTCAATATCACTTCTATCCAAATCATTCTTCCCCTCCTCCCCATTCAATCCTTCCATCACCGGCCCTGCATTTCGGCTCCTCTCCTCCTCTTCCCCTCCCCCTTCCTCACCCTCTTCCTCCTCCTCCTCCTCCTGCTCTGTTTCTTGCGAACACTGCTGCTCCTGCTGCTGCTCCTCGATATTTCCCCCTGGGGCCTTAAGCGCTTCGGCAAGCGACGCCTGAGGCGCGTCTACCGTCATCTTTGTCGCAGGAGGAAGAGGAGGAGGAGATGGAGGAGGAGGCACAACAAGAGGGAGAGGGAGAGACGAGCGTGTCCGTCCTCCTCCTTCCCATCCTCGAGGTACTGCTGGATGCCTTGCAGCATTCACAGGCAAGGAAACAGGACGCGCCACCTCGCTTAGTTGCGGAGCACCGCCACGACGCCGAGGGAGGATATCACTTCGCGGGGTCAAAGGAGGAGAGTGAGGGTTAGGTCCTAACGACCCTTCCTCCGCCGATGCCTCACTCCTGTCCTTGATGCTGCTCCCTCCCCCACCACGGCCACTGCTGGTGTTACCACCACCCCCGCCTTCACCACTCATATGAGCAGGGACGATTTCTATGTCGAGCAGACCGAAATTAGATGGGTCGTTGTAGCCGTAGTAGAGCCGACGGACTTCTTGTTGGGCGCATTCGACCACTTCGTTTAGGGTTTGGAGGCGTTCGGAGAGGAGGCGGATGTCATGGAGGAGGTCTTGACGCCATTGTTGCCCTGTGCGATTGAAGCACCGGTGGAGGCAGCGCCAGAACCGAGAGTCGGGTTGGGCGTACAAGGCCATGGTGTGCTCGAGCTTGCGGTGGACGGTGGTGCGTTCGGTGACTAAGGCCTCGAGACGGGCTAGGTTCATGGTGAGGGTGACGCTTAGGACTTTCCCAATGCTCTCGCCGAGTTGTGGTCCGTGGGGGGCGAGGAGCCGGTCGAAGAATGCTTTGAGGACGGCGACGTTGCGCATTTTGGGGGGGATATGCGTGACCATCACAGAGTAGTTGTGCGTCCGTGGGAGGGTCAGCCATTTGAATCGCAAGGCGATATAGGAACGATATTCGAGCCAGAGCAACCCCACAGTAAAGGCGGAGAAGAGCCAGGCAGCAGCGATGTTGGTCCGATAGACGTGGATGTTCCCGATGCGGTTTCGCGGGGGGAGGTTGGCCATGGTGGTGAGGGCGAATTGGGAGTCGTTTGTGGCGGGGTTGCCGTACTTAATATTAAGGGGTACAAGGACCCCTAGCCCGAAAACGGAGCAAAGGAGGAAGAGCACGGCGTAGAGACGTTGGGCCCGGAGGAAGACGAGGGCGTCTAGGCCGACGGTGCGGAGGATTTCGTCTTCGGGGATGGTGTAGATGTCTTTGACCCAGGAGAAGAGGCGGCGGGGGTGACATTCCATTACCATTGGGGTGCGGTTTGGATGCAGGTACCATCGTGGGGAGTAGGTGCGGGGGAAGAGGTTGAAGCGGTGGATGATGCTGAAGCCCAGGATGACGAGGACGAAGATGGCGGTACCACCGGACAAGGTTAGGAGGATGGCTTGCCCTGGTGGTGATGTGTTTGGGGAGGGAGGGAGGGGTTTGAAGAGGGATGAGTGAGAAGTGAAGCACGGAGTTGTACGGGCACAATAATGAGGTCAAAGTGTAGCAGAAGCATGTCAAATAAATGAGGATGCTTTGACTTTTAATTTGAAAAGGAAACGAAGGCCGGTCCTCTCGCATTGCCTCTTTGAGCAGGGCTTCGATGCGGCCGGGCCCACCAAAGGATGCTGGCCGGCACAATAAAACCCCACCTGTAATCACGTCAACAAGCACGCCTCACTCCATAATCTGCCATTAAGGGAAGACGCAACACAATGCCCGCCTTCCTTTCATCACACGCACACGTACCTGAGATGGCAAAGGCCGTTTGAGGGTCAGGGATGCCCGGCATGCTTGTCGCCCTAGGACTGTGGCCCCGCCAACTGCAGGTAGTTTAAGGAGAAGAATGTGAGAAGCTGTATCATCACTACGTGCGTCCTCCTGCTTGTGTGATAGTGTGTGTACGCACCTCTAGAAATATGGTGTGGATGATCAACAAGGCGGACGGCACGGCTTAGCCTCCTCTCCCGCTTGCCCTTGTCGAGGCGCGTTGCTTGCTTGCGGAAAGCCCTGCGAACCCGGGGGCGTCGCTGCCCTGGCGGCCTGGAGAGTGTTTCCGTGGTCCTATCCTGCCTGTGCGGTGTGTGCGTGAGCGGGTGTGGTGTGTGGGTAAAATGAAGCTACAGAAGCGCGGCAGTTGCTTGCTTGAATCCGCTCGCCGAATCAATCCGATTAAGACGCATTTCATTCCTCACGCCTCTCCTATTCACACCCACAGACCCTCGGGCAAGGCCACATGAGGCAGAACCGGCACCAAAAGCAGCAGCGACAACGCCTCCTAGACTCGTTACCGGCGGCGCCCGCTCGTCTTTTCATCAAACAGCTCCTTTGCCTTCCTCTCACAAAGGATGAGGAGGGGGGACAGGAGGTCGAAGGAGAAGGAGGGGAAAGGAGCATTGACCCCGGCACGCCCACTTGCAGGCTCGTCCTGGGCGGCCGGCACGTGGAGGAGGTGCGTTGTTTGGGGATGGTGGTGAAGCACGAGGAAACGGGGGCAGGACTGTGGCTTGATGATGGGACGGGAGTGGTGTATGTGCAGCTGGATAAGCAGGCCCTCCTCCCGCCCATTGGGCAGCTCTGTGATGTGGTGGGGGCTGTCAAGCTTTGCCGGATACCTCGCGACCAAGTTAAGCAGCAGGATCAGCAGAAGCAGGGGAAGGAGGGGGAGGTGCAGGAGCAGGAGCAGGAGCAGCAGCAGCGCGACATCGCGGCAAAGCACGTGTTTGTGCCTCAAGACCCAAATATCGAAACCGCCTTCACCCTCTCCACACTAGAACTCTTCCGAACCGTCTACCTTGCCCAAGCTCCGCCTCTGTCCTTGCATCAGACCCCATACTACGTCTCCGCAAACGGACCATCACCCCCTCCTCGTCCTCCCCAAGCACCCTCCGCCCCGCCCTCCCCCTCGTCCTCCTCCTCGTCCTCCTCCTCGTCCTCCTCCGCCTCCACCGATGGTATGGTCTTGAGCCATATTTTACTCTTACAAGCTAACGGCGAAGCAAACAAGGGCATGGACGTACAGGCACTTCAGTCCCTCGTTCCCTCCCTGCCCGAGCTGGAAGCGAGCCTGTCGCGGCTGCAGGTGGATGGGCTGGTGTATTGCCTGCAGGGGAGTTTTTACCCCCTTTGAGAGTAAGGCTGAGAGCAATCAACGAGTGAGCAAAGAAGGGAGCGAGGGAAAGACACGGAAAGCGACAAGAAAGATGGAAATGTCCTTTTTTTAAGATAGATAAATAGATGGGTAGGAAAACGACCAAGGAGAAGGCTGACTGACTGCATGTGCAAAAACAAAATAAACCGCAGCTCCCTTTCTTGTAAGTGTTGTGTGTCTTGCTTTTCTTTCTCCCGCCCCTGGTCTCTTCACATGATAAATACTATTATTCTATCTACCACAGAGCCCGCGCACCTTTCCTCATCCTTTTCAAGTTATTCAAAAACATCTCTTCGAATTCGTCCTCAGCAATGACCTCCTCCACCACGTCCTCCTCCTCTCCACTACTCTCTTCTTGCTTCTCCTGCTCCTGCTCCTCAACCCGTCCTCCTCCTCTCCACTGCCCTCTTCTTGCTGCTGTTCCTGCTCCTCCTTCTCATCCTCCTCCTCTCCACTACCCATTTCTTGCTCCTGCTCCGGCTCCTCCTCCCCATCCTCCTCCTCTCCACTATCCTCTTCTTGCTCCTGCTTCTGTTCCTCCTCCCCGTCCTCCTCCTCTCCACTGCCCTCAATTCAGCTTGCTTTTAAGTAGACGTACGAGGTACACACAAAGGATGGAAAGGCATGATGCTGGAGTGCCCAAACGATGAGGAATAGAAAGCTCTAGGAGTCATGCCCAAGCTCCGGAACGTGCTTTCGGGGCGAAAAGAACGTTCCCACCCCTTTCAGCACGACACCTTCTCTTTGCTGGAGAGACTTTTCTTTGCTTCCTCTTCCTTCTCTTTGAGCTTTTTGTAAATTCGAAAAGCCCTGGAGGGGGAAGCAATGTTTAGGATAGTCAAGGCAAAATATAAGCTCTGAATAGTAGTGGGAGTGGAGGAGGGAAGCGGTGGAAGGAAGGGAGAAGGAGAGGGAGAAGGACAGAGAAGAAAGCACGACAGGCCATTGACGGGCGTGAGGGGGAAGTCCATGCGAGCTTTTTGAAATTTCAAAAAGCCCTAGAAGGGCGAGCAATGTTTAAGATGGACAAGGCGAACTATTCGCTCGAAAGAATAATGGGAGTGGAAAAGAGGAGGGAAGGGAAAAAGGGAGGCAGAGGAAAGAGGAGACAGGCATGGAGGGAAAACAAGGGGGAAGATAGGGAGGCGGAGGATTAGTCTCTGGGGGAGAAGAAGAACGTCAAGAGGGTGTTTTGTAGGCAAGGTTTTACTTTTCTTTTTCGCCGTCAATAGTCTCTTTACAATACTCGTCTATTCTTCCGCTGCCTCTTGTTCTTGTGCTCCCTCCGCTTCCAATTTCTCCACTACTTTCTCTCTCTCGTCTTCTTGTGCACCTTCCTCTTTCTCTCCGCTCCCCTCCTCCTCCTCACCCTCCACTTCCTCCTCCTCCTCGTCGTCCTCCTCGTCCTCGTCCTCCTCGTCCTCGTCCTCGTCCTCTTCCTCGTCCTCCTCTTCCTCCAAAGCCTTCCTCGCCTTGGCCGCCGCCTCCCTCTCCTCCTTCTCCCGCTTCTTCTCCGCCAACTCCGCCTCCACCGTCACCCGCAACCGACACGACCTCCCCACATGGTAATCGCCCAACTTTAAATAAAACCGGCATTCCTCCCTCGGTTCGCATCTCAACGACGACCACCGCCAATCACACTCAGGACTGGTGGCCGGTGCATAACTATCTAGGACTCTTTCCAGTTGCCCCAGGCCGCGAAGCAAGGCCCGTTGTGCTTGTACCAGCATGTTGTCATCGCTCTCTTCGTGCGCATCAGGGTCGCAGAGCTCGACGGCTGTGGTGTTGCGGTTGACCCGACAGGAGCGAGAGAGGGTGTAGTCCCCTAGTTGGAATTGGTAGGAGCAGCGGCACTTGGGCACGCATTTGCATTGGCTGTAGCTCCAGGAGCATTCTCGGTCGGTCTTGGGGGTGAGACGGGTGGTGATGTAGTCAAAGACGGTTTGGGAGACGCTGTGTGTGAGATAGGTGGGATGGGTTGAGGGAGGGATTGAGGGGGAGGTCAATGAGTCAAGGTGAACGGGAGGAAGTTCTTCATGAAAAGCAAGTCACACACCCAAGCACGCAACTGCGTCCGCTTCCCTCCTCCATCACCATCCTCCACAACCTTTTCTCCCCCTCACCCAAACGTACATTTCGAGCATACTGTTATTGTCATCCTCCAAGCTATCAAGCGAATAGCCCAGCTCCTCCCCGTCCACCTGCACCCGCCGCTCCAGCTTGTCCAGCCGCTCCACAATCGAATCCAAAGGCACCCCTCCCCGCCCAACCCTGCCATCAGCATCGCTGGCAACGCCCTTGGCTACTGCCTTCTTGGCACGGGCCACCTTGTCCCGGTTTTGCTTGAGCGTCTCTTTTCCCCTTGCGGAGGCCGCTGCGTCCAGCTCGTCCAGCGCATGGTGAATCGAGGTTTCCACGTCCCCCGCCGACATTTGCACGGCCTCCTCCGCCTCAGACAACAGCGTCTCAATCACATCCACACCATCATCGTCGTTATCGCCTTCCTGAGCGGCCGCAAACGTAGGACTGGCCCCAGGCAAGACAAGGAGGCAGACCCCCAGGGCGAGGAGGAGGAGGGGAAGCGAGGGCGCTCTCATGCTGGCTGGCGTTGCTCGGGGCGACCAGGCACAATTTCCTACGGCTGCCTGTGGTCTTGGGGAGGTGGTGGAGGGTCGTGTGAGGTGGTTGTGTGGACCATGGTGGTGGTTTGCCTTTACAAGAGGAGGGGGCGGGGATGATGAATGTGTGAGATGTTCGCCGCCATGATGACGCGCATGAGCGATGCCTTCAGTGTACCCAGCTCTGTGTGTCTAAAGGAGCGCATGCCCCATTGCCACCGTGCCCTATTGATTCGCTCATGGTCTGGTAGCTCGGGGGCAGCGCGGGTTTGTCAATTGCTCGTCTAATGCGCTCCAAAAGCCCTCACTCAACCAATCACCTCTCCCTTCTCGCACATCATCAAGCACAGGGGCGGAGCAACGCAAATGCTGTCGCATTGGCTCCACGACCCCGGCGTGGGCGCGTCGACGGCGGAGAGCGTCCTGCCCTTTGCCAGGAGCGGGGGCAGCCGCCCTGTACATGGCGGGGCTGCTGGCGCTGGGAATGGGGGAAGGGGTGGAGAGGGGTGTCCTGCAGGCGGACTTGACCTCGACCCGAGCAGCGTGGTGGAGGCACATCGGCACGCCACGCAGGCAGAGGAGCTGCGGCGAGACGGGCGGCTACTCGAAGCGTTGCAGGAGCACCTGGAGGCGTCGCATTGCTTCCTGGAGGCGGCGGAGCGGCTGCACAATGCGCATGGCGTGGTACGTGCCGATTATGATAAGGGAAGGAGGGAGGGTGTTCGTGTGTGTGAACCTTGCTATGCTAGTGGAAGGATTAGAAGTCGTATTACCTCTTCTTTGACTGTGTGATCATGTACTTACATTTTTCACCTTCTTAATTTGCCTACTCCACCGTTTCTGATTCATTCTCCTCTTCCCTTTCCCTACTCCCACCACCCCTACCCTACCTAGACGGGCGCCGCCCTCGTCCTCCTCTCGGACGGCCACGCCCGGCAAGCCAAAACCCTCCAACAGCTCCTCCAAAAAGGCAACACCTCCGCCTCCACCACCCTCCCCAAGACCACCCTTTCTCGTCCTACCCCCATGCCCCCTCCTCCTAAAGGCCTAGCTGCTGAAGGCTCAATGTATTCCTCCACCATGATGAGCAGCACCGCCAGCCTTGCCGGCACTAACGCAGCAGCAGCAGCAGCAGCGGGCACGGCAGCGGTGGACGATATGCTGGCCTTGGAAAGGGCATTGCAAGCTATTGGCTCTCAGCCTCTCTTTTCGAGTGGCACTTACCAAGGAGGAGGGGGAGGAGGAGGAGCCGGGGGGGGCCTCCACGGAGGACCTGGTGGACGTTACTTGTCATCGACCTTGGGTGATTCCTTTTTCTTGGTCAGCAACCGCCATGCTGCTGCAAGGGAGGGGGCATCGACGATGAATTGGGAGGGAGGGGGGAACAGCGTGATGAGCTCTTCAAGACATGGAGGAGGATTACCCTCGAGGGGAGGGGGCACAGCAGCAGAAGGAGGGTTGCGTGGTGGTGCTGGTGGTCAGGGTTTGCCTCCCCGAGCAGGAGCAGGAGGAGTGGTGGAGGGCTTGCGAGCTTCACGTATTACTGCAAGTGCAGGTACGAATCTGTCGTCGTCGTCGAGGAGTCCCCCCTCTTCAGCAGCGGCACCATGGACGTCCTCCTCCTCCTCCTCCTCTGGTGCTGGGGGAGGAACTGGTGGTGGTGGGTTTTTGGAGGGGGTAGAAGCGATGCAACAAGGGGAGGTGATGCGGTTGCTTGGGTGTATGAAAACGTTGGGGGACGAGAATGCTATGTTGATCAAGCAGGTGGAGGATGGAGGGAGGGTCCGACAAGAAAATGAGAGGTTGAGGAGGGAGATGGCTGAGTTTCAGGAGCAGTACGCGAAGAGATTTAGGGATTTGAGGGCGGCGTTGGAAGAGTTTAGGCACAAGTATCCGAATGAATATAATCCGACGAATCACGTGGCGTCTGCTAGGGAGACGGCGAGGGTGAAGACCTTGGAGAGTGAGATTGAGAGTTTGATGATACGGTTGAATAGGGAGAAAGAGGCGGGGAGGAAGAAGGATGCGATGATTGCCAAGTATCAAGCGTGGTATAATAAATTGAGGCAAAGTGTCGTGCAAAAGAAGAGTGGGGGGGTCGGAGAAGGTGGTTTGGGGAACCATCAGCAGCAACAGCAGCAGAGGGTGGGGGGGGCGAGAGCTACCGGCAGTGCCGGTGGTGGCAGCAGTAGCAGCAGCAGCATTCGTCCGCCACAAGCGCGATAGGAGGAAAGAGATTGCATGCACACACAAACACACAAGAATGATGTAAGAAAAGTGAATTAACAGACAATGTACAGAAGTAAAGGGGAGTAGAAACAGAAAAATAGCGCAGCGAGAATGCTATTTATCGATCGGTATGCAATTAAAATCTTGCGGTGCTTTAGTTCCTTCGTTGCTGCTTTGCCCTTTGAAATGTATTCACAAAATATCTCTTCTTCCTTCCCTCCTTCACCCCCTCTACGTAACCTTCTTACTAATATTTTTCACCCCACTCCCCAAACACGAAAGCAACACCGTCCCCGTCTCGGTATCCGCGCGAACCTTGAACGTCACCCCCAACGCCTCCCTCACCAACCGCAGCGTCTGAATCGCATGCAACGACAACTGACCAATCCTCACCCTTGACACATCCTCCGGTCCCAAAGCCATCAACAACAACACCAACGCCTGCCCCACCGAATCCACACACCCACCCCTCCTCACTTCCTCCAACAACAACGCACTCCCCCTCTCCCCAATCTCCTCCGGCAACGCCCCTTCCTCCGCATGAACATCAATCGCCACCAAACAGCCCGTCGTGCTCTCCGCGACCAAACTTAAACCATACCCAGGACTCTCCCCCCCCGCCGCTCCCTTGTAATGATCCGTATGCACATACACATCAGGCAACAATCGATTCAGCAATCCTCGAGCCGATGTCACCACACGATTAGCAAACTGGGGAGAGACCTTGGCGCAATATGCAACGCCTCTCACGCGCTTAATCAAGCCGGCGTCTACCAGGTTGCATGGCCGAAGCTCTCGCACGATCGGACACGTGAACTCCACCAACCCTCCTCCTGCTGGGGGCAAGCCCCGCTTCTTCACCTTGAGCGCCGCACCTTCCGCTCCAAAGTAGCTTAGCAAGGGCAGCACCACCCCTTTCAAATTGTCCACTGAGACGTCGAGCGTGTCGTTGGTCAACCCCGTCAGGGACAAGGCCAGCGGCTCCTTCCCAAACACGGCCAAAGGCAAAATGCCCTCCAAAAACCAGCCAATAGACCGCGCCGTCCCGCAGTCATGCGCGTGCCGTCCGCCCGTAATGATACCGGGGACATAACGCAGCACCGTGCCCGTCTCATTGATCTCCACCTGGCAACCGTTCGTCAGACGCTCCAGCAGCCGCAAAAAGCTCCCCTCAAAATCCCGCAAGCCAGGCTCCTCGTCGTCCGCCCGGATTTGAGTAATGAGCAAGGGACGTCCGCTCAGCGTGGCACAGACGAGGCGCTGCCGAAAGTGGCTGCACCCCTTGAATTTCATCGTCGACATGTTTGGCTGGGCTGGATGGGGTCAAGGTGGAGTGGAGAAGGGGTGGTGGGAGAGGGTGGGGAGGATAAAGTGGATGGATACTTTCCTTGTTGTTGCCTGTGTTTGTGCGGAGGGAGGGACGGGGAAGGGGATGAGCACGGGCATGAAGAGGAGGACGTCAAGGAGGAAGACAAGCAGGGTCTGGTGCGGATGGTGGAGACGCACTGGCGCTTGGAAAGGAGGGCATGGTAGTGTGAATGGGCTGGGAGGGAGGAGGTCGCCCGATGACGATTGGCGAGGCCCGAGGCCGCTGCACTTGCCCTCCCCTTTGCATTGCTCTAGGGCATTCAACCTCACCACATCGTGAGGTCTCAATGGTTGTAGTAAGAGCCGCGCTTCTTACCCTGTCGCCTGATGTATCCGCCTTTTGTCCTGGCCGCACTGCATCCATCTCTAACCCAGCACCCAACAATCCCCCCCCCATGAGCAGGAAGCCTGCTCTTCAACTTCCACCCCCGCCGCGCCCAACCCATAACTAGCCATGCTCTCCACCTTGACCTCGAGCTTGAAACGAGGTACGTAAACGCAGTCAACGACGAGCTCCCGGATCCTAGCACGGCCCTGCAGGCGGAAGCTGCTTGTATGGTGTATGCTTGGCTCCCCTCTCCCATATCGGTTCAACCTCTTGCCCTCGCTCCCCATGTGTAACCCCACCGACCGCGACCTGAGGGACAGGCGGGGAGTCTTCACTTCTCTCTTCATGCGCTAAGCCCGTCTTCTAATCTGTGGCCTTCTTCTCTAAGACATCCCCGTATCCTATCGAGGCCCAGCTCCCCTACCACCCGTCTCCTACTTGCCCCCCACCCTCCCTCCGTCCCTCCCTCTCCCGGCCTTACCTTGGTTGATAGATCAATTGATTGTAATCTTCTTCTCTGTGAAATCCAATAAATGCCTCATCAATATGTCACTCTTTTAAAAGGATAACATTAGCCAGCGCATCCTCACATCCTTTCCTCCTCCCTATCCACCACGCCCCCACCCTCCACAGCCGCCGTCCAGCCCACGACCCTGCGGGCGGCCGGCTTAACCCTGGCACGGGCCGGCATGTTGACCGTCTCCCGGGCCTCGACGCCCGCCGACTCCCACTTCATCCTCACAGCCACGGGGCCCGACCGAGCAGGAATTGTCTTTGATATCGCGAAATTGGTTCTCGACAACAATGGAGACATTCAAGAATCCCGGATGATGCGTATGGGCTGTGACTTCTCCTTAATGATGCGCGTGGCCGCCCCCAAGCCCGACGCCGACCAAATCACACAAAAGCTCAGCACAGTCGGCGGGATGTCCGTGATCACCCACCCGGTCACTGCGGAGAGGGCTAATCAGATTGTGCCCAAGCCTGTGTGGAAGGCCAATTTTTCGGTGGAGGGTGTGAATCACCCTGGGTTGGTTTATAAGGTTACGGAGTTGTTTTTTGCCCGAGGGTTGCGTGTGGAGAAGCTGCATACGGATACGAAGATTGCGCCGTTTGGGGGGACGGTGTTGTTTTTGATGGATGGGACGATTATTAGTGATAAGGCGATTGATTTTGAGGAGTTGGAGGAGGCGAGCGAGAGCTTGAGTTCGTTTTTGGGGATTGACTTGGAGTTGAAGCCGGTGCCGGCGAATGAGCAGTAGGGAGGAGGAGGAGGAGGAGGGGAGGGGAGGGAGGGTGGGGAAGGGGGTGGTTGCGTATAGGTAGGCATTTTGTCAGGAGAAACGAATCGAGATGTCTCGTTCTTATTTTGCTTCTTCTTTGTCCTTTTTCCCCAGCTATATAAATGTTAGGAAGAAAGGAAGGAGAAAGGAAAGGAGCGTGGTAGAGTGGTAGGAGAGAAGAGGAGGGGAAAAGGCTGATGTAAAGAGAGAGCGAGACGCCACAAAACAAGAGAAAGAAAACGAAAGATAGAAACGAAAAAAAGAGCTAGGAGCGATGGCTCTTGCTATTCTTTTTGTGTCCACAACAAGTACTTGTGGTGCGTTTTCCTCTTCATTCTTCTCTGGCCTTACATTCATATGTACAACGCACGCTGTTTTCACAGGACCCGCGCCAATTTCTCCTCCTCCCTGCTGCTGCTGCTGCTGCTGGCTTTGCTCCCTACATTGACTTTTCACACACGAACACACACACAAAAATAAAAACACACGCCAACATTTCAACCTTCCACCTCCTCCTCGTCCTCCTCCTCGTCCTCCTCGTCCTCCTCCTCTCCCGCAATTGCCGTTCCAGCTGCCGTCGCAGCTGCCGCCGCCGCCGCCGCCGCCGCCTCCTCAGTCTCTATCTTCGCCGTAGCCTTAGCGATTAGATATTCGACCATTTCGGGAGGGAGACTCCGAGGCCCTGAGATTACCTCCTCAAACGTCCTGGGACAGCTGTTCCGCAACATGATTTGTGCCTTCTCTGCGGTATCAGCAAAGCTACGCACGCTCTGCTGCTGCGCGCCGATCAAGCCGAACATCAGGCAGGCGCCAGACTCTCCGTCCTCGCCCACCAGCAGCTTCGCGGCCAATTCTTCCTCCTCCCTATCTTCTAACGTCCTCCCCGGCTCTTCCACTCCCTCCTTCTTCCCCTCCTCCTTCTTCTTGGTTGAGGAAAGGGATGGTCCTGCGAAAGCAGCAGCAGGGGGCAAGCGAAGCCAAATCCGAGGAAGAAGCTTCTGTGGGACGAGGTGGAAGCAAGGGGGGGAGAGAAGGAGTCAAAAAATCGTATAAGATTGATATATAGCAGCTGCAGCTGAAGGAAAGGAATAAAGAAACGAAAGAAGCTTGATCATCAGCAATTTTCTCTCTCCCCTTGTATTTCTTCACAACAGTGCTTGTGCTTTTTTCTCTTCTTCTTCTTCTTCTTCTTTTTGTTTTCTCTCTCTTCGTTTGTGTATGTGTACATGCACCTACTCTCCCGCTTACCCCTCCTTCCATGCCTCCTAAGAAACACAAAAAGGAGAATTAAGGGCCGAAAGGATGTCTGCCTGCCTTTGACTCTCTGACTTGATGGCCAACGGACGTAGGGAGGGAGAAAGTGTGTGATCAAAACAAGGAAAATAGAGAAAAATAGGCAAGCTTACTAACTCGAAAATACACAACCGCAGTTCAGGTCACCACACCCAAACGCTGCTGTCTCTCTGATAGCAAATATGAATTTCCCCTACTCCTCTCTCTCTCTCTCTCTCTTCTCTCTCTCACACACACACCCTTTGATTCCCCTTGCCCTTCTTCTTCTCTGACTTCGAACCGAGACCGACGCGTGAAAAATGGAACGAGTGAATGATGGATGACCAACACAGACACACATACATGACGACAATAACGATGATGACGATGACTTGGACGAACTCTGACAGCACCAGGCTTGCACGTAGGAGTCAAAAGAGAAAAGAGCTGCAGCAAGAAGAAATAGATCTCCTCATACTACAACTACTCTTCCTTCTCAAACCCCACGCAGACTAGCCAGCTGCTGCTGCTTTAGTACTCCTCGCCTTCCTCGCCCTCGCCCTCCACGGAGGAGTCGGCGCCGACCTGTGAGTAAGGGATGGAGTAAGGGAGGGAGGAATTGAGTGATTGGTGCCCGGGGAGGGAGAGATGTTGTTGTTGAGCCTAAGGGAGGGAAGGAGGGAGGGAGGGAGGGAGGGAGGGAGGTGTATTGGTGTCGTTGAGCCTAAGGGAGGGAGGGAAGGAGGAAAGGAGTACATACACACACAATTACACACTACACACACGATACACACGCACTAAATACTGAACAGAACATACCTCTTCGTAGTCCTTCTCCAAGGCCGCCAGATCCTCGCGGGCCTCCGAGAACTCGCCCTCCTCCATGCCCTCCCCCACATACCAGTGCACAAAGGCACGCTTGGCATACATCAGGTCGAACTTGTGGTCGATGCGGGACAAGGCCTCGGCGATGGCCGTGGTGTTGGCCACCATGCACACGGCGCGCTGTTTGGAAGGGAGGGAGGGAGGGAGGGAGGGGTGAGATGAAGCACACAAAAGTCAAAAAAATGAAGCCCGCAAAAGTCAAAAAACAGTCGAGCCCGGGGAGAGGGAAGGAAGGGATAGAGGGAGGGAGGAACTATTCGTACCTGCACGCGGGCTAAGTCACCGCCGGGGACGACGGTAGGGGGCTGGTAGTTGATTCCGCACTTGAAGCCGGTGGGGCACCAGTCGACGAACTGAATGGTGCGCTTGGTCTTGATGGTGGCCACGGCGGCGTTCACGTCCTTGGGGACGACGTCACCGCGGTACATGAGGCAGCAGGCCATGTACTTGCCGTGGCGGGGGTCGCATTTGGTCATCATGTTGGCGGGCTCGAAGACCGAGTTGGTGATCTCGGCGACGGAGAGTTGCTCGTGGTAGGCTTTCTCGGCGGAAATGACGGGGGCGTAGGAGGTGAGCATGAAATGGATGCGGGGGTAGGGGACCAGGTTGGTCTGGAACTCGGTCACGTCAACGTTCAGGGCGCCGTCGAAACGCAGGGAGGCGGTCAGGGAGGAGATGACCTAACAAGGGAGGGAGGGAGGGAGGGAGGGAGGAGGGAGTATGGGTGTGGGGGTAGGGGACCAGGTTGGTCTGGAACTCGGTCACGTCCACATTCAGGGCGCCGTCGAAACGGAGGGAGGCCGTCAGGGAGGAGATTATCTAGAAGGAAGGAGGGAGGGAGGGGGGAAGGGAAGGTGAGAATTTGATCAAGTCCACGTTCAAGGCGCCGTCGGAGCGGAGGGGGGCGGTCAGAGAGGGGATGACCTAGGGAGGGGAAGGGAGGGAGGAAGAGGAGAGGGAGGGATCGTGATGAGATTCGGTTACGTCCACATTCAAGGAGCCGTCGAAACGCAGGAAGGGAGAGAGGGAGGGAGGGAGGAAATGGGAAGGAGTATGTACCTGGGCAATCAAACGGTTGAGGTTGGTGTAGGTGGGTCGCTCAATGTCCAAGTTACGACGGCACGTGTCGTACAAGGCCTCGTTATCCAAGCAAAAGGTCACGTCCGTGTGCTCCAACAGGGCATGCGTGGACAACACCGAGTTGTAAGGCTCCACCACAGCCGTAGCCACCTGCGGGGCCGGGGTCACAGCGAACGACAGCTTGGACTTACGCCCATAGTCGACCGAGAGACGCTCCAAGAGCAAGGCACCCAGCCCAGAGCCAGTCCCACCGCCAGTGGCGTGGAAGATGAGGAACCCCTGGAGGCCCGTGCAGTTATCCGCCAACTTGCGCACTCGGTCCAGGACCAGATCCACAATCTCCTTGCCGATGGTGTAGTGCCCACGCGCGTAATTGTTCGCCGCGTCCTCCTTGCCCGAGATGATCTGCTCGGGGTGGTACAGCTGCCGGTAGGTGCCGGTGCGGACTTCGTCACACACGGTCGGCTCCAAGTCCACGTACACCGCGCGGGGCACATGCTTCCCCGCGCCGGTCTCGGAGAAAAAGGTGTTGAAGGCATCGTCGCCGCCGCCGATCGTCTTCTCGGACGGCATCTGCCCATCGGGCTGGATGCCGTGCTCGAGGCTGTGTGGCGGGTGGGGAGGGGGTGAGGAGGAGGGAGGGAGGGAGGGGAAAAGTGAGTGAGTGACGGGGAGGCGAGGAGAGCGCACAGAAATGAGAGACACCTGACTCTGCTCTCTCTCTATTGAGCTGAGTGGAAGGAGTGTGCACCCGTTGCGGGAGGGAGGGTGTGTAGACAGAAGGCACACACTCTGCCAGCGAAAAGAAGAACCCCTCTTTCTGCGCGGCTCCACGCGACACACGACAAGCCACCTCCATCTCCATCACCGCACCCCACCCCCCTCGACAGACAGTACGTACCAGTAAAGCTCCCAGCAGGCATTACCGGTCTGGATACCGCCCTGGCCGACGTGGATAGAGATGCACTCACGCATGGTTGTTGTTGGTGAAAAGTTTTTGGAGGGAGGGTTGAAAGTGGTGGTTGTAGGGGACTTGGCAGGCAAACGGGGTGAACCGGAAGCGAGCAAAGAGTCTCCTGTGGGTCGTGTGGGTGTGGTGAGGAAGGCGTGAGTGTGGTGCGCGTGGTGTGCGGCGTGTGGTGTGGGTGGGCGGGGCCGGAGGGCCAGCGAAAAAGTTAGGGAAGTGACGCCTCTTTTCGGCAAACGCGGAAGACGGCGGGCTCGTCAAACCACGGCTTCTGTGCGGCCCCCGGCACCTCCCACCGCATGGCAATGGCCTGTGCGCACGTAGGGCAGGTAAGGGCACGCAGCTGTGGGGTGGTGGGTGTGCCGGACAAGAGGGGGTGGGAGAAAGGGCAGCGAAAACGAACAAGAGGGAAGCGCGGGGGGCTTGTTGCCCCAAAAAGTGCAGGGGCTTGTACACACACCCACGCCACGCCACCACTTCTGGCAGCATGCACTGAGCTGAGAGAACAAGGGGCGAGGGCGTGGTGGTGTTTGCGGTTGTGGCTAGTACCAAACCAAAGGCACAAATGGCATACAAACAACCAGTCTCTCCTTAGAGCGCGCCCAAAATACACGGAATTTGAGCTTCGCCGTTCCGTTCTTCTCGCCAACTCGCTGTGTGAAGTGAACGTCACGCGCGTGCCGTAGACACACGTCCTGCACGTGCCGTGGGCCTGTGTGAGAACAAGTGAGAACAAGTAGCAGCAGCGTTTCTTCGTTGCTGTAAATTATGTTTTTGCCAAGACAACGAGGCCTTTTCAGTCAGCAAAGCCCACCACATCACTCCTCGATTGTCATTGCCAAAAAGAGGGCGCCGCAAGAGGGCACGCACGCTCCACCCTCCTGCCCTCGCGGGAATAATAGTGTGTGCCTTTTCTGCGTGCCACAAGCATAAGTGTGCATGCGCGTTTGCCCCGCATTCTTATCAAGGCACACATTTCCCTTTGCTTTTTCAACTCACACCCAACCACCCACCCCCACCCCCACAGGATCGTCCACAGCAGCACCATCCTTAATCTTCTTTTTGCCGCCTCGTCCTCGACGCACGCCCCCTCGCCCATCCCTCATCAAGCACCATGCAGCGCCACGCAACGGCAACATCAACTTACGCACGCACCCTTTCCTGGACCCTTGTCCTAATCCTTGGCACCGCAGCCACCACGGCTTTCCTGCATGCCTCCCCCTCCCCACCACGGGCGTTCACCTCGGTCACTTCTGCGACCCAGCGGTTTCGCGTTGCCACCATCACCACCACCCCCCGCCGCCCCTTTGCCTCCGCCACCGCTCGTAGCATGCGCACTACGCTGAACGACGAGACGTCCGAAACCGGGCGACGCCCCACCCAAGAAGACGAAACCGACTCCTCCAGCAGCAGCAGCAGCAGCAGCGGCGGCAAGAGCAACAGCAGCCGCCGCCCCCGCTCCCAACAAGAACAAGAGTACGAGCGGCCTAAGGCGCAAAAACCTATGTCGTCTTCCTCCTTGGCCAGCATGGCCCAAACAGCCGCTCGTCGTGAACAACAAAATATGGGCGAGCTGGAGGTGGTTGGTGCAACTCTCGCTCTGCTGGTTGCGCGGGCCCTGGACCCTTTCCTCAACCCGGCGCCGGTGCAGAATTATGCCTTGTTGATTTGTGATATTGCCTTGCTTATTACCTTTCGCACGGTAGAAGACATGGTGTTGACTCCGTTCCCTACTATTGATGTGGTGGCCTCCCCTGCTCTGATCAAAAATGGTTTGCTTGCGTATGCTGACCCTTTTGCCGCCGTGTCGCACATTGCCAGTGTTACCTCGGATGGATTGACGCTTGGGTGTTTTTGGCTTGCGGCTGTGATGCTTGGGCGGGCACAAGCTGTCGAGCGGGATGTGGGTAGTAGCTATGCGCTTTCGACTTGGGCCACGTTTCGTACCTGGTATTCTCTGGTGAATTTGCGCCTTGGTGTGCTCTTCTTGCATGTAAATTTGGCTGGGAGGGGGAGGGAGGAATCGGGGAAACTGACTGTGTGCTTGTAAATTTGCTTTGTAAACGGCTTCCAGCAACCTTCTATGAGAGTGCGAGGTTGATTTTGTCGTCGTAAAAATATATGTGGACGCTCCCCATTATTTTCCAGCAAAGCAAGCAGAATCTCACTTCTACTCCCAACCCTCCCTTCAAAAATCACAGGCTCTCTCGATACAAGAAGGCGTGGACCTCCAGCACTTCCAATTTGAAATGAGCGCCGTCCTTGTGACCATGCTGTGCTGGCGGTGGCTGAATGTCAGCATTGGCAAGGCCTTCTTTTGAGCAGCGCTGAGGAGAGCGTGGTGGTTTAGCTAGAATTGTACAGAGACAGACAGTATTTCCCATTTTTGCTTTTCAAATTTTGATAGTATTTAGTTATGCATTCCCCTTGTTTTTGCACACTTTTCCATTAGTAGAAGTAGAAGTAAACAGAGAGTAGAGTTGAAAAAGACGAGTATACCAAGAAAGACGAAATAAGCAACCTCCCCACCCCATGAGTCCAAACCGGACGTGGTGGTGTGAAAAAGAGCTTGCGAAACAACAAAGAGAAAGAAAAACACACGTGCTTGACAAACAAAGACTTTGCCTACACACACATGCTCTCTTTGTTGCCTGTCCCCACGTCGTACAATGGGCCGCGCTGCGCGAGAAACACCACTTCTTTCCGGCTCGGCGAGAGAGCCACACGTCCACACGCTTCTTCTCGGATACTACGCTCATGTGCCAAAGCTCTTCTGCTTTGGGCTCGTCCTACTCAACCCACACACCAAATCCAGTGGTACCAAGACAGGGACTAGCTCTCGCCGCACCATATCTACGTGCTGTGGGGTCTGCGTAGCTCTTCCTGTGTCCGTATCCCCTCCAACGACCCGACCAAGCACCGTCGTCATCAAGCCCGCTGCATCCTCCTAACCTCCCTCCCCCTTTTTCCATCCCCTACGTCCCACAGAGTCAGCCATGAAGGGTGCCGCCGTGACGCTGCTTACCGCTGGCTTGTCCGTGGCCTCGGCCTTCGTGCCTTCCGTGCCCCACGCGGCGGTGACGGTCCGACGCCAGCAGGGCGTGGTCTCCATGGGCCTGAACGCGGAGCTGACCAAGACCTACCCCCGTGACTTTAAAAACATCCCCACGGGCACCAGCTACGGCAAGGGTGAGGACGCCACGTTGAACAAGGAGATTGAGAAGCAGAGCCAGGAGTACCTGGAGAAGCAGCTCATGTCCGTCCTGAAGGAGACGGCCGAGATCAAGAAGAAGCCCGTCTTCACCACCGCCCTCATTGCGGGCGACTGTGTCATCCTTGACGCGATTGCCAAGGCCGGCCTGCTCGACAAGATCGACATTGTCTTCATCGACACCTTCTTTCTCTTCCCCGAGACCCTGGACTTCCTGCACGAGGTGGAGGCGCACTACGGCTTCAAGGCCAAGATGTACCACTGCGTGGACTGCCCGACCCAAGAGGCTTTCTATGACAAGTACGGCGCCGACTACTGGATGGAGGACATTGACCAGTACGATTTCAAGTGCAAGGTCGAGCCCCTGCAGCGTGCTCTCAAGGAGTCTGGCACCGATGCTTGGATCAACGGCCGTCGGCGGGACCACGGGGCGGAGCGCGCGTCTTTGCCCGTGTGGGAGGGCGACAAGGTGAACCCTATTGCTTTCTGGAGCTTTGAGGACTGCTGGACGTACTTGCGCAAGCACAACGTGCCTTACCACCCCCTGCACGATGTGGGTTTTTCTTCCCTGGGTGACATGCAGAGCACGGCGAAGGTGCCTCTGGAGAAGTGGATGACCTATGGTGGGGAGCGCAGTGGCCGGTTTCAGGGCTTGACCAACAAGGATGGGTCTGCCAAGACTGAGTGCGGCATCCACACTGACAAGTGAAGAGTTAAAGATCTCGCTTAGAGAGAGTGTGTGATTGTGATTGATGAGGCATGAGGGAAGGTCGGAGGAGAAAAGAGATTCACAACCAACCTAAAAGACGACGCGTGAAATTTTGTGATACCACAAAAACAGAAAGAGGAAAGGTGGGAAATGCCGTGTGGACGGCATGCATTGACAGTCTCCTGAGAAGCAGAACTGAAAAGAAGCAAGATCACCCTACTATTACATTCGATAATCGTTGTACCCCTTTTTCCTCTTTCCCATTCTTCTCGTCTGCCTTCTAGGCGTTTCCTTATACAGCAACACCCTGTTTGTCTTTTCTCTTTCATTTTCTTCCTATGTTATAATTAAATCCCCTCCAATCCACTTATCTCCGTTCCTCCCCCGGCCCCCGATAAAAGTGCACACGCCCCGACGAATTAACCCCCACCAGAATATTCCGGGTCGGGTGAAACTGATTAATGGACTGCACGCTATTCATCCATTCCGACCGCACCGAGGCAATCTGAAACCCAGAACTCGCCGAAAACACCTCAATCCGCCTCGGTTGCTCCAAGCTGCCAATCACAAAGGCATCCGGGTGCTTGGGGTCCCAGGTCGGCCAGAACTTAGACAGCCACCGGCCCGTATTATTATTATGCTTGATTCGATATTGCGCAGTGGTCACGTCCGGGGGGTTAGAAGCCGTAAAATTACCAGCGACGGGGTCAGGGTGGACGTAGAGCATGTGATTCTGACAGGTGATAAGGAGGTGGTCACCCGTAGGGTTGAAGGTGGCGTTGTTGATACTGTTGGTATGGGCAATGGTCCAGACTTCCTTCTTCGGCTTTCGGTCATCCCACAGGGTAACAGCCCGATCAGTCGAAGACGAGACAAACAAGTGCTCCCGCGTCGGGTGGGCCTCAATGCTATTCACCTTCTTGCCATGCGCCTCCCCATGGACCCAGGCCAGGGTCCGCGAGCGAATATCGAGCAAACCAGTGCTACCCTCATGCCCAGCCAAGTACAAGTTATCGGGAGAGTGAGCCGCCTGCGACGCGCAGGTAAACCCCGAATCCTGGAATTTCTCATCCGTGGCCACCAACAAATCGAAAGCCTGCTTCTCCAAATCAAGACAACGGACGGTACCATCGTGAGAGGCCGAGATAAGCTTGGAGGGATCAGCGGGGTGATACTGCATCGAAGCTACCTTGGCAATGTGCGGGCGAAATTGAAACACGTCCTTCTCCCCATCCACTTGCCAAACGCCCAAATGACCGTCCACGTCCGCAGCTACCACCACTAAGGTCCGCTCCGAAGGGTGGACCACCATGGAGGTCACCCGGGAGGGGGTTAGCTTCAGGATGTCCTCCTCTGCCAAGGTCAAGGCTGCCAGTCGCTCCACGTAATCCATGTCGGGCTTCTTATTCTTGCTCGAAGACGAGGACGAGGCAGCAGGGGCGAAACCCTTCCCTTCCGTTGCGGAGGCTTCTCCCTCGTGCTCCGACAAGAGCTGCTTGAGCAAGCCTAGGAAATCAGCACCGCCCTCCTCCGAGCGATTCAACGTCTCCAGCGTTAGAGGCCCTTCGTCCATCCGCTTCTCCTCCTCCCTCGCCGACTGCGCCGCAACCTCCATAATCAGCTTTTCCTCATTATAAAACGGGGCATCTCTACCCTCCGACCGGGCCGACCGCCGAGTGGGCTCGCGAGACTCCCGCTTGGCCGGCTTAAGGCCACGGCTGCTGCCAGCCGTCTTTTTGCGAGCCTGCTGCTGAGCAGCGGCATTCAAGCCGATCTCCGACCGCGTGGCCCCCAAGCCCAAAGAGCGCAGCACTTCCTGGTTGCGTCGAATGTTGTCCAAACGCTCCAGCTCAAAGGCTGACATGGCACTGCTTCCTCCACCTCCTCCACCGCCTTCCCCGCCTCCCCCGCTCACCATGGCCATGGCCCCGCTCGTAGGTGGGACCACCGACAGCTCCTCCTTCACCTGCACATCGTCGTCCTCGTCGTCGCCGCTGTCGTTGTCCTCGACCGTGGGGCGGGAGCGCGTGGATCGACGCCGGGCTGTAGTGTGTGCGGGGAAAGGCAGGGTGAATGAATGCATATGCGTGAGTGCGAGATGACGTGGAGAGCGGGGA
>Ga0209390_10004321_pt1 | contig 21480 bp, 16 predicted proteins | sample BON01_FD_187212 | JGI IMG/M metagenome (GOLD analysis project Ga0209390, IMG submission 187212) | Freshwater microbial communities from Lake Bonney liftoff mats and glacier meltwater in Antarctica - BON-01 (SPAdes) (version 2) | ecosystem: Environmental > Aquatic > Freshwater > Ice > Glacier... | reverse complement strand
CAAGAATCCTCTGTACTGAATCGAACATAGAACTCTTGGGCATTTTGTCCTTCGAAATTGATCATATTATTACCACTTTATTGACTTACAACATACAACTTTATATGTATCTATCTAGCGACCTCTAAAACATGGATTTAGGAATAGGCAATGTATTGGCATATACTAGCGAGCCTCCACCTACACCCGTACCAGATAGAACTGCAACGTGCTTGAAGATGGTTAATTTCATAATACCGAAGAAACGTAAACTGGGAAGCCAAAGCCATTTTCTGAAATTCCAATTGGTCTTAGGAAAATCTTTAGCCTTGAACCATTTCCCTTTTTCTATCACCAAAACGGAATATCCTTTTTTCGATAATCTAAGGGCACTCACCGAACCACCAAAACCACTGCCAACTATAATATAGTCGTACTCCATTTTTTGTGTTTCAAGATTATCGGCCATATCTGTTTGTATACAATGTTAATCAAGCATAACTTACTTGAAAAGCCATTTGATTATTTTCAACTTATTCTCGGAGTACGGCGAATATTTAATGTTGGCTTCGAACCAAAATGGTTTATCTAGGATACTCTTAAAATGAGAAAAGGTATCAAAACCAAACTTGCCGTGGTAGCTTCCCATTCCGCTTAATCCCACACCACCAAAAGGAAGGTTACTATTCGATAAGTGCATAACACTTTCATTTACAGCACCCCCGCCAAAGGACACCTCTTTGAGCACTTTTGCTATTGTTTTTCTATTCTTAGAATAGACATAGCACGCTAGTGGTTTGGGTCTTGCTTTCACTTTCTGTATTGCGTCATCTATATCTGTGAAAGATATAACGGGAAGAATAGGTCCGAAAATTTCATCCTGCATTATTTCATCATCAAATGAAATATTTTGTAAAATCGTTGGACTAATAAAACGTTTGTCTCTAGCTATTTCACCGCCACAATAGAGCGTATTAGGATCCAGTAATTTTTGTAATCGATCAAAGTTTGCTGTATTAATTATTTGTACATAGTTATCGGATATGTCCCCGGAGTCAGTATAAAACTCTTGTATATTAGCTTTTAAAGCTTCTAAGAATTTTGTTTCAATGGATGCATCCACTAAGATATAGTCAGGAGCCACACAAGTCTGTCCAGCATTTAGAAATTTGGCCCAGACTATTCTTTTGGCTGTTACGTTAATATCACAATCTGGGAGTACAAAGGTGGGACTTTTGCCGCCTAGCTCAAGTGTTACAGGAGTAAGGTGCTTTGCCGCAGCTTGATATATAATCTTGCCTACAGGAATACTGCCAGTGAAAAATATCTTATCAAATCGGTGAGTCAGCAGTTCATTAGTTATTGGCACGCCTCCCTCCACTACATATAAGAAATTAGGAGGAAAATTAGAATTGATAATTTTAGCCATTATCGCAGATGTTTTAGAAGGCAGCTCGCTCGGCTTTATGATTACAGTGTTACCTGCAGCTATAGATGCTATAGCTGGAAGCATAGAAAGTTGATAAGGATAGTTCCAAGCTCCAATAACTAGAGTTACTCCAAGTGGTTCGGGAATGATGTAGCTTTTGGCTGGGAAATTGACCAATCCCGTAGATACATTTTTTCGCCTACTCCATCTTTGTATGTTTTTGACGAAAATATTTATTTCGTGATACAACAAAGAAAGTTCAGACTCAAATGTTTCAAATTCTGACTTTCCGAAATCCTCAAATATTGCAGCGTAAAGTTCACTTTCATTCTCTTCCAATATTCTTCTAAACTTCTTTAATTGCTCAATTCTAAAACTAATATTTTTTGTTTTATTCGAGTTGAAAAATTCTTGCTGAGTGGAGTATAGTTCTTGAATTTTCATGTTTTATATCTTATCTTATACTTCCCGTTGGTTTAAAAATTCTTTTTTTCTGTTCTCCAGTTCATCGACTAATTCCTGGCGAGTTGTTTTTAGATTAGTGACTAAGTTACTTTTTTGCATGAATAGTCTCATATATTTTATAGTTCCTCTGACTGTATAGTAGGTTTTGAAATAATCCATGGTGAATAATCCTACAGGATATAGACTAAGACAAAATAGAATGCCCCATACAACATGGGTGAATGCACCAAACACCGCCGCTTCTATTCCGTAGATTATTAAAAAGACTAGCATGCCCACAGCTATTTTTATGGATCCTACAAAATCTTCTCTGATTAGGATTTTACCAGAAATGAACTCAGCTAATTTAAAAGGAATCACATTTGTAATGAAACCATATAAAAACACAGGGAATCCAACCGTGAAATAAATCATAGTCCATACGAATCTAAAAGAAACGTAAGACGTTCTTATTTGTGTATCTCTTATCTTTAAGCCTTTTAACTCTTTCAGATAGAAGGTGATTTTTTGCTCAAAATCCTTCAATAATTCTGGTTTGTTTTTAGCGTAGTATTCTACTGCTTTTACAATATCTTGAGATAAGTAAAAATCTTGTATAGCCTTTCCTTCTAGTTTACTTTCGTCTCTTAATTTACTTCGATACAGAATTTCTATCTGTTGAATTAACTTTTCGAGTTGTTCATCTTCTATTATTACTATGCGTTTTTCAAGCTCGGTTTTTATACGTTCTGTTAATTGCAATACGCCTTCCCTAGGGTCTTTGAGATATATGTCCTTGTACTCGCTTACCTGTATAGGCTCACCTATATTGATGAACACATCACTTTTAAAATAGTGTGGATTGGAATAATTTAGGCCGATTGGTAAAATAGTTAGGTCTAACTCAAAGTTATGTTTTGCTTCAGCTCCCAATGCTATTCTAGCTACACCGGTTTTTATAGGTCTTAGTCGCCGTTCTGTTTTGCTAGTGCCTTCCGGAAAAATCATCACAGTACTATTGCGTCCTAAATGGGCGTGACATTTTTCGAAAATCATCTCGTTTTTATGCGTTAGACCGGGTGACAGATCCGGTTTGTATACAGGTATCATATGTAGCTTATCAAAAAGGAGACTAGCGATTTTATTTTTAAATACATCTCCCCGTACTAAAAAATACAATGCTCTTTTGAGGTGTACAGCCAGTAATATAGGGTCCATAAATGAGCTGGGATGGTTTGCCGCAAAAATGACAGGTTTACCTTTAGGGGGTATCCACTCTTTTCCTTGAAGGTATATTGATCTGAAATAGGCTTTTGTAGTCAGGTGAAAGAGCCATGTAAATATTTTATAAAGCATATATGATAATCGTATTTCTACTGATAAAGGTACAATAACAAATGATTTGACTGATATTCCATCTCCTTATTCATGCTAAGATTCCACTATTGTAATCTTGTGTTTGTATTTTTTGTTCTACTCGTAATTCTGCTTCTTTAGACTTGCATTCGTATCGTAAGCATAATAAAAAGGAGAGAAAGGCTTTCTCCCTACGCCAATAAATCCCCGAACCTACCAGTAACAGTCAGGTTTTTTCGAATAGCTGCAAGCTTAATTCTAGCCCCATTTTGCAAGCCAGACTCTACCATACCCATAAGTAGTTCGGTGCTACCTAGTATCTCAGCATAGCTGCCTAGTGTCACGGCTTGGTTTTGCTTTACAGCTTGTGCTAGATCTGCAAAGAGTAGTTGTGTGCCACTTTTGCTCTCTGGTGCGTATGCTCGCTGTATCTCAGTCAGTTTACCTATGTACTCACCCGCGGTGTGTGTTTCTATGCTATAGCCATCACCATTTATATTGATTACTCCAATCTCTAGGTGTATGCGTATATTGGCTCCTTTGCCAGGAGTGAGTATTGCTCGTATACCATTTTGCATGGTTATATCTGCAGAGTGTATCGTAGGGTCCTCGTCTATAAAAGTGGTTTCTGGGATGTATGCTTTTTTGAACTCACAGTGGGCAGATATACTTGCTAGTGTACTGCAATCTGTGTAGTATGTAATGAGGTCTGTGAGGTGCGGTAATGTCCAGAGCAGCAAGCTAGCTCCATACTCAAACTGCACACTCTGGACTTTCCCCCATTGGCCAGAGTACGCCATTTCCTTTGCCTTGCGAAAGAAGGGCATTCCTCTACGTTGGGTTCCATATATTAGTTTTATTCCTGCTTGCTTCACAATTTCTAGTATTTCTTGGCATTGGGAGATACTCGTCGCAAGTGGTTTCTCTACATATATACCGCTTACTCCGTTTTGAGCGGCGTAGCGAATTATCTCTTCTTTTAGGTTAGTACGTGTAGCAATAGAAATCACGTCGGGCTGTATGGTGTCTATAAGCTTTTTGTAGTCCGTAAATCCGTGTGCTACGGAGTACAGCTCTTGAAAGCGAGCTACCCGCTCAGGATCTATATCGCACAAGCCTGCTAGTTCGTACTCGGGTAAGGATACCATAGACTCCGCATGAGAGACGGGTGACCATCCATTTGACATCTTACCTAATCGGCTGCTGGGTTCTGCACCCATTCGGCCTAGTCCTATGATGGCTGCTCTTAGTCTGCTATTTTCTACCATTTAACAAGCGTAGAAAATAGATTTTGAGTATGAGATGCATAAAGTTCGTATTGTGTTTGGAGTTCAGTATAGTCTATTTCGGCACTTATAATCTCGTGTGTGTTAATGTTTCCACTCGCTATTTGATCTAGAATGTATTGTAGGTTTCGTTCTCGGTTAAATCGCTGTAGCTCGGGTTCCGCACCTTTTACGTTCATTGCGGTAAGGTACTTTATCGTTACGTTTTTGAGGTAGACATACTTGGGGTCTAGTGGATTGAAGTCTGGTGCTCCTTGTCCTCTGCCAGGGAAACCTACGTTTACTATAGTTCCACCCTTATTTACGAGTTGCAATGCAAGCTTCCAATCTTGCCAACTGTTAGATGTATTGATCACTACATCTACACCTACTTGGTGGGTGTTCTTTTGAATGGTGTTTACAGATTCTTCTGTTTTGGGTAAATATAGTATGCCATTACTTTCTACTAGCTTTTTGTGCTGCTGTTGGTTAGTTAAGGCAAATACATTGGCTCCGCTTATTTTACTAAAGATAGAAGACGTATATCCCAAAACACCAAGACCTAGTACGGCTACATTATGACCGGCTTGTATGTCACCAGTCAGAATACTGTGATAGCCCAAGTGGTAGAGATAAGCAACAGCAGATTCTTTTATAAAATCGGGATTTACTCTAAGTAAGAAATCGGAAATAGGACACTTAAAATGGCTTCTGTGCGATTAAAAAGTGAGCACATAGTCGCCTATATTCCATTCGGTTACAGCGTCTCCTATATGCTTGATTTGTGCTATGTTACAATAGCCTTGTACCCTAGGATATGCAGGAAAATCTGCTCTAAGGGTTTCTTCACCGCAGTAGGCCGCTACTTCTGTGCCTGGCGAAATAGCACTATATACTGTTTTGGCTATTAGCTCATTGCCCTTTAGTTGAGTAGGGTCTAGTATCTCTTCTTTTAGGTGTAGCTCCCTAGGGTTAGAAAGTGTATATATTTTAGCAGCTATTTTTTCCATTTCTTATTAGCTCCCAAAAATAACCTAAACAAACGTCTACTTAATCAAAGTGTAGCTAGTCTGGCTGTTTCTTATGTAATGAGAACACTCTTAAATCTTCGTTTACTCCTGGATTATTCTGCAGAGCTGGCTTTCTTTTTGGAAACAGAAGGAGACTTGTCCAAATTATATCCATTCTTCCCCGTGCTAGCAATAGAGTCGGAAGAATGGACACTACTAACCATTAATAAAGCTCTCTACCTTATCTACCATAGCTGGGCTTCCCATAAAAACAGGATTGCGTTGGTGTATTTCTGTAGGCTCTATATCTAAGATGCGTTGCTTGCCTGTGGTAGCTTTGCCACCAGCTTGCTCTGTTATAAATGCCATTGGGTTACTCTCAAACATTAAACGAAGTTTACCATTAGGAGCGTCCGTAGTAGCTGGGTACATAAAGATACCTCCCTTTAGCAGGTTACGGTGAAAATCTGACACCATACTTCCTATGTATCTAGCACTGTAGGCTTCTTTGTCCGTAGAGTTACGGCAGTAGTCTACATAGCGTTTTACTCCTTCATCAAAATGGTCATAGTTGCCATCATTGATTGAGTATATGTTTCCATCTTTGGGTATCTGAATATCTGGATGACTAAGGCAGAAGTCTCCTATAGATGCATCTAGTGTGAAGGCATTTACTCCCTGTCCCGTGGTGAAGACCATCATAGTACTACTTCCATAGATGATGTAGCCAGCTGCTACTTGGTGCGTGCCTTTTTGCAGCACATCATCCATAGTCACTGGGCCGCCTACTGGACTTATGCGTTGATATACGGAGAATATGGTTCCTATACTTGCATTTACATCTATATTACTACTGCCATCTAGCGGGTCCATAGCTATGATGTACTTACTATCTTGATTTAATGTAGTCTCTATATGGTGTATGTCTTCTTCCTCTTCTGATATGATAGCACAGCAATCGCCACCTAGGGTGAGTGAGGATTTGAACTCCTCATTTGCGAGCATATCGAGTTTTTTTACTTCTTCACCTTGTACATTCACTGTACCGTATGCCCCTAGTATATCTACGAGTCCTGCTTTACGCACATCTCGGTTTACTATTTTGGCTGCAAATTTTATATCTCTAAAAATCTTAGATAAGTCTCCAGTGGCTTCTGGGTGCTTACTTTGTTGATCAGCAATGAACTGACTAAGACTTATAACTTGGTTGATTCTCATTAGTATATAATTAGATAAGTTTGCAGCAAATTTAATCTTTAATAATCTTTAATGAGAGTATTCAAATTTGGTGGTGCCAGTGTAAAAAGTGCAGAGGCTGTGAAGAACGTTGCAAAGGTACTTCGTACGCAGTCTGAAGGTCCTTTGGTAGTGGTAATAAGTGCAATGGGAAAGATTACAAATAAGCTAGAAGAGCTAGTAGACGCATATTTCCATAACCATGAAAATAAGAAATATCTGTACGATGAGGTGCGAACATTTCACCGAATTATTACAGATGACCTGCAAATAGATGAGTATGACTACTATGAGGTAGATAATCTGCTCATAGAATTAGAATGTATCATAGAAAAAAAGAGGGATGAATCTTCATCATATGATACAGAATATGATAGAATAGTTCCTTTTGGGGAGCTTATAAGTACTAAAATAGTAAGTACATATCTGAATAAGATAGGCTATAAGAATAGATGGATAGATGCTCGTAACTTTGTGATAACTACCAATAAAAATAGAGCGGCCAATGTACTTTGGGAAGAAAGTGTACCCCTTATCAATGGGAGTTTAAAGCCATTGGTAAAAAAGCAAACTATTGTGACTCAGGGATTTATTGGGAGAGGTCTTAACCACAAAAACACAACACTAGGAAGAGAAGGTTCCGACTATACTGCAGCTATTTTTGCTTATGCCCTAGACGCAGAGTCTGTTACTATATGGAAAGATGTGGAGGGTGTTATGAATGCTGATCCACGAAAGTTTAAGAATGCGGTGCTCATTCCTAAGTTGTCTTATAATGAAGCTATAGAGCTAGCGTATTATGGTGCTTCGGTTATTCACCCTAAGACAATTCAGCCACTCAAGAACAAGAAAATACCATTGTATGTCAAATCCTTTTTAGATATGAATTCAATGGGTACAGAAGTGGTAGAAAATGATAGTCGTACTTTGAATGAAACTCAGTGCTACATAGTAAAAGAAAATCAATCGCTTATTACCATAGCATCCAAAGATTTCTCTTTTATAGTAGAAGATAACTTAGAAATTATATTCAATGCTATTAATTTAGCGGGTATACAGCTTAACCTTATGCAGAACTCCGCTATTAGTTTTATGGCGTGTTTTAATGAGGATGCTAAAAAGGCGGAGCATCTCACGGCTCTTTTAAAAGAAAGATTTGTTGTAGGTATTAGATCAGAAAATACATTGCTTACTATTTTTAACTACAATGAAACTAATTCTGAGGTTCGACAAATAATAGGAGATAGAGCTACTATACTAGAGCAAAAGTCAAGTAGTGCATTGCAACTGCTTCTTAATTAGACGACCTATTCCCCAGGCCTACTTCTACGTCATTTTGGTACTCTGTAGTTCTTTTGTCACCACTACTTTCTACTTCAAAAGTTCCGTTTTTCTTTCCGTTGGAGAAGTTACCTATTAGTTTTAGCGAGGCATCTGCAGATGTCTGTGTGCATACACCGTGTGGCTTACCTTCTTTGAAAGGGCCTGCTATTACTCCGTCTCTAGAGGTCAATGTGCCTTCTCCATTGAATGAGTTGTTATTCATTTGGCCAGCATAGAAGTAGTTTTTGCCAAGAAAATATGTACCTGTTCCTTTCATGCTATCCTGCACCCAGTCTCCGTCATAGGCTATGCCATTGTCATATATGATTAAACCTGTGCCGTGCTTTTTGCTCATTACATATTGGCCCGTGTAGGAGTAGTTATAGGCTACTGAGAAAAATTTTCCTTGACCCCATATAAAACCGAGTTTGAATTCACCTTCATACTTATTACCAAAAGTATCTACATATTGGCCTGCTCCATGTGGCAAGCCATAAGACCATTGCCCTTTGTACATAGATGCTCCGTCTGCCCAAGTCATAGTACCAAAACCATCTACCACATTTCCTTCTCTACGTTTACCATCTGGCAGCAAACGAGCTCCTGAGGACTTCATTACATAAGCCAGATTTTTCTCTAGACTTACTACAGTGGCCGTAATTTTAATATGGTCTAGTTTACCATCTGTAAAGTAAAAATCAGTAATATCGTCTTCTGTAACGTACCTACGGACGTAGATATTTACTTCATCTATGTCTAGTAAGCCGGTACGTTTTTGTACTTGCTCTAGGGTCATGCCCCATTGCGTTTTTTTTGGCAGCTCATGCTGGTATGCCTTATAATTATACCCGCTATCGTATAATGAAATGCGTATGAGAGCAAAATCTCTGTTGTACTGCATAGTGATACCCTCTGCGGTGTATTCCTCTTGATAAACCCGTAGAGCAGGAATCATAGCCTCACGAATTGGATTAAGTGTATCGAACTTTGCACGCAGGTTGGTCAGCTCTATAGAATTATAGGGCTGTGCTATTAGACTTGTTGGACTTTGAGCGAAGCTTTGGTTTAGGCTAATGAAAAGAAGAGGTAAAAATGTATAAAGTAGTCTTTTACTGTAATTCATATATTGTAAAACAAAAGTATTGTATTCGCGGTTTAAGTCATAGTGCATCATTATAAAAATAGCAGTAATTTAGATAATTAGATGAAATAAGTATAGAATTGGTTGCCTATGATTTTATGGACAAAATAGGTTGATTACACATTTAGTCAGCCGTTTTCTTCCTAAAACTGTCTTGGAATAGTTCGCTATTTCTTTACCACTTTCGCTCGAAACTCACTATTTAAAAGATGTTCTGAATCCAAAATAATAATCGAACTCCTTTAGACTTGCATTAGCATTGTAAGCATAATAAAGATTGAGAGAAAGAGAAATATAGTCTGGAAATTCTTCCCCGTTCTTTTTTAAAATAGCCAACAATTCCAGAGCTTCAATAGCTGAACTTTGTGTACTTATTTTTTGTGGAGTTTTATCTTTGCCGATAATGTGTTTGGCAATGTAACTGTCAGTTTCATTGTCGTCGATCAATAATACGTGTTTCATTCTGGTCTCATTATGTAGATGCTACTAATCGATTAGGAATCATAATGGTAAATTTTGTTCCTTGGGTTAATGCCGATTCCATTTCCATAGTGCCGTTCAGCTTTTCAATGGCCTCTTTGGCAATATATAATCCAAGTCCTGAACCGCTGGACTTTTTTGTACCTCTGTAAAACATATCAAATATTCTATCCTTATATTTTGCATCAATACCTATACCATTATCTTCAACACTAATAGTAGCAAAATCATTGATGCATTTAACATTAATACCTATATATGAATTTTCTTTTGAGGTGTCTTTATATTTAATAGCATTTGAGATAAGATTACTCAAAACTATACTCACTCTGGCTCTGTCTGAAATGAATTCTATTTTCTGATCAATTTCAAGCTTCAGTTCTATTTTGTCTGCTCCGTCCATATGTGCAAGATTATTCCTAACCTCACCAATGGTTTGTTTGAAATCAATTGCTTCGTTTATCACTTCTGTGCGGGCATTGCGTGAGTAGGTCAATATATCTTCGATAAAATTGTCCAGTTTCAGGATACTGCTCTTCATCATACCCATCTGTTCTAATTGCACACTATTATCTGGACTGATGTCCTCTATAATCATATTTGACAAACCAAGCAACGATTTTAAAGGAGATCTTAAATCGTGCGAAGCACTATATACAAAACGGTCTAATTCGCTGTTTGCCTTCTTCAGTTCTAGGTTAGAGGCATCTAATTCCTCTGCCCGTTTTTCTTTCTCGTCGTTTTGAAAAACTAGCTCTTTATTCGCCATGATTAACTCCTTTTTATTTAAGACTACACTATCAATTATTGGATTGGTAATTTTCAAGAAAAAACACACGAAAATCAAAACCAAAAGAATTAATGAAATAAATATCCAAAAGATTACCTCCAAAAACGGTTTATTAATTTCGGAAGTCGGAATTTTAGCAACGACACCACAATTTAACTTTTCAATAAACGTATAGGCAGAAAACACCTCTACACCGTTATAATCTAGCCCTCTCATATAACCGCTTTCTCCATTCAGTGCCTTTCGCATAGGTGTAGCAATAGCGTCACTTTTTGGAATTCCAGGATATTTTCTTGCTAATTTATCGGAAATCATAAATTGAATACTGTCATTTATCATTTGGAATAATATAATATCGCCATTTTCTCCAATAGAATTGTCCTTATATCTTACTTGTTCTAGATATTCAGTAATGTCGTTTTCATTGAGGTCTAGTTTATTTTCCAAAACTGCAATTCCTGCTTTTTCACGATTTACAATATCCTGCAACCGATTATAAAGTTGTTTCTGTGCGTTACCGTAAAAAGCAAAAATCGAGACAGCAGCAATTGCAAACGAAATAAGTGATATAAATAGTGCTAATAATACTAATTTTTTGTGTCTGAATAATCTAATCATAGCTCATTGGTTAATGCGTTTTTTTTATATAACTTGATGGCTGAGTTGAATGTAGCACCTCTGAATAGCCTATATTACTAAAACTCTTAAGTAATAGAAGTGAGATGCTCACTAAAACAAAACATATTAAAGTAATAGGTAACATAACAATAGTGCCAGCAAAAAGTTGGTTTACTACAGACATTCCAAAAGTCCAGCCTACTAAAAATAGGATAAAGAATGAAATGACTAGCAGCTCAATCACTAACCCACAAAACCATAAAAACTTGACATTCCTTTTCACTTCTATCATCACATAAGTTTGATACACCGTGAATGTAAGATATTATACTGGCATTTTAAAACAATTATGGATTAAAATACTGAGGGATGTCATCAGTAGACGGCTTTAATAGTATGCTCATAAAAACAGTATATTCAAAATAGCTTCCCCATTTACCAAGGGAAACCATCTAAACATATTTTAAAAATAGAAGGGTCTATCAATTAATTTTACGACAATCCAGCTCGACTGGGTAGCACTAAAATTCAATCTGATATGCCCTAGACTATTCGCAGACCCTTTTGTATAAACAGAACCTAAAGATTATGATTTCAAACATAGGATTTATTTTCCTATGTATGAACCTAAACACTTAGTTCACTCAATACGTTACCTTTGCAGTCACAAAAGTATGTCCACACGAGAACGTCCATTATCAGCTTGGCTACCCATTACCAAAAAAGAGGTAGAAGAACGAGGCTGGGGGGAGCTAGATATCATCCTTATAACAGGTGATGCCTACATAGACCACCCTGCATTTGGGGCAGCGGTGATAGGGCGTATAATCCAAAGTGAAGGATTTAGAGTAGCGATAATACCACAACCCAACTGGCAAGACGATCTGCGTGACTTCAAAAAACTAGGAGCCCCAAAACTTTTCTTTGCTGTAACTTCTGGCAATATGGACTCTATGGTAAATCACTATACAGCTCGTATGCGTAGAAGATCTACCGATGCTTATTCCCCTGGGGGTACTAATACGCTGAGACCCGATTATGCTCTCACTGTATATACTCAAATATTAAAAAAACTATATCCTGAAGTACCCATACTCGCTGGCGGCATAGAAGCTTCACTCAGAAGAGTGACGCACTACGACTACTGGAAAGATGAGCTAATGCCCAACATTCTAGAAAGTTCTGGTGCAGACCTATTAGTCTACGGAATGGGTGAAAAGCCCCTACGTGAAATACTTCAATTACTCAAAAAAGGAGTTCCTTTTCACCAACTTACTATGGTAAAGCAGACTGCTTACCAACGTCCTGTGGAAGAGGGTATTCCCAAAAATAAAAAATGGAAGGATATAGAGCTAAATGCTCACGAAGTCTGTCTAGAAGATAAAAAGGCTTTTGCATCTAATTTCAAACATGTAGAGCAAGAAAGTAACAGCGTGCAAGCCAAGCGTATCATCCAAAATACGTACAACAAAAATTTGATTATTAATCCGCCATTTGAAACCATGACGGAAAAGGAAATCGATTTTGCTTTTGACCTGCCTTACACCAGATTGCCACACCCTAAGTACAATAAGAAAGGTCCTATACCTGCGTATGATATGATTAAGTTCAGTATCAATACACACAGAGGATGTTTTGGCGGCTGTAGCTTCTGTACTATATCTGCTCACCAAGGCAAGTTTATAGCGAGTCGCTCCGAAGAGTCTATACTCAAGGAGGTAGAAAAAGTGACTGAGATGCCAGATTTTAAAGGCTACTTAACTGACATAGCTGGCCCTAGTGCCAATATGTACAAAATGAAAGGCAAAGTGCAGTCTATCTGCGATAGATGCAATACTCCTAGCTGTATACACCCAGTGGTATGTGATAATCTAGATACCAGTCACAAGCCAATGACAGATCTGTATAAGAAAATAGATGCTAATCCTAAGATAAAGAAAGCATTCATTGGTTCAGGAATACGATACGATCTACTTACTAAGTCATACAATAAAAAAGGCGACGAAAAAGATATGTATGAGTACTTGGAGCAAGTACAGACTAGACACGTATCGGGAAGACTAAAGGTAGCACCAGAGCATACTTCCGATGATACGCTGAAGATTATGCGTAAGCCTAAGTTTGAGCATTTTCATAGCTTCAAAAAGCTATACGATAAGATAGACTTAAAACATAATCTTAATCAAAAGTTAATACCGTACTTCATCTCCAGTCACCCAGCGTGCAAGGAAGAAGATATGGCAAACTTAGCTGCGGAAACCAAGGAATTAGGATTCCAGCTAGAACAAGTACAAGACTTCACTCCTACTCCTATGACAGTGGCTACAGTAATATACTACTCTGGCTATCATCCATATAGACTAGAAGAATACTACGTTCCTAAGACAAAAAAGGACAAAGAAAATCAACACCGTTTCTTTTTCTGGTACAAGCCAGAAAACAAGCAATGGATACGAGACAGACTGCACGGCACCAAGCAAGCAGGACTTATCAATACGCTACTATCTAAGGCTACGCCATCCAAAAAACGATACAAAGGACGTGCAGATAAGTTTATTAAAAAGCATGGCAATCCTAATAACCAAGGAATGGAGAAATACATGAAAAAAGGAAAAGGGGACAAGGGTAAGAATGGGTGTGGATGATATACCCTCAATTTTATTTTGACTGAACCCAGCGGGTTCGCATATTTATAACAACTACATAACCCACATAAGGTACGACCCCGAAGGGGTCGAATATTCCTGCTTGCTCTATATTGCTATAAAGATTTCATCCCTTTGGGATGCCTAAAAAACATTACTCTATAGCAATAAAGATTTCATTTCTTGAGATGCTAAACAAACAATATATTATAGCTCAATTCGTAAATATTCCAAAGGTCAACATATGCGTCTGTTCTTCTTTTATCTAACACCTAATTGACCTCAGCTGAACCCAAAGGGTTCGCATATTTATAAAATGATCAATCTCAACAATAGATTAGACCCCTTCGGGGTCGCACACTCCTGCTTACACCATATTGCTATAAAGATTTCATCCCTTTGGGATGCCTAAAAAACATTACTCTATAGCTCAATTCATAATTATCCTATACATTTGAATCCTATGGCCTCAAGTACTTTCTCTCAAATCTACATTCAAATTGTCTTTGCTGTAAAAGGCAGAAATAGTCTCATAAACTCATCTTGGGAAGCTGAACTGCATAAATATATCACTGGGATAGTACAAAACAAAGATCAAAAGATGCTAGCTATAAATGGGATGCCAGATCATGTACACATACTCATTGGCATGAAACCTTCATGCAGTCTATCTGACCTAGTTCGCGAAATTAAAAAATCAAGTAATGTGTTCATTCAAGAAAAAAGATTCTCTCAACACAAATTTGAATGGCAATCTGGATTTGGGGCCTTTTCATATAGTCACTCGGCATTAGATAATGTGATAGCCTATATAGCTAATCAAAAAGAGCATCATAAAAAACATACTTTCAAGGAAGAATACACTCAATTTTTGGAAAAACTTAAGGTGGAGTACAAGGATGAGTATTTATTTGAATGGATAGATTAAGAGCCATACAACTTAACATCTTGACAAAAAGCCACTCTTTCCCTATCATACCAATGCCATAAACTAAAACATCCCTTCGTTATTAACAGAACTAATCTTCCGATGCTCATCGGAGAGCCGAAGAACCAAAAAAACACGGACGTAAGCCGGAAATCTTGGGCAAGTATTAACTTAAAATACCAGTCGGCGGGTGCAAAGACTCTTTTAAGAAAATTGTACTTCATCTATGTCGTCTATTTAGTATATTCGTAGACGATGATAAAAACACGGTTACTACTGCCTATCAGCATGTTTTGTGCAGTTTTCGCACTCCATTTTACCTCTTTAGCTCAACGAACTACTTCTTACAAAGAAATGATGGATGATAACTCATTCAACTTTTACGAAGTAGTGGAAGCAGCTAACATTTACTTTGATGAAAATGAAAGAGGAAAAGGTAGCGGGTGGAAAGTTTTTGAGCGATGGAGAAATGAGAATGAAAGTAAATTCGCTCCTTCTGGCGATAGAAAAAACATTGACTACTCTTTTCTGTCTGCTGCATACATCGCAATATCTGAAGGCCAAACAAATAAGACGAAAACATCTTTTGACGATGGCTGGAAAGAGCTAGGTCCTTGGGATGCTAATAACGTAACATCTCACTACTCACCTGGCATAGGTAGAGTGGAGACTTTTTGGGTGAACCCAACGAATAGCAACCAAATCTTCTTGGGTAGTAGAAGTGGCGGTTTTTGGAGAACATCTAATGGAGGAACTACTTGGGAAAATACAACTGATTTTCTCATAGCATCTGGAGTAAGAGCTATAGGAGTAAACCCACAAAACACCAACGAGGTACTGATAAATGTACAACACGGCGGAGATGGATATACCTACGGAATCTATAAAAGTACAGATGGAGGTGGCACTTGGAGTGAGTCCCAATTTATAGCAGACAATATTGGTTGGGGAGGCTTAGGAGATAATGAGCATATTTATAAAATAGCATACCATCCTACCGTTGCCAATCAAGTATATATAGGTACAAGCCAAGGTTTGTACGTGTCAAACGATAACTTAGCTACTTGGAATTTGAAATTTAATGGAGCGACTACGGATGTAGCCTTTCATCCTACGAATAATCAAATCGTCTACGCATATAGAAACTCTGGAACTGATAGAGATCTACTTAAGAAATCAACAGATGGAGGAACTAACTTTTCTAACGCCGGCACTTTTGCCAATAATAGCCAAAGACAAGTTTACTTCTCTATATGCAATACTGCACCTACTCATATATACGCTGCTTCTACCAGTGGAGTGTATAAATCTACAGACGAAGGAAACACTTTTACCTTTCTGTCAAACCCTGATGAGTCTGGACTTGCATTTGCCATATCTGATATAGATACCAACAACATGGTATATGGATACGTAGACCTACATAATTCTACTAATAATGGAGGCACTTTCACTAAAAGAACAGAATGGTCTAACCAAAACGAAGCTTATATACATGCAGATCTGCGTATTGCAGAATGTATAAACGGAATATTCTATGTGGGCACTGATGGCTATTTAGCTAAAAGCTCAGATAATGGAGTTACTTGGACTAGACTAAATGACGGAACAGCAATTCGAGAGTTTTATGCAGTAGGCACTAGCCAAGGAAATTACGATGTACATATGGCTGGTTCACAAGACAATGGCACTAGTATACTAGCCCCTGATGGATGGATAGAATGGAATGGAGGCGATGGTATGGAAGCACTAGTACACGCACTAAACCCGAATTGGATGATAGGCAGTTGGCAATATGGCAGTAGAAACTACACAAGAGACGGTGGACAAAGCAGACCTGGCACAGGAAATCCAAACAGTGGATCTGGAGAAGCTGCTTGGGAAGCTCCTTTTTTACAAAATCCTATGGATCAAATGCAGGTACTTCACTTTAGTGATAGCGTATTTGTGGGTAATCGATTTGGAAGAGACTGGAGTTATAAAGCAGATCCAAACATTGGCGTGCTAGGCGAAGCAGCTATAGCAGATACAGACTCTAATACTATCGTAGTGTGCCGTGGTAATGTTATTCGTCTTACAACTGATGGAGGAGCAACGTGGAACGACATTTCTGGCAACTTGCCTAACTATACCTTTACGGACCTCGCCTTTGACCCTAAGGATGAAAATACCATACTGGTGACTTATAATCGGTATCAAAAAGATTCTAGAAAGATTTACATAACCTATGACCAAGGAGTAACTTGGGAAAACATAACCTATAATCTGGAAGATATGCCACTCCGTACAGTAGTAATGGACCATAGTGACTCTTCTTACATATACGTAGGTGGAGAAATCGGGGTGTATTACAAAAGCAAAGATGCTACCTCGTGGATTAAATACGACAACAAGCTACCAAATGTGACGGTAAAAGATTTAGAAATACATTGGGGTAGTAACAGACTAAGAGCTGCAACCTGGGGAAGAGGCCTTTGGGAATACGCTCTAGTAGGTCGAAATAATTACCCTTCTATAACACATACCTCTATTACTTCTATGTCTGATGATAAGTCACCTAAAGTAGGTGTAGACCAATATGTTTATGCGACTATTGAGTATGATGGAGTACTTAGTGAAGTGAAAACTATATGGTCTGAAGGCACACATACATTGGACAAAACTATCTCTATGAATAATATAGGGGGCAACCAATGGAAGAGTAATCTCCCTATACCAACCCAAGATTTAGACGATAAATTATTCTTTAAAATTATGGCTACCGGAGCAAATGGAGATCAATCTGAAACATACATGTTTAATTATGTGGTACGTGAGTTTAATTACTGTGATGCGATAGGTTCTTCTGGTACAGGTTCCGACTACATCAACTTAGTGTCTTTAGAAGGCATGGTAAATGCTTCGGGACAAGACTACTATGGCGACTTTACCGATTCAATCATAGCATTAAATAGAAACCAAAGCTATAGATTAGAAGTAGGGATGAACTATTACTGGGAATCAGATTCTGTGATGGCTTGGATAGATTATAACTACGATGCGGCTTTCTCTGATGACGAAAAAATAGTAATGTCTGAACTAGACGCTCAGAGAAAGTGCTCTGCTATATTTACTGTGCCAGCTACTGCTGCTTTAGAAAAAAGCCTACGTATGCGAGTAAGAAGCCAATATTACAGTAACGTAATGGACCCCTGCGATGATAGAGCAGGCGAAGTAGAAGATTATACAATCATAGTATCAGATAAAGTTAGTGTTCCTAAAACTAGCAACTTGCAAGCAGAGATATATCCAAATCCAAGTAATGGAAACTTTGAAATAAAACTTCCTTCACTCTTTAATGAGATACAAATAGAAGTGCTCGATATGCAAGGCAAAATAGTATGGACACAAGCATATACAAATTCCAATACAATACAAGTTATAAGCAATCTAGTAAGAGGTCAGTATCTTGTGAAAATAAATACTGAGTCAGGAAGCTTAGTAGAAAAACTAGTTATTCAATAGATTAGCTAAACCAATCTTTTACAAAAGCTTTATCCGTAATGCGGTCTTCCTTGCCTTCGGCTATAAGATCGTATATACGTTTGGTATTAGCAGCTCCTTTCTCTTTAGCTTCTACATAAGGTATGGTGCTGAAACTTACCATCTCATATTGTGATTGGAAGACATCTGGATGTAAGTCGCATAGATCATGTTCTATTTTCTTATAATGTAAAAACGATTCGTCTCCTACTAGATCTCTCATTTCTATAAAGTTTTGAAGAGCTAAGTCTGCAATAGCATCTGCATTAGGCTTCCTGCGGTTCTCGTAATGCTTCATAGCAACGTCCCAATCTCCAAATTCTTCAAGACAAGCATCTATCTCAATACAGTCTTCAAATGCACAATTCATTCCTTGCCCATAAAAAGGAACTATAGCGTGGCAAGCGTCTCCTATGAGTGTTGCTTTACCTACATTCCAAGGGAAGCACCTTACCGTTACCAGACTTCCCACTGGGTTGGCTTTGAAGTCTTCTAAAAGTGTAGGCATCATTGGCACACTATCGCCAAAATACGTGTTCATAAAGTGCAATATCTCCTCGTCCGTATTGATATTATCAAAACCAGTATTCCCTTCATATGGCATAAATAGCGTACAGGTAAAAGACTTGTCCGGATTAGGAAGAGCGATCATCATAAAACTACCCCGTGGCCATATATGCAAGGCATTAGGCTCCATAGCAAACTCACCGTCTGCAGTAGCTTCTATGGTCAGTTCCTTATAACCAGACTTAGTGTAGCTCTGTGAATAGTCAAAACGAGATGTACGTTGCATCTTGCCGCGTACAGCCGAGAACGATCCGTCTCCACCTAATATATAGTCTGATTTGACTTCTATCTTTTCGCCCGTCTCTGAGTTCGTAAACCAGCAGATACTATTTTCCAAATCTACCTTTGTGCACGCCATATTAAAGTGCTGGTGTACGTGCTCATTTTCGTCTGCTAGCTGCAGTAGTTGCACATTAAGGTGTGCTCTACTTACAGAGTTTATAGCTTGTCCATCAGTACCATATGGTTGATATGCCAAGTCACCAGCTGTACTGTGCATCATACGTCCAGGCATTGGGATAGCTTTACCCAGCACTGCTTGATCTAGTCCTACTTTTTTTAGAGCAGAAATTCCTCGTGTAGATAAGGCAAGATTAATGGACCTACCTGCAGGTATTTTCACATTACGCATATCTGGTCTACGTTCATATATATTTACTTCATATCCTCGCTTAGCTAAATATACCGATACCAGCGAACCTGCTAATCCGCCTCCTACTAGTGTTATGCTTTTCATATTAGTGTGGTCAAAGTTACACATAGAGCATTTTTATTCGATATTTGTTTTAATCTAAATTATGCAGACGGAGATTTCTTCTATTCTAATCGTATTCAACCCTGCCGCTCAAGGAGGTGCAACTGCTGCCGTTTTAGAAGAATATAAACGATTTCTGCATGACAAGGGAATAGCATATTACTGCTATATAACTCTTGGCCAAAATGACGCAGAGCATCTTCATACACTACTTCAAAACAATGAGTTTAAACTCATCAGTATAATTGGAGGTGATGGCACTATCAATTTAACTATCAATGCGTTACCTCGCCTTAATATCCCATTCCACTTAATACCTTCGGGTTCAGGCAATGACTTGGCTAAGATGATATACCCGGATAGCATCCCTACATATCATGAAATTTTTAAACGCATATTAGCAAAAACACCTAAGACCAAATCCATAGACATATGGCGATGCAATGACCAACTATTTGCCAATGGTTTTGGGTGTGGATTTGATGGATCTATAGCCTATGATACCAAGTTTAAAAAAGGGCTATTGGGTACTAAAATGAAGTACTGGATAGAGATAGTGAAACATATATTCTTTTATAAATCGCCTGATATTAGTGTAAATGGAAAAGAGTATGCAACCTTTATGCTCTCCGCAGCTAATGGCAGTGTGTATGGTGGTGATTTCAAAGTAGCACCTAATGCGAGTATAAATGACGGTAAGCTGGACATAGTTCGTATCAAAAAAGTATGGGTTCCACTACGACTTTTCTATTTGCCCTTAGTATTGATGGGTAAACATTTAAACACTTCTGTAGTAGAATATGAGCAGCTAGACCAATTAACCATTAAGGCAAATAAGCCAATCCCAGCTCACCTAGATGGAGAGCCTATGAGTGAATTAAGCTACAAAATAAGACGGGAGAGTCAGATAGAGATGCTATGCTAAGGCACTATCTTTACTCCATCTTCTCCAGACTACACCACATATCACAATGATACAGACTGCTATAAACTGAGAATGGCTTATCGCTCCGCCAAATAAGAAACCACGAGTCTCATCACCTCTGTACATCTCTACTATACTGCGGCCTACTCCATACATCATCAGGTAGACTAGGAATAATTGACCATCAAATTTTTGCTTCTTTTGAATGAAGAAAACGGAAACCAAGATTATTAGATTCACAGCAATATCAAACAGTTGAGTAGGATACAGCGGTGTGTCTTTAATGGCGGCAAGTGTATTGGGGTGATTAAAAGTAACACCCATCCAGCTCTCGCATACTTTACCGTGGCAGCATCCTGCTAAAAAGCATCCGACTCTCCCAAAGGAATGTACTACAGGTCCCGCAAAAGCCAGAATATCAAGAAATGGACGCACAGGCACTTTATTCCTACGTAGCCACCAAACTATAGTGGGTATAGCAAAAATAAGTGACCCATAAAATACAAATCCGCCTCCCATTGCCCCTTTTATGAGACTAGGATTTGCAGTGTACTTGCCTATATCTTCCATAAAGAAAAACAACTTACCTCCTACAAAAGCAGCTACTATCACCCAGACAAAAAGGCTAGAAAGTTTGTCTGCGTCTAAACCAAATTTCTTCGATTTATGCAAGGCAATGTAAAAAGCTGCCAACACGCCTAAAGCAATCATAAGCCCGTAGCTATGTAGTGTAATATGTGCAGGTAAAAATCCTTGCAAAAACTCTGGTATGGATATGGTGAATAGTCTTGGAAACATGATGGGACAAGTTTAAGTATAAAATTTAAAAGTAGGTTTAGTTGTCTTAGAAGCTCTTGATGGGAGAATTTGCAATTACTATCCGATAGCTATCGGGAAATTTCATCCTCTGAAGAATGTATCGTCAGCCTATTTGTCATCCTGATTTCTATGACAAAACCAAATTAGTTTCGTACATTTTTTTATTATTGACAACACTGCAAACTCGTGCTATGATTTTGTTTCTAACAGCATTAAGTACAGACATTTTATTTTTACCTTCTGCTACTT
>Ga0209390_10004319_pt1 | contig 21489 bp, 25 predicted proteins | sample BON01_FD_187212 | JGI IMG/M metagenome (GOLD analysis project Ga0209390, IMG submission 187212) | Freshwater microbial communities from Lake Bonney liftoff mats and glacier meltwater in Antarctica - BON-01 (SPAdes) (version 2) | ecosystem: Environmental > Aquatic > Freshwater > Ice > Glacier... | reverse complement strand
ACACATCGGCGTGGTTGCAGTTAACTGGTTTAGACGACGGCGTTGTTGATATAGGGGACTTGGCGGATGTCGTCATCACAAACGCGCTCGCAAATCAAGTTCTTACTTACGATGGCACGGAATGGGTCAATATCAGTGGCGGTGCATCGGTAAGCGTCACGGCACCGACGAGCCCATTAGAGGGCGGCCTGTGGTTTCAATCAGACACGCTTGACTTATTCATTTATTTTTCTTCGGCGTGGTTGCAATTAACTGGTTTAGACGATGGTGTTGTTGATATAGGGGACTTGGCGGATGTCGTCATCACAAACGCGCTCGCAAATCAAGTTCTTACATTTAATGGTACGGATTGGATAAATGCCGCATCGGGGGGCATCACCACAGGCACATATAACACTGCTACTGGCTATCTAGCCCTCAGTTCAAATACCACAGGTGCTAGCAATACTGCTCTTGGAGCTGAAACCTTAAAAGCTGTTACTACTGTTAGTAATCTCACCGCTGTTGGTGCGTTTGCCCTTACTGCCAACACTTCTGGCACCGATAACGTTGCTGTCGGCAAGGATGCCCTCAGAGCCTGCACCACTGGCTCCAACCACACCGCTATTGGTTTCAATGCTCTCACTGCTCTCACTGGTGGTGCTAATAATACTGGTGTCGGAAACGGTGCTACTGCCACAACGACAACGGTATCCAACGAAATCACTCTAGGAAACTCGTCAATAGCAACCCTTCGCTGCCAAGTAACATCCATCACCGCACTATCCGACCAAAGAGACAAGACCAACATCAAAGAATCGGTGTATGGGCTAGAACTCGTGAACATACTAAAACCAGTTACCTTTGAATGGAATATGCGTGACGGTGCCAAAGTTGGGGTCCCAGATATCGGTTTCATCGCCCAAGACCTGATGGCAGTTGAGGATGCGATAAACGCCCATGAGACACTAGCATTAACCTATAGGAGTAATCCCGAGCGTCTTGAGGCATCACCTGGTAGATTAATACCAGTGCTAGTTAAAGCAATACAGGAGATGTCAGCAGAAATGAAACAATTGTCTGCTAAGGTAGCAGCACTAGAATCCAAACAAACATAGGAGCAATCATCCCAGAGCAAGAGACAGCAGAGCAAATCGCCCAGCACATTTCGGCAATGGGTGACAGCGTCATCGTCATCAACGAAGAAAAAGCCAAGCCATATACAGTTGAAGTCGGCTTGACTATCAAGAGAAACACCGACCATCTTGAAATCATGCTTGCGAAAGATTCCATCATTGCCGACACGGGTAGCAAGACTGCGTTCACGGCATCAATCAAGGCGGGTAAGGCACACATCGCCGCCAACGCCTAAATCAAAGGGCAGTATGATGTCATGACCAAAACCTTCTTTGCCCTCGCCGGACTTCAGCGCTCTGGCGCAACTTTACTATCTTCAATTCTAAACCAGAATAAAAATATACTTGTGTCCCCGGCATCGGCACTGTTCCGATTGATGTCAATGGAAACAGCCGCTTTTGACGCGGCAGAAAACATTGACCATCGCAAAGACGAAGGTATCGCTAGGGCTATCGCCAATACGCCCCATGCGTTCTATGCTGACAGCGAAGCCGAGTTCGTTGTGGACAAAAACCTGAACTGGCAAACCCCAAACGGCGTGTCGTTGCTCAAAACATACATTGCAGAGAAGCCTAAAATCATCTGTCCAGTGCGTTCTATCCCTGATATTCTCGCGTCGTTCAACACCATTATTACTTCCGTCAAAGGCAACGAAGGGAACTCAATAGACAAACAGGTGCAGATAGAGACAGTTCCGGTTGGTGCTCTCGCGGATAGACGAGCGGAGTGGTTAATGCGCCACGACAAAGATATCCCTATCTGTCTCAATGGTATGAAATTGGCGCTCAACCCCGACTTACGAGATATATTCCTGTTCGTTGAATATGAGGACCTGATATCAGATACCAAAAACCAAATTGAACGAATATACAACTTCCTTGAGATTGATGCGTTTGACCACGAATACCAGAATATTGTTGACCCATCGGGAATATCCGAAATGTCTCCAATCACGGGCATCAAAGACCTCCATAAAGTGCGCCCCAAGATTGAGAAGATTTCGCGCAAGACCGAAGATGTCCTTTCAGAAGACACAATCCGCCGCTATTCGGGCTTGGAATTTTGGCGCAAACTTTAGCGAGTCCGTGCAGTGTTAAATATTTCTGGTGTTACAAGCCCTATAGCATGGTATAGGCCAGCAAAGTCTTTGAAACCCTGCGATTCAGGTTTCGGTTTATATGTCATAATGGGAAGGCTATGGTCATAACCTTTCCTGTATCCCCATCAACAAATGATAAGTTTGTGGCGGGCGGGAAACTGTGGTCATGGAGTGGTTCAGTATGGGCTAGGTCTCAGGCAAATGCCGTTATAGAGGCAGGTTCCGCTACCACGGTAATAACAGATGATGCGTTAACTATTGACGGAGGAAGTGCTTAATGGCTTTTAAAAGAATTCTACTTCGACGGGATACAGCGGCACTTTGGACTTCAGGCAACCCTACTCTTGCATCCGGCGAAATTGGCTACGAGTCAAATACTGGCAAATTCAAAATTGGCAACGGTTCCACAGCGTGGACGTCATTGTCGTATTCCAACGCCAACCTTCCAGGTGCGTCAATCAACGACCTCGGCGATGTCACTATTACCGCCGCTGCCGACGGAGACTTTCTTCGTTGGAATGGCACGGTATGGATTAACGATGCCGTAAACCTCTCAACTGACACCGTTGGTTCGTATGTCCAAAGTCTGGTTGCGGGCACTGGTGTAACGATTACCAACAACACCGGCGAAGGCGCAACCCCAACGGTCGCCGTTGATACAGCCGCGATTCAGGCAAGAGTTACAGGCGTTAGCGACATTGAAATTGGTTATCTGGATGGGGTTACTTCTGCCGTTCAAACGCAAATTGATACTAAGGCACCACTTGCTTCGCCAACCTTAACCACCCCGGACATTGGGGTGGCAACCGGCACGAGCCTTTCTCTCTCTGGTGCTGCTACTTCTTCCAGCCATGCGGTTACTAAATCATATGTAGATGCCCTAGCCGCTGGAATCAACTGGCACGATGCGGTCGTGTATGCAACAGCGACCGCATTACCGAATACCCCCATATATTCCAATGGAGCATCTGGGGTTGGTGCTACCCTTACGGGTGACACTACTGTTCGTTTACTCATTGACGGGCTGAATGCCACAACTGGAAATAGAATACTTGTAAAGAACCAGGCGCTGGCTATCCATAACGGTATTTATACAGTTACGGCACAGGGAAGCGTAAGCGTTGCGTGGGTTATTACCAGAGCGACGGATTTTGACCAAGACACCGTTGTTGGAGCCCTTAACACCGGCGAAGCGGTATACGTTACAACTGGGAGTACCAACGAATCAACGGGATTTGTATTGACATCCGTCGGTACCGGCACCAGTGAACGACATATCCCGGGGACGGATGATTTTACTTTTACACAATTTAGTGGAACATCAACGACGCTCGCCGGAAGCGGACTGGTAAAAAATGGACTAGTTTTAGATGTCGCAACAGCCTCGTCTGCCAGAATTGTTATTAACGCTGACAGCATTGACCTTGCTTCTATTTCGCAATCAAATAGCACAGGGACAACTGGAACCAGTTTCGCACAATCGGTGAGCGTTGATTCATACGGGCGGGTAACTGGTGTTGTCACGGCGGCTGTTGACATGTCGCTAAAAGCAAACCTCGCTTCACCTACTTTTAGTGGAACTGTGACTTTACCAAACGGACAAGCACTCGTCGCCCCCGTCCTTGGCACGCCCGTTTCTGGCGTGATGACAAATGTTACGGGTATTGTTAACACTGGTATAGACGCATCTGCTGCTATCGCCCTCTCAAAGTTGGCAACTGGTGCGCTGCCAACCGCAATCACGGTTGCCTCTGCGAATATCGTTGACGACAGTATCGTAAACGCAGATATCAACTCCGCCGCAGATATCGTGGATACTAAACTTGCGACGATTTCAACGGCATTAAAAGTTTCAAACTCTGCTACTACCGCCACGAGCGTCAATACTGTTTCCGCTATTGTTGCCCGTGATGCTTCGGGGAACTTCGTTGCGGGTACTATCACTGCGGCATTGACTGGTACCGCGTCAGGAAACCTTGTTTCTGGGGGCGCACTGGGGACACCATCATCTGGTGTGGCGGACAACATGACATCCAACACGGAGGCAGCCGGGGATAGCACAACTCAACTTGCCACCACGGCGTTTGTGACCACAGCAGATGATTTAAAAGCAAACCTTGCTGACCCAACATTCACGGGAACTGTCTCTGGCGTAACCAAAACAATGGTCGGTTTAGGTAATGTAGACAACACTAGCGACGCAGGAAAACCAGTCAGCACTGCTGGACAGACCGCACTGGATTTAAAGTCCAACCTTGCCGGTCCGACATTTACTGGCGTGCCTGCTGCGCCTACTGCAACAGCAGGAACGAATACCACCCAGTTGTCCACAACAGAATTCGTGACCGCCGCTGTTGCAGCGGGTGTCGTCACGGCTAGTGCCGATGCAATACTTGAAGCGCTTATTGATGCTAAGGGCGATTTGATTGTTGGTACGGCTAATGATACCCCAGCCCGTTTGGCAGTCGGCATTAATGGTTACTTCCTCAAGGCTAACTCGGCCGCAACAACTGGCGTAGAGTGGGGGGAAGTTGACCTGACAACAAAAGCAAACCTCGCTTCACCTACTTTTACGGGAACCGTTACCGTACCCACCCCGACCAATGCTACGGATGCGGTGACCAAGAGTTATGCGGATGCGATAAAACAAGGGTTAGATATTAAAGATTCTGTCCGTGTGGCATCTACTGCCGACATCGCTATCGCCACCGCACTTATTAATGCTTCGGTAATTGACGGCGTGACAGTCGCAACTGGCGACAGAGTCTTACTTAAGAATCAGACTGCTGGTGCCGAAAACGGAATTTATGTCGTGGTTGCATCTGGTGTGGCTTCGCGCTCAACCGATGCGTCAACCAGCACGGACGTTACATCGGGCATGTATACATTCGTTTCAGAAGGCACGGTATCTGCGTCAATGGGTTTCGTGCTAACCACGGCTGACCCTATTACACTCGCAACAACTGCGCTTACACTCACTCAATTTTCTGGCGCTGGGCAAATAACAGCAGGTGCGGGTTTAACGAAAACAGGCAATACACTCGCCATAAACACCGATGTTGCCACGCTAACAGGCTCGCAAACGTTGACGAACAAAACCCTAACATCCCCAACCGTCAACTCACCCACCGGAATCGTTAAGGGTGATGTCGGTTTAGGTTCAGTAGATAACACGACAGATGCTGCTAAGCCTGTTTCTACTGCTGGACAGACCGCACTGGATTTGAAGTCAAATATTGCTTCCCCTACGTTCACTGGTGTACCTGCCGCTCCTACTGCCGCCGTCGCGACAAACACGACCCAACTTGCTACCACTGCGTTTGTTCTTGCTAATGCTCCTGCTGCCGTAGGGTCTGCTGATGCTGCAACCCCGTTCAACACGACTATTGGTTTTGAAACCCTCAACGCTCTCACCACTGGTACTAATAATGTTGCTGTTGGCTACCAAGCCCTCTACTCCAACACCACTGGTCAGACTAACACTGCCACTGGCTACTACGCCCTCTTCAGCAACACCACTGGCAGTTATAACGTTGCTGTTGGTCAAGTCACCCTCGTCAACAACACCACTGGTGGCCGTAACACCGCTACTGGTTCTCATGCCCTCCTCTCCAACAGCACTGGTAGTTTCAACACCGCTACTGGTGTTGGTGCCCTTCGTAACAACACCACTGGTGACAGTAACGTTGCTGCTGGCTACTACGCCCTCTACAACAGCACCACTGGTAACAAAAACGTCGCTACTGGTGATAGTGCCCTCTACGCCAACACCACTGGTGGCAATAACGTTGCTGCTGGTGCTAGTGCCCTCTACTACAACACCACTGGTAACAAAAACGTCGCTACTGGTGATAGTGCCCTCTACGCCAACACCACTGGTGGCAATAACGTTGCTGCTGGTGCTAGTGCCCTCTACGCCAACACCACTGGTACTAGCAACACTGCTACTGGTCGTGATGCCCTGCGCAACAACACCACTGGTATTAACAACGTCGCCATTGGTTTTGACGCAGGAAAAACAAACGTCACTGGTTCGGGAAGCGTATTTATTGGTTATAGTGCGGGTTCGGCTGAAACTGATTCCAACAAACTTTACATCGCAAACTCTTCCACATCTACGCCTCTTATCGGCGGAGACTTCTCTGCCGCTACGGTCACAGTAACTGGTACACTTACCGTCACTGGCAATATCAAATTTCGCGCAACAATCAATACGCAAGCCGTCACCGCTTTGACTTTAGCACTATCGAATCTAGCAGAAACAATTATGATGAATCACGCCAACCCCATGACCGTAACGGTTCCGTCAAATGCGACGGCAGCATTCGCTATAGGTGATAAGGTTGAGATTGTGCGACAGGGTGCCGGTGCGTTAACAATTGCTGCCGCCGCTGGCGTTACCGTTAATGCCACTCCAGGCTTGAAGTTACGCGCCCAGTGGTCATCTGGGACACTGGTAAAGACAGGAACGGACATCTGGCTATTAATAGGCGACTTGGCGGCATAATATGGCTACTGGTGACAAGTCTGGAACTAGAAAAAAGGAAGCTCCTACAGTAACTGGAGTAAAATCTTCAACGGCTGACACCACTATTACTAATGCTGGATTCGTTGTCGGAGCGGTTACTAACGTTACAACTGCTGTTTCGTCGGAAGAGAACGACGTAACCGCACAGGACCCAGCGACCGGCGTTGTCGTTCCGCTGCTTTCGGCTATTAACTACACCAGAAAAAGTCCATTCTTCCCACCGTTCTTCCCGCCATTTTTTCCGCCATTTTTTCCGCCATTTTTTCCACCGTATTTCCCACCGTTCTTCCCACCGTTCTTCCCGCCGTATTTCCCACCGTTCTTCCCACCGTTCTTCCCACCGTTCTTTCCACCGTTCTTTCCACCGTTCTTTCCACCGTCCTTTAAATAGGGATAACAGATATGAGCAACACCGACTACTGTTGCCTATTGGCATTTGAGTAAAGTCAATACATGGATGACATATCCGAATTTAGACTTGACGAACTAGGGAATATCCACTACACAAGAAATAGTGATAATTTAATTAAAATAGCGGTAGACGGTCACCCAAGGCAGGGGAATCAATATATTAGGTTGCTGTTGTTAAATAGTTTTCCTAAAATAGATATTCCAGAGCCTCTAAGTCACAAAACAAAAAACATACAAAAGCAAATAGACCAAGGTCTTATCGTTTTTATGACACTCAGAGAGCCGTTGGGGTGCATGACATCGCTAATATCCGACTTGCTATATAGTACAAATTGGCAATTTAAACCATCCACTCAATTATTCCAAAAGTACACTTATCAAGAATATGGCTATAAGTATATAGAAGAAAAATTTATGCATTATATAAAAATGACCCAATTCTTAATTAGAAATAAAGACAATATTTTCATCATAGACTTTGAAACTATCAAAAAACTTAGCGAATATGACCTAGCGCAGTGTATGGGCAGATGTATGGGGCACACTGAAAAACCGCAACCCACAAAAGCATACGAGAAAATAAATAGCACATCCAGAACTGAAATATTGTCCTATCTATCAAGTAACAAATTTTCAAGAGTTTTAGAATTAGCGGGAAATATATATGATAAAGCAATGTATGACTGTGAGGATAGATTAGTCATATCAGACCGCTACTGATGATAGGATGCGAACATGGACATAAATACTCAAGTCGCTGTAGGGAAGTTTGATTCTGAGTTCGGAGCATGGAATATCAAACCAGGTCATTTTGGCACATCGTCGGATAATATCCACATATTAGAAAATTTTGTTGACATTGATGACCTGAAGGTAATACAGGCCTTCTGCCCCCTAATAAACGAGTGGAATAATGAGGCCGAAAGCGTGTTTGCCGACGATGGAACATGTCTGTATAACGCCGACTATTGGAATGATAGAACATGTAGTTACGACATACTTTCACGCATAAGCCCGCAGGTTTATGACATTATAGATAGATATATTTTAAAAATGAAACTTGTTATTGAAGATATTTTTAAGGTTAGCGTTGAGAGTCGTCGCCCAGTAATTATGCGATGGTTCCCAGGGAATGAACAAAGACCCCACGCCGACAAACAGCTCAACGACGGTCGTCCTAATGCGTTTGTCAATTATGATTTGAATTCACTGTTTTACTATAACAACAATTTTGAGGGCGGAGATTTGTACTATCCTCAACATGATATCGTTGTTAAGCCACAACCGGGGCTTGCGGTTCTACACCCCGGGGATGTACACTACCTACACGGAGTCACCATGGTCACCTCAGGAGAACGATTTACAACTCCTGCGTTTTACACGATTATATAACGATTGGAATAGGGATATGAACATAACCGGCGAATACATTGACAACCCAAGATATGGCATAATGATTTGGAGAAACGCACTTCCCGAGTCTCTCGACATAGTCGGTCGGCTTGAACGCACCATCGGAGAAAGTGCCACTGCTCCATTCATGTGGATGGATGCGCTTGTTGGGGACAGCGAGAAAATGCCCGAATATAGAGATTGCGTTGACTGTAAAATGGGCGAAGCTCATATAAACAACCTTCATAACTACCCTCAATTTACAGAAATGGGAAATATTTATCGCGACACGGTTGCCCCCCTTGAAGAATGTCTACACCAGTATGAGAGCATCTATAACATTGATATGAATTTCATGGAGGCAATTAATTACATTAGATACACTTCTGGTCAGCACTTTATGGTGCACTCCGACCACGGATTCTCATATAACTGCACACTATCTTCATGTATGTATTTTAATGACGATTATGACGGAGGGGAACTTTGGTTCCCGTATTTAGATATAACATACAAACCTATGCGTGGAGATATTGTTCTATTCCCCTCCACATTCATTTATGCACATGCAGCCAAACAGGTTACAAAGGGAACAAAGTATTCCGCCGTAACGATGTTTGATTGGAATGACAGAACCCACAAAGTTGCCAATGGTTACAATATTGATGAGACGCTGGCCGACCAAGTAAAAGACCGTCCAGTCGCCACCAGGGATGGACCCTTCTGATGGTTAATGTGTGTTTTTTGAAAACAACGCAACACCCGCCGGTGATTGCGCAGTCCAGAGTTAAGCGTGACTGGATGGACGCTACCTATAATAAACACGCTTATCAATGTCTTCCAATGACGGTTGCAAATGTGTCCGGGTGGGAACTCCGGTTAGAAGAAGAAGTTGTAGCCGAATGGGATGGTCATCCAAATTCCAATGTCACGATTTTATCGGGAGCCACGACCACAAGTGGAAGGTCACAGGCACTCCCAAATATAGCCAGTATGGTTTCCTTTACTATGGGGTGGGTGCTTAGAACCGATGAACCATATTGCACATTGATGTCTGGGTCTCCGAATTATGTTCTTGAAGGGGCGAGACCCCTTACGGCATCAATCCCTAGTTGGTGGTGGCCGGACACATATGAAATGAATTGGGCACTCACTAAAGTCAACGAGCCAGTTATTTTCCCAGCAGGAATGCCATTTGCCTTTATTTCAATTTACAATCCTGAAGACATGATTAATGCCAGTGTGTCTTCTGGGAGTCTATGGGATGATAGAGAACTTATGACTGCTCGTGCTAAATATGGGCAACAAAAAAGTAAAAATCAACAGGAAAATCCATGGACATGGACCCACGGAATCAAAACAGGGGTTGATGCAGATGATAAAAGAATTGGCCCAACATTCGCGGGTTTACCCAAACTCCACGTTCCTAATCAGACAATATCGTGAATATATTCCACGCCTATAGTCACGCCGCTCCAACTATCGGCGCTGATGAAATATTGGAAATTGAAAATCTCAAGGTAACCCACATTGGCGGGGGGGTGGTTAGATTCTCAAATGTTGTCAATATTGATTTTCCTAGAGTGTCGCAATGGATAGACGAAAATGGCAAGACATCGCACGAACAACGGTGGACATACGGCATTGATGAGATTGGAGAGCGCTATGCCATTAATGAAGATGGCAATAAGTTCTCCATTGAACATCAAAATGAAGTTCCGGTTCGCGTTCTGGCACCCGTAACCGAAAATACTGATGAAGACATGATAACCATTTTTAAGTCATGGGAGGACTCCATATACAAGTGTTTAATACGATATATAGACGAGTATCCGTTAATAGTTAATACGTTGTGGTGGCGAAGTCGGGGGCATATTTTACGGTATAGCCCTGGACACTTTTTGGGAGTCCACAACGACAACGATTCTAATTACCGCGCCACCGAGGGCAAAAGGTATGTCCCCAAAGGACAGATGCAAATGCGCCAAGTAATTGCGGTCATGCTATATATCAACGATGGGGTGGATTCAAAAGAAAAGTTAGACGGAACAAATTTCGTAGGCGGGGAATTGTATTTTCCATATCTGGGCATAGAAAGCGTTCCACACAGGGGGGATATAGTGATTTTCCCCACTAATTACATAGCATCCCATGGGGTCAAGACGGTCACGGATGGCATCCGCTATGCCTATCTGGAATTTTACTCACAAGGGAATAGTGATGAGTCGGTCTGTATCAACGTCGCAGAACTAGATGATTGTGAGGATTGGTGTCGTCCTCATTGGATGGATACCATATATGACGACTATCACAAATACTGTGCGTCGGGAAACTACGACAAGTCGGGACAATCATATAATCCCGCATTCCAGAATAGACCACTGGAAGGGGACGAAGGACACAGACAAAGCCTTAAATTGGCACAAGAGAAATTACTCAGTCAACAATGACGCTATTGCTTTCCTAATTGTTAAATCGCTTTCATTAGTTAGTGCATCATCCGCCATCGGCCAATTTTTCATATTAAAACGGAAAACGAGTTGCCCGTTTGATGAAACAATAAGGTTTTCGTAATTTCCGGAGATACGCGACATAGCATTATTGGCTAGATTCTGATTCTCTAGGGCACGGTCAGATGAGTTAGCGGCGTTATCCGATACCTTTCTGGTCTCGCCTCCTTTTAAAATTGTGTAAATAGGGTGTTCATTAACTCCGTTTACATCAATTTTTTCGGATATCGGGAATGTTATAAATGGATAAGTTTTTTGTATGTATGAATGTATTTGTTGATTGTCCAGGGGCTCCATGTTATAGAACTGATTACACGGGAATGTCACGACACTAAAATTGCGATGCCCAAACTCCTCGTGAACCTTTTGTAATTCCCAGAGATGGCGTGTCGTTCGCGCATGAGACCACATCTTGCTATGAGATTTTGGGGTATATCCCGCCTTGGACGCAATATTGACGAATAGACAAGTTTTACCGACCACTCCTTTGAGTAAATCGTCAGAACCATCTATCGACCTTATTTTTTCATCATAAACCGATTTCATGTGTCCCCGTTTTGTGGGGTGACGGTCGCACCTAATACACCCATCGCCGCCAGATGTAGATATTCACCAATATTTACATAACCCCTAATCGTTTTCATTGCGGAATCAATATTTAGAAGTATTTCCATTTTGGCGTTCATGGGGTTATCAACATTGAACGACGCCCGAAAGACCACTCCGTCAAAGGTGTAACTTTTTATAACAATTGTGTCAACTACTGCGGTCAAGCCGTTCATTGAAGCGGGCGTTCCGTTGCAGGGGATAGTGAGGATAAAAACTTCATCCCCGTATGGCGTTATAACGTTAAATCTCAGTTCCGTATATAAGGGAATCCTATTTTGGATTGGAGCAAAATTTTTACCGTCAGTAGCGTCGGCGGGTTCATGGCGGAAATCACCCCTACTGAACCCTATTGGGGGATTATCTTTTCGCCACGCACTCACCACCAACGCCTGTCTACCACCACTGGGGAAGGGGGTTGTCGCGTGCATACGATGTCCAAAATCACAAATAATTAACCTGTTGCCGCTATATGCTACCCTTTCTCTCTCTGACTCCTCGGAAAGGAAATCTTCCTTAATACCCTTTTCCAGTACCGACCTAAGACCATCAATGAGTACCGGCTTGTGGATTTCAAGAAACCCACCGTCTTCGTTATCCGCACCATAATATACGGCACCAATCAATGGGCCGTTGAATATCCCTGTGTCCGTATATAAGAATGTGTCGTTGTCAACGTGAACGCCATGATATTGACCGGTTTTGTATGCCCGAGTCCAATACTCAAACCCCAGAATCTCTTCTATGGGACACGGGAGGTTGTGTTCCCAAATCTTACGAATAATTCGTTTCTTTAGAGTATCAGCCTCGGACTCCTGCCAACCCTGCCAGAAATAAAATGGGGAATAATATAGCGCATCTCTGGCGTGGTAGGCGTTATCCACGGATGAGATGTTCGTTTCGTCCCCCATTGATTCTGGGAAAAACCCCCTTGTTCCAAGCATCTCCGCCCTTGTATTTGCGTCAAGAAATGAATCAATTATTAGCATAAATAACCCCCTCTCCTCGCCACGGATGCCATGTCCAAGATGCTATCATGTTCATACGAGGCATATAGAGACGAAACTGTTGGTCAACCATCAAAATTAAGGACGTAGAGTAATGGAATTCAGTACTGTGAAAAAGGGTACCAAAAAATTTCTAATTTACCAGCACGCCAAAGAGCGGCTAGAGCACGACCTTTTTACTGTTCTATTGATGAACGGCATAATTCCTGCCGATTTTGACGAAAACGCATTTGTCGTTGAAAATGACACCAACGGGGTCCCGATTAGCTGGCAAAAAGGTATTCTGCCGCTCATCCAGGGTTTAGCACATGTTAACGCCGCTATAGCATCGACGGAGGAGTAATGGCACTTTCCCTACAGCGCATAGCGCAGGCAAAGGCGGATGCGGAGTTGTTTTTGGAGTACTCAATAGTACTGCTCGCATCAACGCTGGGCGTAGATGTTGCCGCTATCGGGGATAGTTACATAAACCCCCTCACCGCAACCGACAACGATGATTTAAACCGCGACTACTACAATCACGAGAGGCTACGACGACAAGTCGACGCAATTGCCCTACTCAGGAGTTAATCATGAAAATACGTAGTTCCATATTGGGCGCAGTTGGTGTATTCGAAGCGGGAGTCATGTCATTCTCCGATTTAATATTTCCCCCCGATGTTCCTGTCGTGGACGAAACATCCCAAACGGAGGGAATAGTAAAATATGCCAAGAACACCGTAAAAATACTTCAACCCAGTAAACCGAATATAATTTGTGGACTCATATTCAGAGAAAATGAATTTGCGGCTCCGCTGTGAAAAAAATACGCGGAATCAGCGGGTCAGAATTATATAGCCCCACCGACGACACAGAAAGCAATGTGTATAGTCTTGCGTGTGTGATGTTTGCATGCGGCATGGACGGGGGCACGGCAGAAAGTGTTGATATTGACGAAGTGATTGTCTCCATGAGAGAACATTACGATTCCAACACAACGATGAACCCTGGTCCAGAAAAATGCCCATCCGCTTCGGCAATGGCGCTCGGACGCACCCGTTGGCTTATATTGAAACGGCTACGTTTATCGTATTGGGATATGAAACTTTCCACGGAAATTGCCGCCAATGGATAACAACTACCTGATATCCGTTGCTTCCCTGTCGATGTCTAGTGACCCATTTTTTGATGCATTAGGTATGACCCCCTATGATGCCGTGCGCTCTATTTCGCGGGATGTTGTTGAGTCGCGTTCTCATTACTCTCTTGATATGCGCATCAAGGTGCGCACAGCTGATGACATCGGAATTGTGGCGCATGATATCGTTGCGGCGTCAAACGGTGTCCCATTGGACGCCATTACTAACAATGCAGTAAATGACAGAATTCGACTCATGATGTTGGTAGATAAAACTAATTATTTAATACACGGTAATGGTGCGTTGGACCTTGCCGACATTGTCACCAGGGGCATGGGACACACTGGCAATCTTAATTTTTTGAATTCGCAAACCCTTTATATTTATGAAAAGTTTGTTCGCGGCAAATTCGGTGCAGAATCAACTATCCCTTATTCCGTATTTTTGCCATCCGACTTGGGCAGTAGCCTTCCGGATGCTGATAAATTTACATTCATAATTATTGAAACACCGTCTATCTGCGGAGAAGAAAGGTTGCTTCAATCAATGATTGATTCGTTGACATCTGGCGGAGTCTTGGCACTAGTTTCATGCAACCACGCCAGAGATATATATACAACGACCTACTTTGGTGACGGGCTGTACGCTATGCACCAGATTCTTCTTGCAAACGACGGAGTAACCATACACACATCATCAGGGGGAGGGCTGACCACATTTACCAAAGCGTAACATTCGTGTTGGAGTGGTAGAATACCTATATGGGAACACAACAGGATACCCAATTTGCGTCACCGGACGAGACAGTTCTCCCGTTTTCTATTTACGACATAAGCCTGTCCTCGGCATCGGGAAAAGAAACGAATATTCTGAGTAGCCAAAAAGGCAAGGTGACACTATTGTTCAATGTCGCCGCTGGGTGTGGAAATATACCCCAGCATAATGTTTTGGAAGAAATTAACCAAATCTATAAGAACGATGATAATTTCAGCATTTTGGCGGTAGTCGTTGACGACTTTGCCTGTCACGGATATCCCGAGTTTCAAAATGGCATTCAGGCGTATATTGATGAAAATGCCCTAAACTGCACCGTCGGAGAAGCCTCGGAAGAGTATGCGCAGAAACATTTCAATGTGACCTATGAGTTTTCCGAACTGACAAACGGTCGCCACGATAAACACAGATATGATGCCGACTTCGTCCCCGGTTTGGTAAAAGAACAGGAACAACACATCCTATGGTCGTATCTGACGGGGGCACATCATGCAACAATGTGTGAAAACGGAATACCCGCTAACAACGAGTTGGTCACATGGTCAAATGTGAAAGAAAAACACGTTGCCGTAGGAGCGATGACATTTTCTCCACTAACCGGCAACTTCACAAAGTTCCTGGTTGACAAAACTGGTACTCGTGTAAAACGCTATCAAAATGGATTCCTTCTTGGTGAACGTGGGATAGACGGCACGATGTTCCCGTGGAGAAAAGAAAAATATCAACCCGATGGACGTAGGGACCACAATCCAGACCATTCCCGAAAGTTGGGGTGGGAAACCCTGCCACCACGGACGGCTGGAGTAGGACAAACCTGGCCCAATATGATTCAAAGAGCGGGTGCCGATGTTTCAATATCTCTGATGCTGCGCGACATCAACGCTTATCTGGCAGATTAATATCGTTTGCTTTAGTAACTGCATCTAAATCGCGCACGATTTGTTTTGCCGTCCCCATTTCCACAATACGGATTTCCCAATCCGGATGGCTCAAAATGGGTCGGAGAAAAGATTCATCATTTTTCTCAATAAATAATTTATTTAATTCTGGATACTCCGTCCTGACATCCTCAACAATGAATCCCCTAATTGCCATTTCTACCATATGAAATTTACTCTGCAAAATTCTCTTGTATAATTCAATTCTTGATAATTCCGTATGAAGCGTGTTGGCATCGATATAGACACCCGCAAAGTTAGATTTTACCAGTTTGTCCACGAAGTCCATGACTGCGCCGTCGTTTGCCACCACCGAAATTATTATGTCGCAAACCAGTGCGAGTTCAGTAATGGTGACGCAGTCCACAAACCCAAACTGTTGGGCTCGTTCTTTTGAGTTTGAGGACCGATTCTCTGATGCCCAGTGCACAACATATCCATTTCCTTGGCAAATACGAGCGACGGTGACACCCATGCGCCCTGGTGCGGATATTCCTATGTTCATATAGGCATTCTACATGGAGTGATAGGGTGTTTGTCGTGACGGAATACAAACTAACGCCAGAACATCTAGGCGGTGGAACTGTGATTTTTAGGAACGCCCTGATGGTTGCGCAACATGAGGTGCTCGCTTATGTCGACGGTTTAGTGGAGGATGCTGTTGCGTCCTCATATACGATTGTTAATGGTGCTGACGGAATGCCGAAACACGCTATAAATAAGGGTGGGTTTATATACGACCTTGACAAAATACATAAGGCACCCGCTCGTATTATCCAATTAGACCATCCATTTTTTATAGAATGCGAACGGGTCATTTATCGGGCGCTGATGCACTATATTGAAATGTTCCCAGCTGTATTGCAATGTTTGTGGTGGAAATCATCCGGTCATGTTTTGCGTTATTCGACCGGCGGAAGTCTTGGTTTTCATGCAGACAATGACGTTAATTACAGATATGGCCATGAGCCACGAGAGCAACAGGCAACGCGTAATGTACTGTCTGCTCTTGTTTACTTTAATGATTCAACGGACGATGTTTTAATTGAAAATTCGTTTTCTGGCGGGCACATGACCGTGCCATATTTTGATGTTGACATTGCTCCATCAACTGGAACGGTTGTGCTAATGCCGGCAAATTATATTGGGGCGCATGAAATACACGAGGTGACACGAGGTAGGCGATACTCTTATCTGACATGGTTCGCCCAGGGGTCGGCAGATAGCGAACGCGGAATAAATCCGTCGCATAGCGATTCTCCAGCGACCACAAGCCACGGGCAATGGTGGTTGTCCAGCCTTATTTCGGATTTTTCAGCGCACCTAACCGACAAGTATGGGAGTGTTGACGCATCACCAAATAATGTCAGGGCATTCATGGAAAGACCCAATGACCACTAGTCAGTTTTGACAACAAACACCTTTCCACTAACAACTAGGTGTTTTGCGAGAGTGCTTGACGAATGTATGAGCCCTAGTGGATTAGGAATATTAAACTCATTCAAGATGTTAGGCATGTTCCCGTCGTGGATGTCGCGCCAAAAGGCCTCCATCGCTTGTGCCCCTGTTCTCCCCGATGTGTAGTATTTATTTTCAATTTGGTCAGGTACGGTGCGGTCCTGCCAGTCCCTATACCCGTCAACCTCAACGAGGTTCGGTAGTTTTAGAAACTCCGTTAGGATGACCTTATCCCATACTATTTGCGCTTGCTCTTGTGGGCTACCTTCCATTCTGATAGCATAGTGGATTATGGCGACAATTAGCAGATGTGTGTATAACGATGTTGAGCCTCACCATTTGGGAGGTGGGGTCGTTCTGTTTGAGAACGCTGTTTCCTTTGACGAAGAATGGGTGGTCGGGTTTTCGGAACGACAAGTTAGTTCAGAAAGAGATGCGATGTACGCATCTGCGATTGACCCCGAAACAGGTAAAACGGGATATTTAAACAAAAGCGGGTATTTCTTTGATGCTGACGCGGTTAATAATATGCCTCGGCGCGGTTCTGCTATCCATCACAATACGGATAGTAATGTGATTGACTTTTTGAACCTAATTGAACAACACAAAGATGCGTATTTGCTGAAATATTTGTTTATGTTCCCACTTGCCTATAAGAATATTTGGTGGAAAGTGAAGGGGCATCTTGTCGCATATTCAACGGAATTCGGTGGAAAATTATTAGGACTACATTCAGACACCAGTGCCGACTATGCGTATGGTTTTACCCAGCCCAGTGACCAACTCGCCACAAGAAACACGATTTCGTGTATAGTTTACTTTAATGACAATTTTGATGGGGGTCATCACTATTTTAATTATTTAGATATTGACTACACTCCCAACAAGGGAGATATAATGATGTTCCCGTCAAATTTTATGGCATCACACGAAGTCAAAGAAATCACGCGTGGAAATAGATATACTTATCTCGGCTGGTATGCGCAAGGCACACCAAATGCCGCGGTAAACGAAGATGTCACTGACCCGATTACAGAACCGGAATTCGTTAAAGTGGCGACAAATGTTTATATGCCTAATTTGCGGGAAAATTTCAAACTATATCTTGAACAACACGACCCATCTGGCTCTCACCCCGGTCACACTCTGGTGAGTAGGATGCACTCGTGAGAGTACATCATTATGGACATGCAATAGTCGGATTTGAAAATGCGTTAGATGTCACGGAAGAACAGGTATCGGGTTTTATAAGCAACCTTGAATCATTAAGCGATTTGGATTCCATGCATACCAACGAAGAGACTGGTGCAATCACGAATAGCGGGGGGTATGAGTTTTTTCCCGAAGCCGTAAACACACAACCAACGCGCTATCAGGATTTGCATTATCCGGGGATTTCTGATGTTGATGCTTCTTTTGTGGACTCCATCGACGAGACATTGTCTAAATGCCTTTTGGGGTATTTGGATTTATTCCCAGCAGCCAACGATTGTGTTCAATGGAGAACGAATGGGCACATAGCAAAGTATGAGCCGGGACAGTCAATGGGCCCCCATTCCGATAACACAATTCCACGGAATGAGCCATCACGTTTAGCCCCACTCATGAATACCCTAACCGCTGGTGTATTTTTGAATGGTAATTATGTTGGAGGTAATCTTTATTTTAGACAGTGGAACATTACCCCCAAAACCCCGGCACTTTCGGCAATTATATATCCGTCCGCCTTTTCTGGGTGCCACGAAGTGACCGAGGTGACTTCCGGTGTTCGGCATACCTTCCTGTGCTGGTATGGGCAGGGTCCGTATGGGGGTTATCAAACGAGTATTCCTAAAATAGTTAGAGAATCAAAAATCCGGGAAATTCCCGAAGGGCACATTGGGGATGTTTAGGTGTTTTTGTCACCGGCGAGATGGAGAAGCAAACAAGATATTGGTCAAGACTATTTAAATCGATTTGTCATAAAAAGACAGATTAGCGAAAAAACTAAAGTGGTATTTTTGGTTGACGGATTTCCTAGACAGGGGAACATATCTTTGAGGACTATTATCTTATATGTATTCCCAGAGGTAGCGATACCGGAACCATTAACTCATAATATTTATTTAATGAAAGAAGCGATAAATGAAAGTCACATTACGTTGTGCCCAATAAGAAACCCCTATGAAGCGATTAGTTCCACGATTAATCAAGAGAAGAGACAGACGGGCGGAACAAGTTTCCGGCGCACCATAAAAGAATACATCACGATGATGACATTTATTTTAGAAAACAAAGATTCAGTTTTAATCATTAAATACGAAGATGTGTTGAAAATGTGTTTGGATTTTGAAAATCACGATACAGAAAAAAACACCATCATCCGCCATCTCCAAGATAAATTTGGCTTATCCATGAACCTTCATGACCATACTGGGGATATCGTATTAAACAATACTTCTCATAGGTCGAGTGCGACGGAAAAAAAACTGCACTCCTTTTGGTATAAACGCAAAATGGGGGAAGTGGTCAAGCTCTATAGTCACGCCCATCGGTACAGTTTCGAGTCCGAATCAGGGTATGCTTAACGACATGGACGAGACCACAAAACCAGTAACCGATACGCTTACGGATTACGACATCCTTGACCCCGAATTCATAAAGAATCCATTCCCGGCATATTCGGAAATCCGCAAGTCGCAGTGCCCAGTAGCTCATACCGAAAGGTGGGGAGGGTCATGGATGCCTACTCGCTACGAAGATATCGTGGCTATTGCTCGGGAGCCTGCAACATTTTCATCACGCTCCATTTATGTTCTACCTCCATCGCCCGGATATGGCCCTGAAACTGCTCCGCCAGTCACATCCGACCCGCCAGACCACCGCTGGCAACGACAGATAATTTCATCCCTATTCGCTCCGCAAGTAATTGACGGATACGAACAGGGTACTAGCGACATATGCAATATGCTGATTGATGGTTTCATCAGCGGCGGTACGGCGGAAGTCGTTGCTAACTATACGAAACCTATTGCATTTCGGGTGATGGCTACCATGTTTGATATACCCATTGGGATGGAATCGGAATTTATAGAGTGGACATCTAAAATGGACGGCAAGAGCGGCACAAAAAAGAACGGCGCGGAAGACCAAAAGAACGCACAACTTGGTCTTATCAACTTTTTTGTGACGCAGATAGAGGACCGCAAAAACAATCCACGCAAAAACGACCTAATCACTTACTTGATGAATTCGGAAGTTGATGGGAAGAAAGTACCAATTGATTTCGTGTTCGGCGCATGTATTACACTTTTGATTGCGGGAATTGAGTCCATATGGTCGGTAATAGCATCAACACTATGGCATCTGGCCCAGCACCCAGAGCACCGCCAACAATTGCGCGACAATCCTGATTTGTGGCCCACTGCGCTTGAAGAATTATTGCGCGTTTATGCACCAGCGACTATGGCTCGTGTTGTTAATAGCGACACAGAGTTTCAGGGCTGCCCGATGAAGGCCGGCGACCGTGTGCTGCTGTCATTCTCGGCCGCTAACCGCGACCCGCACCAGTTTGAAAACCCAGACGAAGTAATCTTGGACAGAAAAGACAATCGCCATCTTGCATTCGGTTCGGGTATTCACCGTTGCGTGGGTAGTGGTTTAGGTCGGCTTGAGGTGCGGGTCGCGCTACAAACCTGGCTTGAGCGGATTCCAGAATTTGAACTTGTTGACCCAGCGAGCGTGACTTGGGAGGGTGGGAATATTCGTGGTGTGAGTAGGTGTCTCATTAAGTTCTAAATATTTTGCGTGCGGCAAGTTTCCATCGGTTCAAGGTCTGATACGCTGACAATTACCGCCCGTGCGTCCTAGGATTCACGGCTCAGCCCGCCTTACCGGTGGGCTTTGGGTAGGGTCCGGCAGTGTCTGAATGGTGAGACTGCCGGGCTTTGCCATTTAGATGCTAAAACGGTTCTAAAAGGTGGGGACTACCAATAAACGAGATAGTCCTGCAACCATATGAGAAAGGCGTTATTCTGGCATTTAGACGCTAATCCCGCCACGATAATATCTTAAAAGCCGCCAAAGAGGGGGGGGTCTGGAGAGAAAAATGCTCCAAAGGGGTGGGGGTGTGCACTTGCTGTTTAGACCGACAAACACAAAAGACGCAAGTGTCGTATTGCCGGTTTAAAGCGGTACATGCCGTTTTATTTTAAGTGCCGGTTTACCTAGTAGGAAGCCGTCATTGTCTTAGCGCTTCTTAGTTGACTTCCGAGCATGGTTTCTAGGAACAAGTAAAGTATAGTAAACTTTTCTCCGCCCAAACCCAATAGGCGCAATGGTTTCGTAGCGAATTACTAAATCGGTTGCGAACCCTACACCTTACACGTTGGACCTATCACCTTACACTTTGATTAAATTACGCTCCAAATATATAGCCGGAGTTGAAAATCCAGACCATACCTAATCGTAGATACACAAGCTGGAGTTTGTATAACTGTGATTTGTATTGTCTCTAAGTCATAGATACCCCGCCATTTACTCCGCCATGGTGG
>Ga0209390_10004318_pt1 | contig 21492 bp, 23 predicted proteins | sample BON01_FD_187212 | JGI IMG/M metagenome (GOLD analysis project Ga0209390, IMG submission 187212) | Freshwater microbial communities from Lake Bonney liftoff mats and glacier meltwater in Antarctica - BON-01 (SPAdes) (version 2) | ecosystem: Environmental > Aquatic > Freshwater > Ice > Glacier... | reverse complement strand
CTAACGGCTTGCAATGTCCACGATGCCAACACCGCGACAACGGGTTGGTCACGCATCATGTCTGCTCACCAATCGACCTGCTACAGGCTCTTGCGCAACTCGGCCACTTGCGCCTGACCACCGAACTTGTCACCCATTTTGGTCAGGTCGTCCAGTTCCTTGCGGGCCAGGTCCTTGTTGCCGCTCTTGATGTGGATCTTGGCGAGGTTCAGCTTGTAAATCCCATTGGTGGGCTGCAACCCGACCGCTTTGTTCTGCCATTCCAGGGCCTTGGCATGGTCGCCCTTGTCCGACAGCAACATTGCCAGTGTGTCCATGTATGCGGGTTGTGTCGGCACCAGGGCCAGGGCTTTTTCGGCGTAGGCGATACCGCCGTCCTTTTTCAACTCACCGGTGACCCAGGCCAGGTTGTTGTAGGCAATGGCGTTGTTCGGCTGAAGCTGAATCACCGTCAGGTACAACTTCTCTGCGGCTGCGACGTTCCGTGTCGACAAGGCATCGTTGGCGAGAAACATCCGGAACTCAGCGTCTTTTGGATTGTCGCGCAGCCAGTTGGTCGCCAATTTTTCGGCATCCTCCGCTTTGCCGTTGCCTTTGAGCGTTGCATGCAACTTGGATGCCAGTACCGAGAAGGATCCCTGTTTCAGACCAGCGCGGTACGCGTCAATTGCCGCATCCCATTTCTTTTGCGCTATGGCAATGTCACCTTCAAACTGATAACCGACAGCTTCTTTCGGACGCTGCTTTTGAACAGAGCGCGCTATCACAGTGGCCTCAGCGTAATTCTTCGCATCCATCGCCAGGAGGATCAGGCCGCGCTGCGCATCGAGAAGGCCTGGTTTGATATCCAGCGCACGCCGCAGACTCTGGGTTGCCGCACTCTTGTCCTTGGCGGAAAGGTAGGCCTCGGCCAAGCGCATGTGCGGCAACGGCGAACCGGGCTGCATTGCCGCGACCTTGTTGAAGGTGATCAAAGCCTGATTAGTATCCCCGGAGGCCAGCTGGGCGCGCCCCAGCGCATCCAGAAGCTCATGGCTGTCTGGAATCGCTGCCACCGCATTCTGCGCTGCCGACAAGGCCAATTTGGCGTCTTTGCTTCGCAGATGCAGATCCACCAGCAGCAGTCGCGGCACCTTCTCGGTCGGATTCGCGGTAATGGCGCGGGAAATCAACTCGGCGACCTCCTCCTTGCCTCCGCCTTCGCGCGCGCGCAACTCGGCCAGTGCCAAGAGTGCCTGGGGCTGCTTGGGCTCCTTGGCCAGCACGGCTTCAAAGCGCTTGCGCGCCGACTCCGGCTTCTTGTCGGCCAGATCCAACGCCGCCAGACTCGCAACCGCAGGCATGTACATCGGGTCGATTTCGACCGCTCGCTCAAAGGCCTTGCGCGCACCCGTGACATCCTTCTTGGCCAGCAAGGTGCGGGCACGCAAATTCGACGCCAGGGGACTGTTGGGTTGCTTTTTCTCCAGGCCATCAATGGCCTTGAGCGCCTTGTCGAACTCGCCACGTCTAAGGCTCACGCTGATCAGTGCCATGTCCGCCATGGTTCCGCTATCCGAATCGGCGATCGCCTGCAAGTCACTGAGTCCGGAAGCATTTCCTCCGGCAAGTTGTGTCAATGCCAACGCCGTTCTCGCCCGCGGATTCTTTGGATCCTGGCGTGCGGCTTTTGCAAAATACTCTTCAGCCTTCTTGACATCGCCGGTCTGCAAAAAAGCTTCTCCCGCAAGCGCACTGATGGCAGCGCTGGTATCCGCCTCCTTGAGCATGGGCTGCAGCGTCGCCATGGCTTTGTCCAATTGCCCGGAGCGCAGATAGGATGTGGTCAGCAAGCGGCGCACCAGACTTGCTTGCGGCGCGCTGGACAATGCCTTGGAGAGATAGGTTTCCGCCTGCAAAGGCGTTCCAACCTGCAGCTCGATGGCGCCTGCCAACGCAAGTGCCTGCGCGTTGTCCGGGGCGAACTTCAGCAGCTGCAGCACATGTTCCTTGGCCTTTTTGAAGTCCTTTTTCTGGTACGCCAACTGCGTCTCAAAATAAATCGTGGTCGGATTGTTGGGCGCCTGCTTTTTGACGGCAGCGAGCTCTTTGCCCGCTTCCTCGAGCTTGCCGCTTTGCATCAGGATACCGAGGATGGCAATCCGCGCGACAACCAGATCGGGCTTGAGTTCAAGGGCCTTGCGATAGGCGGCAATGGCCTCGTCCGGCAGTGCCTTTGCAGCGAGCAGATCACCCTTGAGTTTCTGCGCCTGGTAGCTGGCAGGAGACTTGGTCAAGATGGCATCCACCGCCACAACGGCGCCGTCGAGGTCCCCTCCGCCCGCTTGCCAACGAACCGCCATCAACTGCGCCGGCACATGGGACGGGTCCGCCGACAACGCAGCGTCAAGCGTCGACTTGGCCAAAGCCGGATTGCCCTGCGCCTGATAGGCCGCCGACAGGGATGTCAGCAGTTCAGCCTTGGCAGCGGCTTCGGACAAGGGCTTGTCGGCCAATTCCTCGGTCAGTTTCTTGAACTGCCCCTGCGCCAGCATTGCCTGCGCCAGTGACGGCAGGGTCTTCTCATCCGAATACTTCAGCGCCATCGCCTTGCGCAACTCGGTCTCCGCACCTACCGCGTCGCCCCCGCGCAGCAAAGCCAGGCCCAAAAGGTAGCGCCCCTCGGCCAGGTCGGGATTTACCTGCAGCGCATTCTTGACCTGAATCATCGCAGCCTTCAGGTCATCCTTGGCCATGTAGTCGCGGGCCGAGGCCAGCATGGCTTCCGGCTTCTGGCCGCTGCATGCGGTCAGCGTCAGCGCCAGCAGCACGGACAAGGTGATGCCCTTAAAGGGAAACGGAATACGCGTTTGGCTCATGTCTTTACCTCCAGGGCTGTTCTTTGCAACCCATCTGTTCATTTCAAACCCAGCTTGTGCATCAGGTCGTACAAGGTCGGCCGGCTGATGCCGAGAATTTCTGAGGCCTTGACCATGTTGCCGTTGACACGCCCCATCGCGGCGACGATGGCATTTTTTTCCGCAGATTCGCGAATCGTTCGCAAATCCAGGTTCTCCAGCGAATCCGCTTGCTGCGGCAACTCCAGACCAATATCTTCGCGCGTGATCTGGTTGCCATCCGCCATGATGACAGCGCGTTTGATGCAGTTTTCCAGTTCGCGGATGTTGCCCGGCCAGCCATGCGACTCGATGGCACGCACGGCATCTTCACTCAGAGACAGGCTGGATCGGTTTTGTTCCTGGGCAAACTTGCGCGCGAATGCATGCGCCAGCAAGGCCGGGTCCCCGACCCGGCTGCGCAGCGGGGGTATGTCGACCACGATCTCGGCCAGACGGTAATACAGGTCTTCGCGGAACCGGTTTTCCTTGGTCAGTGCGGTGAGGTCCTGGTGTGTGGCACAGACGATGCGTACGTCCACCGGGATTTCCTGCCGGCCACCGATGCGCTCGATGGTTCGCTCTTGCAGGAAGCGCAGCAACTTGGCCTGCAACGAGAACGGCAGATCGCCGATTTCGTCGAGCATCAAGGTACCGCCGCTGGCCGTCTCAATCTTGCCCAGCGTCATCTTGGCGGCGCCGGTGAAGGCCCCCTTTTCGTAACCGAAGAGCTCGCTCTCGAGCAGATTCTCCGGAATGGCGGCGCAATTGATGGCCACGAACTTGCCTGACTTGCGCGGCGAGGCCTGATGCAAGCCCCGCGCCAGCAACTCCTTGCCGGTGCCGCTTTCACCCAGCAAGAGCACCGTGGCGTTGCTCAGGGCCACCTTTTCAATGGTTCGGCAGACCCGCAACATGCCGGGGTCCCGGGTCGTCAGGCCGGCCAAGGCGTCCGGCTGATGGGCCAGTCGCAAGCGCCGGTTCTCCGTTTGCAGTTCGGCGAGCCGGAACGCGCGCTCGACCGTCAGATTCAGCAGTTCAGGCTCGAATGGTTTGGCGAAAAAGTCGTAGGCACCCACGGCGACTGCACGCAAGGCGTTCGCTCTATCGTTCTGGCCGGTCAGCACAATCACCTTGATGTCGCCGTCCAGCGCCAGCAATTGCTCCAGCAGCTTGAACCCCTCGGATACCGAATCCGGATCCGGCGGCAGGCCCAGGTCCATCGTGACAACCGCTGGCTGATGCCGCCGGGCCTGGGCGATGGCCGACTCCCGATCATGCGCCGTCACCGACTCGAACCGGTCGAGCGACCACTTGATCTGCTTTTGCAGTGCCAGATCGTCCTCGACGATCAGCAATGCACGGGATTTTTCGGATGTCATGTCGCTTCGAGTGGTTGTAGATCGGAATGCCGCTGCGATTCGAACAAGGGAAGCAACACCGAGATGACCGTTCCCTTGCCCAACTGGCTGTCGACCGTGATCTTTCCACCCAATTCTTGCACGTACTGAAAGCTTTCATAAGCGCCAATGCCCATGCCGGCCTGTTTGGTGGTCTGGAAAGGCTTGAACAGCCGCTCGCGAACAAAGTCCTCGCTCATGCCATGACCGGTATCGCCCACTTCCACCAAGGCCTGGCCGCTGATCCGATCGAGTTTGAGCCAAACCCGCCCCGGCGCTTTGGTCGCATCAAAGGCGTTTTGCACCATGTGGCCGATCACGCGCTCGAGTCGCTCTTCGTGGCCCCGCGTCACCACCGGTATGCCTACATCGAGTTCCAGTGTGCGGCCGCGGTCCCGCGCGACGGCCACCAGCCGATGCGCGATTTGCGCCAGATCCACCCCAAATGCAGTGCCGGGCGGCGTGGCCCCGTCGCGCAACTGCAGCATCAGCTGGCGCATGCGGTCCACCGCGTTGTCCACCGTTATCAGCATGTCCTCCCGAAATTCCGGGTTGTCCTTGAGTCGCTCGGCGTTCTTCATCATCAGCGACAACTGGGTCACCACATTTTTCAGGTCATGGACGACAAACGCGGACATGCGGTTGAAAGCATCGAACTTACGAACTTCGAGCAGCGCTTCGGTGGCCTGCATCAGCGCCAGGAAACTGGCTGCCTGACGGCTCGCGGTCTTGAGCAGGTCATTGACCTCCCAGTTAACGTCCATCGGCGCCCGTGCGCTGGCCAATACGACGAAGCCGATCAGTTCTTCACCGACGTGCAAGGGAACCACCAGCCAGGCCTGCGGCAACTCCTGCAGCCAGGGCGGCAGCACCAGTTCACCGTAACGCCGCGGGAAGGATCGAAATTCTTCCAGATTCACGACCCAGCCACTGCCACGCAAAAATTCGGACAGCGAGGAGGCTTCCGGTTCGGGCAAGACGCTGGAAGCCATGTTCCAGCGCGCGGACTGACGAAACATGACATCGCCGCGCGTCTTCAACCACAATGCGCCGCCGGGGCTGTCCAGCAGGTCCGCCAGCCCCCGCACCACTTGTTGGCCCATCTCCTGCGGCGAGTTCTGGGCTGACAAGGTCTGCGTGAAACGCAGCCATTCTTCGCGATAGTCGTACCGATACCGGAAGAAGTGCTTGCCCAGGAAAACCCGCAGCCGCGCACGCATCGATGCCGACAAGGCCAGCAGCATCAACAACACCAGCGCGAGAAACACCAGGCCCAGTTGCAGCGCACGCCCCCAGTCGCCGCCAAAGTAGCGCACGTAATAACCCACGCCGGAGACGAATACCAGGTAGGCACCCGCAATCATCAAGGTGGCCGAATGGAAGGCCGCCTTGCGCGATATCTGGATCTTGGACAACCACTCGCTATGGCGCGAGGTAGACAACAGCAACAGCGGAACGGCCAGCGCATGCACCACGCCGCGCATGCTGAATGCGTCCGGGTCGACGACATTGAACAGCACCGCCTGCGAGTAAAGATACAGATCGAATGCAAACAGGCCGGCCAACCCCAGGGTCAATGGCTTGATGTTCCAGCGCGAATCGACCGCGACATTGCGAAAGAGTTGCTCCAGCAGCACCATGCCAACCACCGGCAACGACAACTGGCCAAACAAAACGAGCTTGCGCGCGACTTGCAGATCCAGCCACCCGGAGACTGCGATCACCTGCCCTGCAATGACCAGGACCACGGACAAGATGGCCACCGGCCGGAGCAGACCCAAACCCGCCTCGGAGCGTCCCTCCTGGCGCAAATGCAACAGGGTGAGCAAAAACCAGAACCAGGCGCCATAACGCAGGCCGTCAACCAACATGGTCAGCGGCAACAGCAAACCGATCCCGCTGAGCAGGAAGGCGAGCATCAGAGCACCCCAAGCGGCGCTGCCGACGGCACCCAACAGCATCGTGCGCTTGGCCCATTCGCCCTTGGCCTGCGCATAACCGCGTCGCCACAGGCTCAGCGCGAGCACTGCGTAGCCCAGCACGGCAAACCCGTAACTCCAGACGGCCAGCAACAGGTTGTCGGATTCCATCAGCGCATCCCGAAGACCCGCCCATGCAGGCGAGCGCAGTGCTCACGCGCGCTCAATGCGCACCCTTGGCGGTCAGGACGACACCCACGGTCTCGAACAAAACCACCAAATCAAGAAACAGCGTGTGGTTCTTCACGTAATAAAGGTCGTACTGCAACTTCTCCGCTGCGTCCTCGACCGAGGCGCCATATTGGTAGCGCACCTGGGCCCAGCCAGTGACACCGGGCTTGACACTCTGGCGTACCGCGAAATAGGGCAGCTCATGGGTCAGCTTGTCAACAAAATACGGCCGCTCCGGACGCGGCCCGACCAGGCTCATGTCGCCACCCAGCACACTGAACAATTGCGGCAACTCGTCGATCCGCAACTTGCGCAGGATGCGGCCGACCCGGGTGACCCGGTCATCTTGCGCGGTGGCCCAGCGTGGTTCCCCGTCCTGCTCGGCGTCGGTGCGCATGCTGCGAAACTTGATCACGTTGAACAGGCGTCCGTTGAGCCCTACGCGTTCCTGCATATACAGGATGGGACCGCGACTCTCGATCAAGACCGCGATCGCTGCCAACAACATGATGGGAGAAGACAGCACGATCAGAATCGACGCGCAGACGATGTCGAAAAGTCGCTTGACCACCGTGCGAATCCAACCCTGGCTGAAGCCTTCGCCAAAGATCAACCAACCGGCCGACACCGAGTCAAGCCGGATCTGCCCGAGCGTTTTTTCAAAATGCGTCGCCATGTCGACCACGTGCACGCCTTGCAACTTGCAGTCGAGCAATTCGCGCAGCGGCATGCTGCCGCCTCGGCGCTCGGCCAGCGCCACCACGATTTCGTCGACCTGCTGCTCCATCACGATGTCGGTCAGCGACGTGTTGGGCGAGAGAATGCCCCAGGCCGACACCTCCGCCACCGACTCGTTGGGACTGGCGTAATAGCCCACCAGGTCTACATGCGGGTCGGACTTCTGCAGGGTCCGCCCCACCAGTTTGGCCCGGGTACCGGTACCAAATACCAGCACCCGCTGGCGCATCATCGACTGGGCGCCCGAGTGGCCGACATGAACCCGGTGCATCAGCATCAGAAGCAAGCCGCCAGCGACAGAAAACGCCACGAAATCGTGGTCATCCAAACCCAGTGAAAGGACCCGCAGCACCAGATAGGCCAGCGGCAGAATCAGGCAAAGCGACAACACGGCTCGCGCACGCGATTGCGCCACGGAGCGGTTGTGCACACGCTGGTAAAAACCCAGCGCCGCGTTGATCAGCAGCGCACCGATCCCCAACAAGGCCGCAGACGGAAGTGCGGCAGAGGCGGCACGGGTCAGGTCATTGGTATGCCATCCGACCGACAGCAACACGGTCGCCAGTACAAGTCCGAAATCAAGAAGAATCTGGTAAAAAGTGCGCCGGTGAATGTAGTGGTTGAAGATTTTGATCATTCTCGTACCGGTGTGTCCATTTGACTCCCTCGTCCCTGCTGGCTTGGGTTGCGGGCGCTGATCGTGCGCCCTGCTACTTGCCGAACGCCGATACTACACGGCATCCGACACCGTCCCGCATTATCGAATGGCGTCCGCCCGTCATTCATTATTGGTGACTTGGCCCATCATCCGATGGCCTGCTTATCGGGCCGCAGCGGCAATTTTTCGCGGTACGTCGGCAACTGAAGCGCGAACAACGCCAGAAAATAAGCCATGAAGGCGACGCGCGGCATATCCATGACGCTGCCGAACACTCCCGCCAGCAAGACGCCCAACAAGGACGCACCGAGGAATCGGGCCATGATCATGCCCTCGGACCCCACCTGCGCCAGTCGCGCCAGTCGCGCCAGTGCCAACGCCATCAACGCCCCAAAGACGATCAGCCCGCTCCAGCCGCGCTCGACCAGCAACTCCAGCACCAGGCTGTCTGCATGCCAGGGCAGATAATGGTATTGCGCGGCCGGAAACCAGCGCGCGAGTTGATGCTGAAAGTCACCGTTTTCGATCAGTTCGGATGAGTCGCCTGCCGTCAGAGCAACATGGCCGATATCGGCCTCGCCACCGACATTGAGAACCGTCAGCATCACCATGCCCAGCCGCGGCGCATACCAGGGCTGCGGCCCAAATGCCGGCCCCTGCATCGCCTGGCTCTGCCGACTCCAGACGGAGCGCCCGACAGGAGGCCGGAACAGCGCGTACTGACAGTCCCAGTCGTACAACAGATGCCGCTCGCAGACCTCTGCCACCACAATGGTCGGGGTGGACGCGCGCAGGTCCAGTTCGACCTGGTAGCGCACACCCGGCACAATCGCGACCCGCTGGGTCAAGCCGAAACTGGCGGGCGAACCCGTGCGGCCATGTGCGGCCCACAGCTTGACAAAGTCGCGCTCGCCTTGCGCATTCGGATTCTTCGCATGCCAGCGGATCTGGCCAGGGAATCCAGCCTTGCGATCGGCCTGGTCGTATCGACTCGGAAATCGACCCAGACCCACACCCCAGATCTGCTCCGTCATATTGCCCGGTAGCGACAGGGCGCGCTGCCAGTGCAACAGCCGTGCATCCATGACCTTGCCGGTATGTTCCAGCCGGTTGAGCAGAAAACTGCCAGCACCCCATTGCGGCACGGCCAGAGCGGCGGCCGCAAACAGGCACCACAACCACAGTGCCATGCGCGCCTGCGACTTTCGGCGAGCCACCGATACCATCGATTCCGACTGCCTGTCATCGGCCCAGCGGACAGGTCGCAGCCAGGCGGCCACGGCCAATACCAGTGCCGGCAGCGCCACCGCCAGGTAGACGTTGCGCGAGAACGTGACGACACACACATAGACCGACACGACCGCCAAGGCCATGGCACCCAGCCGGCTCCAGCGACGACGCGCAACCGACACCGCCCACCACGCGAATGGCAGGGCCATGGCCAGATAGGCGTCGATCGCGGCGCCACCCACATGCATTTCCCAGAACAGTGCGGTCGCGCGGTAGACGCGCTCGAATTCGAAGAGCCCCGGATAAGCCAAGCGCTCCCACAGCACTGCGAGCGCGACAACACCCAAGCCTAGCAGCATGCCGGCAGACAACCGGCGCCCCGCCCACGCTGCGTCGTACGCGATGGCATCCCGACTCAAGGCCACCGTCAGCAGGCCGAAAAACAGGCTCTTACCAACCCGCAGGCTGTTCAGCGGATCGGCATACGACTGAAACCAGCCTGCGCCCAGGCCGCCTGCGTCGATCAGGCCACGCACCAGACCGATGAGGCCAGACAAGGCCAATGCAAGCAGCAAGACCCACTGCGTGCGATCGATTGCGCGCATGGACGATAGTGCCATCCGGCCATAAGCGCCGGCAAAAACAGCCAGCAGGAAGATGTCGAACTCGCCGACCACCTGCCAGCCGGTCCATGGTGAAAAATCCAACCACGGCAGCGCGCCAGGGATTGCCACCAACCAGAAGCCGCGCCACCGCGCCGCCATTGCTACACCCAACAGAACCAGCAAGGCCGCCGCCCATGGCGCAATCGGATGGTGCAGCGCCAGCCAAAGCGCAAGCCCCAGGCAGGCAGCCGCGGTCGCCGTGCTGGCGACCAGGCTGCTAGACCAGAACCTCAAGGCAAGGCGCATGGCCCAGGAATGCCTGCGGGCTGGCACTGGCACCATAGGCGCCCGACTGGAACACCACGACCAGATCACCCTCTTGCGCCACCGGCAAGACCATACGGTCGGCCAGCAGGTCCAGCGGCGTACACAGCGGGCCCACCACGGAGGCCGGCTCGGTCGTGCCGCCATCCATCCGGTTGCCAATGGCGACCGGGTAGTTTTTGCGCACCACCTGGCCGAAGTTGCCCGACGCAGCCAGATGGTGGTTCAAACCGCCGTCGGTGACCAGATAGACCCGTCCACGCGAGACCTTGCGGTCCACCACACGGGTGACGTAAACCCCCGCCTCGGCCACCAGATATCGCCCCAGTTCGATGACCAGGCAGGCCTGTGGCATTTCCTGCGCGGCGCGGGCTGCCAATGCGTGCAGGTTGTCGCCAATCGGCTGGATATCGAGCCGCTGCTCGCCCGGGAAATACGGAACGCCGAAGCCGCCACCCAGATTAAGAAAGCGCACCGGCGCCGGGGCGTGTTCGGCCAGGCGCAGGGCCAACTCATAGGACTTGAGCTGGGCCTCGCAGATCGATTCGCTGCGCAGATTCTGCGAACCGGCAAACAGATGAAAACCCTCGAAGGCCAGGCCAACGCGCCCGACTTCGGCCAGCATGGCGGGCATCTGCTCCGCATCCACACCAAACTGCTTGGGGCCGCCGCCCATCTTCATGCCCGAACCCTTGAGCTCGAAGTCCGGATTGACGCGAAGGGCGACTCGCGCCGGCAGGCCCAGCTCTTGCGACAGACGCGCCAGAACGCCCACTTCGCGCGGTGACTCGATATTGATCAGCACCCGCGAGGCCACCGCCTGCCGCAGTTCGGCGTCGCGCTTGCCCGGCCCGGCAAAGCTCACCTCTTGCGGATCGGCGCCTGCGTCCAGCGCCACCTTGAGCTCGCCACCCGAGGCCACATCAATACCATCCACCAGCCCCGCCATGAAAGCGACCACGGCCGGCATCGGATTGGCCTTCATCGCGTAGTGCAGCTTGACCGACGGCGGCAGCACTTGGCGAAGGTGCGCCACCTGTGCGCGCAAGGCGGCCCGGTCATAGGCATAAAACGGCGTCTGGCCAACACGGGCAGCCAGCAGCGACAGCCGCTGACCGCCAATGAGCAATTCACCGCCTTGCGTCGGAAACTGGTCCATTGGGGCATGGATCGGCATGGGGCGTGGCGTCAGGGACATGGTCTGGTGTATGGCTTCAGTGAAAACGGGGAATGCCTTGGGCACGGCAGTGAAATGTCATGGCGTGGGTGCGTCGGGGCGATCAGGCGCGGCCAGCCGCGAACTGCGTCGACAAGGCCTTGCGGTCGATTTTGCCATTGGGGTTGCGCGGCAAGGGGCCGGCGACCAACGCGATATTTGCGGGGACCATATAGGCTGGCATGTGCCTTTTGCATTCGGCCAGGATCTCTGCCACCAGATCGTCACCCGCTGTGCGGCTGTCGGGCGGCGTGGCAATCACCTGGATCCCCTGCCCCAGGCTTGCGTGCTCGACACCAAACGCGACACATTCCCCGACCAGACGGGTGGCATACAGGATCTCTTCCACCTCGGTCGGGCTTACGCGGTAACCGGAGGTCTTCATCATCTCGTCGCGCCGGCCGATGAAGTACAAGAAGCCCTCATCGTCCATCCGCACGGTGTCACCGGAGAACACCGCATATTCGGGCAGTTGCAAGCCAGAATGGCGACCCGGCGCATGGGATTCGAGCAGTTTGAAGCGCTCGGCGGTCTTGTGCGCGTCGTTCCAGTAGCCCTGCCCCACCAGCGCACCGCGGTGCACCAGCTCGCCGAGCTCATTGGGCGCGCAGGCAGAGCCATCGTCGCGCAACACCAGAATCTCGGCGTTCGGAATCGCCTTGCCGATCGAATCCGGCCGGCGATCGACCTCTTCCGGAGGCAAATATGTGGAGCGGAAGGCCTCGGTCAGCCCATACATCAGAAACGGCTTGGCCTTGGGCACCCGTTGCCGCAACAGGCCCAGGGTCTCGCGCGGCATGCGGCCTCCGGTATTGGCGAAATAGCGCAGATGGTCGTTGATCGTGTCTGGCCACTCCAGTTGCGTCAGCTGGATGTACAGCGGCGGCACGGCGGTGAAGCCGGTCACTTTTTCACGCGCCATGGCCTTGAGCACGTCGCGCGGCATCAGGTAGTTGAGCAACACGACACGGGCCCCCGCATGAAAAGCGGTCGTCAGCTGGCTGAATCCGGCATCGAACGACAAGGGCAAGGCCGCCAGCAAGGTGTCGCTCGCATCGTTTTCGAGATAGGAGGCCACACTCTTGGCGCCAGCAACCATATTGCGATGCGACAACACCACGCCCTTGGGCTTGCCTGTGCTGCCGGAGGTGTAGAGGATGGCGGCCATGTCGGTGTCGATAACGCGGTGGCCAGGGGCTTGCGGGCTGTCCAGCAGCTGCGACCAGCGCACCACCGGCAGTGCATGGGCCAGGGCCGGCAGATCGGGGGCCTGCCCGGCTGTGGGCTCAGTCACCACGACATGGCGCAGGTCCGGGCAATGGGCCAGGGTGCCTTGCAGCAACGCCAGGCGATCGGGCGAGGTCAGCAGCACCCGCACATTGCAGTCCTGCAGGATGAAGGCCACTTGCTCGGGCTTGAGCAGGGGGTTGACCGGCACGAAAACACCGCCTGCGGCCGGTGCGCCGAAACTGGCGATGACCGTTTCAAAACGCTTTTCGAGATAGATGGCGACACGTTCGCCGCGGGACAGGTCCAGGGCCAGCAGGCCGGCGGCGAACTGCGTCACTGCTTTTTCCAGTTCCGCGTAGCTGAGCGACGCCGCGCCACTGGTCAGCGCCACCGCGTCCGGGCTGCGCTGGGCGGAAACTGCAATCAGTTGGGACAACAGCACGGATTCGGTCATAGGCATAGGTTTGTTAATTTTTCAGGCCATCGAACCGAGCGGCAGAAACATCGGTGACGGCTCAGGTGCTTTATCACCTTCGAGCAAAACGAAGCCCAGCTTTTGATAGAAGTCCACCGCCAACGGGTCTGCATCAAGGTACATCCCAAAACCGCCAATCTGTTTTGCCACCGACAGTGTGAGGTTCAGCGCGTGCTTCATCAATTGAGAGCCCAGTTGCTGGCCTTTGTATCGCTTGTCGACTCCCAACATGACGAGTCTTGAACACGGAATCTTGCGCGGGAGTGATCCAAGCGCCATGGCGGACAGCAAAGACACGCCAATCATGTGCTGTGCAATGGTGTAGATGCCAACGAAGCGATTCCCTTGCGCGGCATCCGTCAGCACGTAGGCCACACTCAGGTTTCTCTTGACCTGCGGCTTCAGGCTGTTGTGAACGAACACGCTAATAGCAGCATGGCCACAATCGAATTGCTTTTGCCCCATGTAGGACAGTGCCGGGTTGTACAGCGAAAGTTCGACACCCATCACTGGCGCATAGGCAGGTCAGGCAAGGCCATCAAATTCTTCATGGCCTTGGTCGGCCGTTTCGGGGCATGGAGCAATTGCACGAGTGCCGCTTGACCTTGCTTGGCAAGCGTGATGCTGGCGTGCTCACTGAGCACCTTGCGCGCTTTTTCAATGGCGGGGCCGAGCACAAAAGAAGTCAAGTCGAGGCCATCCAATGCAGCCGCCTGAACGAGCAGCTCTTTCATATCGGTGGTGGTCTTGAGTTCCATACGCGCTTGGCGAAGGTTCAGTGTGGTCGCTTCCATTGGGCAGCTCCTGGGCAGAGGTTTGATGGATTAAGTGTACGGCTAATGACCGTATATTAGCCCTCAGTCGTGGATTCATGGGCTTTGCACGCGTTCGGGAGCGGTGGGCGGAGTTTGCGATCAGTTGCGGCTCAAGGTCGAAGTGTCAGAGTAGCAAACCGTCCAAGGCGAATGCATGCTCATGCAAACGGTGTCAACACCGGAATGACTTTTCGCCCATGCCGGCGATAAATCTGGAAATCACGGTCCAGCGTCAACACTCTGCACGGCTCATAAAGTTCCGACATCCGCACCAGACAGGCATCTGCCAGCGAAGCTGGCGCGTTATCGTAGCGCTCGAACAGTGCGCGCACCGCAGCGAGCTGCTCTGCCAAGGACATGGCCACCCTGACAACGCCCCGTTCGACGAGGGCCAGCGCCTTGGCAGGATCAAAGCCCGACCGCGACAGCAAGAAGCATGTTTCCGCCACCACCGCCTCACAGGTCAGGAACGGTCCAGCGTACTGCCCAAATTGCGCCTTCGCCCAATTGTGATGGGCATCATTGCGGCAATGCAGTGCCACCCAGGGAACGGTGTCCAGGATCAAATGGGCTGTCATACACGACCGAAATCGTCCAGGTGGCGAGGGTTGGAAGACAAATCCGTGGCCCCCCCGACGAAACAGCCCACCAAATCTCCGGCTTGCTCCAGCGCCGACATCGCCGGTGTGGCAGCCTTGCGCTGGCTAACGTAGGCCACCAAGGCGCGACGCACCAACTCGGACTTGCTGAGGTGCTCCCGTTCGCTGGCCAGAACAAGGTCTTGCTCCAATTGAGGAGGAATTTTGATCGTCAAAGTATTCATATGAAAATAATACCTTGCGGCAGATCGTACGACCAGCTCGGGCGGCGGGGTTTCGGTAGCGGCTGCTATCGCGTCGTACAAATCCTGGGCTGCAAACACATTGCGTTCACTGATTGATGAAATCCAGCGCCTTTTGTACCTGCGCACGAAACCATTGGTCGTGGCGGGCGGGGCGGACGGGCGTCGCGACAACAACTCAAGGCGCAACGATAACGAGACGTGGAAAGTAGCCTTTGTATGGGGCCGGATCGCGGGTGAGCACGGTCAAGTTCGACACCGCCGCGTGGGCGCCAATGTAGAAGTCGGGCATTGGCACCTGCTTTGAGCCACCTCGTTGCCGGTAGAGACCGAATGCTTTGGCGGTCAGCGCCGCGCATGCCCACGGAAGAGCGCTTCGCAGCGTGTCGTAGACGTCCAAGAATTCGTCCAACGCCGCAATCGTCGGCCCAGGGACCAGCAGTTCCGTGTAAATAATCAGGTTGATGTGCAGCGGTGAGCGCTCGCTGCAAATCTGCAATTGATTGACGGCCCAGTCATGCCACGTGCTGGTTTCGTCGATACAGTCAAGCCAAATGTTGGTATCCACCAGGGTCCCGGCGCTGCCATCGTAGTTCGTGAGACTAGCTGCGGGCACTTCGGGCGCTGACTGGGGCAAGGTCGTCGCCACGAAGGAAGTGCATGATTTCGTCAGCACCGAGTTGCCTGAACTCTGTGCTCAAACTACCTCTCACGCGGGCAGCGGCCGCCTGCAGCTTCGCACGGCGGTCTTCTCTTACACCCGTTCCAATCGGTGTGATGACGATCTTGCTACCCTCCAGGCTAAACGACACTTCGCTGCCAGGGGCAACGCCTGCTGCGCGGCGGATGTGCTTTGGGATTGTGACCTGGCCTTTTTCGGTTACCAACATCGTCGACTTTCTGGTAAGAATAAGAAGTAAGAATACTACCGCGACAGTCGCGAGCACGCAACAGAATTTGCGTTTTGTCCCCGCCCTGGATACGACAGAACCATCACGGCTGTTGGGCCGTGTGCTTCACTCTCATAATTTCTACGATGCGCGCCTCGTCTAGCACGCGGTAAAAAACGATGTAGTTTCGATGCGCGACGAGCTCGCGCAAAAAGGCCGGCAGGCCAGGCCGGCCAGCGCGACCGAGCTTGGGATGCTGCGCAAGTGGCAAGGTCTTGTCACGCAGCGCCTGGCCAAACTCCTGCGCCCTGGTCGGGTTGTCCTGGGCGATGTGATCAATGATGTTGTTTAAGTCGACCTCGGCCGTCGGTCGCCAGACAATGCGATAAGTTGTTTTTGCCTTCGCCATAGGTCAGTCGGCCAGCGCGCGCTGCTGCGGATGCTGGTTCATGCGCGCTTCTCTGCCGCCTTATGGCGAGCAATCCGGGCATCCATCCGCGCCATGACTTCATCATGCGGAACACTCGGCCGGGGGTCATCGATGGCCTCCTGAATCTGGGCGGCCAGCGATTGGTTATAGGCAGCGGCTTTGTGCGCTCCGCGCATGGCCTCGGCTCGGCCGCGACTGCCTGCGGTTTCTTCCTTCTCGGTCGGGTTCCACTCGCTGGAGTCGAACTGGCCGATGGTGATGCCAACATCACGCAGCACGTTCAAGGCTGCGACTGGGTTCCCAAAGCGGCGCGGTTCGCTGCTGCGTGCCTTTGACAGCACGGCATCAGAACCACTGCGGGTGGATATCTGAACGAGAAACGCCCCGCCCTGCCCTTTCAAGGTCACGCCTGACACACCGCCGGCGTTACTTGCAGCGCGTAGTTGCTCTATGGTCATGCTTTGCATGGTTCGCTCCTTGTTTACTTCCGTTGAAGATAAGCTTCATTGTGCGTATTTACAAGGAAACGTGCGACCGTAATCAGATTTTTGACTCGTCAAGCAAGCCCCGCCGCCTTCAGGCGCGGCCCATCTGTAGGATTTAATTGGAATCTGACCCTCAATTCCTCGCCGGATATTCGCCGCCGAGTCGCGTCTGCGTTACGCTGAAAAGGCGATGGACGGCTACCTTCTACCTCACGTAAGGTCTTGCCAAGCGCCCGCCGCCGTGGACAATATGCGCATTCGATACGCATAAGGAAATCCATGGTGCAAGCCGACGTTTCAACATCGCGCAAGCGGCCCGTTAACTTAACCCTGAATGAAGCCTTGGTTGCGCAGGCAAAAACTTATACCAACAATTTGTCGGCAACGATGGAAGAGCTACTCACCCAATACGTTGCCGCTCAGCAAAAGGCCAATGCAAACCGTCGTCAATTGGCAGATGCCTGCGCCGAAGAATGGAACGACTTCGTGTCCGATCACGGCTCTTTCGCCGACGAATACCGCACCCTGTAGGCGGTCATGGCGCAGTTTGATGTCCATCGCAACAAGGGTCAGTTGCAAGCTTCCATACCATTCGTCGTGTTGGTGCAGTCATCTCTTTTTGACCGCTACAGGAGGCGAGTGGTGGTACCCCTGGTGCTGCGACAAGGCTTGCGCGGTCAGTCGTCCGCTGCAGGAACTCGAATGAATCCGGTGTTCCAGGTAGAGGGCCTCGACGTGGTGTTAAACCCCCTGGAAATCGTGTCGCTCTCGCTCGACCAATTGGGGTTGCATGTGGGCTCTTTGGCAGATCAAGGGCACACGATTGCCGACGCCTTGGATGAACTCTTCAGTCGGTCTTGGGGTTGAGGCCCGTATGGTAAGGCAGCTTGCCGGTCTCCTCGATCTGCTCAGCCGCCTTGCACAGGGGGGGCTTCGAGCTGGTGTGTGCGGTCGAATGGCTTGGCCGGGCCCGGGGGCTGTGCCGACGGGCCGAAGCGCAAGCTGCCTGCCCCGTCGGCAGGGCCGTTGAGCAAGTATGGTCAGTACGCGTAGCAACTGGCGCTTGTAACAATATCTTTGACAAAAGTAGTTTATAAACTACGATAGTTTCATAGTGATCGAACTAAAACAAACGGAGATATTCCGAAAATGGCGAACGCGACTCAAGGATGAACGTGCGCGGGTTTTGATCGCGTCCCGCCTAGACCGCCTGGCCTACGGTCATGCTGGAGATGTGGAGCCCGCAGGGCAGGGTGTCAGCGAGTTGCGAATCCACTTTGGTCCTGGATAGCGCATCTACTACCAAACCCGCGGTGACACAGTCATCGTCCTGCTGTGCGGCGGCGACAAGAGCACGCAAGCAAAGGATATCAAGGCGGCGAAGCGCCTGGCGGATGAATGGAGCGCATGAAATGACTGAAAAACTGACAACCTCCGATCCTGCTGAAGACTTGACCACTGATGAGGCCATTGCGATCTTCATGGCCGAGGCGTTCCAAACGAACGATGCTGGCTATGTAGCGCACGCGCTTGGTGTCGTTGCCCGCGCTAAAGGGATGACCCAAATTGCAGGCCAAACTGGGCTTTCCAGGGAGCAGCTTTACCGCTCTTTCAGCGAAAACGGCAACCCCACCTTAAAGACGACGCTGGCTGTCATGAAGGCCCTTGGTATCGAGCTAACCGCCAAAGTTGCGGCGGTCACATAACAGCAATTGGCTGCAATTGCGTCTGCCAGTTGCTGCGCATTGAAACCCAGCATATCCGCGGTCACCTCTTGCAACAACTTGAGTTCGTTCTCGTCGATCGAACGTCAGTCAACTCTCCGGAAAGCCGTTGGACGTCTTGCACAATGTCGTGCAGACGGCATCGGCTGCACGGCTTTTCCGATCTCCATGATCAACCGACTCACTCCCCTTGCGCCCGCTCTGCAAACCGGCCGGCCACGTACTTGTGGAGCACGCTTGCAATCAGCGTCTGGTATGGCATGCCTTCTTCCAAAGCCTTGGCCTGAATGTCGTGCAAATCGCCGGACGACAGTCGTATGTTGACCCGACGGTCCTTGATCGCGGTTGCCCGCGCGGCGGCACGCATACGTGCAAGCTCAGCCTTTGTCGCAATGGGCTTCAACTTGCCTGACTCATAGGCCTCTAGAACTTCTGCCTCATAGGCATCAAGTTTTGTCATCGGAAATCTCCTTCGCAATAAAGTCTCGTGTCGCTTTCCTGCTCGGAATGATGGTCTTCAAAAAGAAATGATCATCATCTTCGACGAACGGCACCAAATATCCATACCCATCCATTCCCACGATCATGATCTTCTGGCGTGGATACTTTGCCTGGTTCTGGTGAGGGGCAATTTGCAGCAAACCGCCTGCTTCAACAGCGACCGCGACTTGCTCAAAGCAAATGCCTCTCTCTTGCTTCAGTTGATCGTTCTTCGCCGGATCCCATCGAAAAGCCTTCATACAATCAGATCGTAGCAGTGTGTGTGCATTTTGTCATCAAGCAGGTTCCGAGCTGACTACGGCAAGCAGGTGATTGCGGCGTTGGCGCGCCAACTGCCGGCCAATCCTGGCAAGGGGTGGAGCGAACGCCAGCTACGCTACTTTGTTCCTGTTGCCGAAGCTGCTAGGCGATGCAGCTGCACTTTGACAAGCTGCGCGGCCGCACTCAAGGGCCAGGACACTGCGTTGCCGTTCCCCACAAGCCCACCCGCCAACCATCCCCGCCCCCCTTTGCCCCCTAGAATCCCCAAGGTAGCCAACATCGCCTTCCGGGAGCCCCCATTGAACGTCACCCAAGAAGTCCTGCGCGTGCTCGATGAAGTACTCAGCCTCAATGGCCGCAGCGCCGCGTTTACCCGCGACACCCCCCTGTTGGGCGCCATCCCCGAGCTGGACTCCATGGCCGTGGTGTCGCTCATCACCAGCATGGAGGATCAGTTCGGCCTCGTGGTGGACGACGACGACATCGACGGCGCCACCTTCGCCACCGTCGGCTCGCTGGTCGACTTTGTCAGCGGCAAGATGGCTGGCTGACCGAAGCCGGACACCATAGGCAAGTCGTGAAAAGCGCCAAGCCAACAGGACTGCTGCGTTGACTCGCCCGTCCACGATGCAGGCTCCGTTTGACGCGTTTTTTCTGCCGGTAGCAGGTGAACAGGCCGGTCAGCGGTTCTGCATTTTCCATCCTGCGCATGCAAGCACAGCGCGCGGCGCGATCCTGTACGTCCACCCGTTCGCCGAAGAGATGAACAAGTCGAGGCGCATGGCCGCGTTGCAGTCGCGCGCGTTGGCCCAGGCGGGCTTCGCGGTGCTGCAGATCGACCTGCTGGGGTGCGGCGACAGTTCCGGCGACTTTGGTGACGCCAGCTGGCAAAGCTGGGTGGACGACGTCTTGCGGGGTTGCCAGTGGCTGGGTGAACGGGTCCAGGCGCCCTTGTGGTTGTGGGGTTTGCGCACAGGCTGCCTGCTGGCAGTCGACGCTGCCAAGCAACTGCCGGCCTGCCCGAACTTCTTGTTCTGCGCGCCAACGGTGTCAGGCAAGCAGGTACTGCAACAGTTTCTGCGCTTGAAGGCGGCAAGCGAATTGGCCAGTGGCAATGCCAAGACTATTCTCGACGGCTTGCGCAGTGCGCTGGCGCAGGGTCGGTCGGTCGAGATTGCCGGCTACCCGTTGGCTCCTGACCTGGCCAACGGCCTGGCGCAATCGGCACTGCACCCACCGACCTTAACAGGCGCCTCGCCGCGTGCAGAATGGTTTGAACTCTCCACACGGCACGATGCCAGCCTGAGCCCGGTCAACGCCAATGCGCTGGCGCAATGGACAGAGTCGGGCTGGAGCGCGGCACGTGGGCATGTGGTCTTAGGCCCCGCGTTCTGGCAAACGTCAGAAATCGAGGATGCCCCAGCGCTCGTCGATGCCACATTGGCGGCCCTTGGCGATATCGACACCGTATGACATTCCCCTGGTCCATTGCATGACACACCAGGAGCAGCCTATCGTGTTCGCCTGCCAGGGCGAACATCTGGTTGGCGTACTTGCAGCGCCCCAGCCAGACAAAGTTCAAGGCGACATCGGACTGGTTGTGATTGTGGGTGGACCCCAGTACCGAGTCGGTGGTTCGACTGCCAAGTTCTGCTGCTGCTGAGTGGCGACGACTACACGGCCAAGGAGTTCCTGGAATACGTGGCGATGGACAAGGCCTGGACCGGCCTGCTCGACCAGGCGCATGTTTTGCGCTGCGACCTGCCGCAGGCCGATCACACTTTTTTCGAATGCACAGGCCAGGGCTCAGGTGGCAGCCTTGACACTGGACTGGCTGCAGTCGCGGGTTGCCGCCTGATGCGCTACCAGAGTTTCGACCCGTCGAACTGCGGGTTTCCGCAGCCCCGCGTGGCCATCGGGGGTGCTGCCTCCCCTGGGCCGACGCGCGCTGGCATGGCGCGGGCCCACTGCGGCCAGGGCGTTGACTACGGCGCCCAACGCCCGCTTCTACACGCGCGGCCGCTACGCCATGACCGAAGCCTACCGTTTGTGCGGCGTCGGCCCCGACGCCCCGCCTGGAACCCGTGTCAGCGCAAAGCCGCGATCTGATTTTTCAGTTCTGGCAAGTCCTGCTGAATGGTCTGCCAAACGATGGCGTTGTCCACTGTGAAGTATCCGTGAGACAACGCATTACGCATTTCATAGGCAAATCCCCAAGGTATTTCCGCATGCTCGGAGGCAAAAGCAGAATGTTGTTGGGATATCTTGTTGCATGCCTCGCCAACTATTTCCAGGTTGCGGATTACCGCATCGCGGGTCTTGCTGTCCGACATGATGGCATTCTGGTCCATGTTGGCGTATAGCCTTGAATATTGTCGATGGCGTCCAGAATGTGCTGTAGATAGTGCTTGACCGAAAACCCCATCCCCCCAATGACAGCAGGCTGTTTCGCGAAACGAAGATTTCCAGAAAGACGGAGCTTTCAGCGCTTTGGACTGGTCAGAGCACCTAAAAGCCGGGTCTTTGCGGAAATCTTCGTGCGCAGTTGGGTCTCAAATTTATCATAAATTGACGCAAAAAATATAGCAAAAATCCCCTGGTTCTGTCATCGTTTTCGCCCCCTAAAACGTTAATAAAGGAGTC
>Ga0209390_10004310_pt1 | contig 21526 bp, 19 predicted proteins | sample BON01_FD_187212 | JGI IMG/M metagenome (GOLD analysis project Ga0209390, IMG submission 187212) | Freshwater microbial communities from Lake Bonney liftoff mats and glacier meltwater in Antarctica - BON-01 (SPAdes) (version 2) | ecosystem: Environmental > Aquatic > Freshwater > Ice > Glacier... | reverse complement strand
ACCCCGCGCGCTCAAACGACGGCCCAAAAACTATCAACTTCTCACAAGCCATCGCCACGTCTTCAAAGAGGTCCAACACCGCTCAAGTGCCTACCGGAAGAAATCCTCTAAATCCGCTTAAGTCCGTGCCATTCCTACCTGACACGTTATCGCGACATCCGTGATCTTCTGCTGAAGACTTATCCCGATGGGAAAGCGCTGGCCGATTCGAGCGTGGCAACGCGTTTAAATGCTTACCTTGGAACGGGAATGAAGAAAGATTGGAAGGTCTTTCTCCAGGAGCTGCCCAAGTTTGGGTTGCCCGGTGATTTGGAGGATGCTCTTGAGAAGGCCGCGAAACAGCAGGTATCAGGACTGGATCAATAGCTCTATCTTCGTCTGAAACGTGAGGAAAGAGGGGTGACGATGGCAATTGCCATGACGGAGGCCGCGACATCCCAAGCATCGTCATAATCAATATCCCGAAGCCAGACCCAGGGAACGAGTTCCACGCCGATGGCCATCGCCAGGATGAACGGGTAGGCTTGTTCGAATGACATCAGGAGCAGCAAGATGCCTGCAAAAAGTCCCATCACACCGAGATGCAAAAAAAGCATCCTCCTGTTTTTGCTTCAGCCAGTGGAGAGCATCACGCCATCCTTTTCTTTTCCCGGCTTCGCCTGATTTTTTTACTGGAGGTTGTTGATTCGCCGAAACTCCTTCAAAATTTTTGTTTTCAACGCGCTCCAGGTTGGATTCGTCGGAGGGGACGTTGAAAGTCTGAAGGAAGGGGCGGGGAATATCCAGGACTCTCGGGTACGCGAGCAGGGTTCCCCACAAAATAATCCAGAGGGCACAAAAGACGGAAGATGGGTTGCGCCAACTTTGTTCCCCCCTCCGGAGAGTCAGTGCTTGCCGGAGCGCTTCGAGCGGGGCATATTCCGCCTCGATGAAAAGTGCTCCGTCAGCCATTCTTGTAATTCTCTCACTCTCGTTTCTGGCTTCTTGTGAGTCTACCAACAGCCGCCGTGCCGGTGGGGGAGCCTTTGATAATTCGGAGTTGGGTCGTAAGCTGGATGCCAATTCGCACCTCGAAGACCCGGAGACTCCCGGCGAGCGCAGCTTCGAGCAGTGGCGCAACAACGATTAATCGCGTCTGACGCGTCTTTTCTGATTGTTCTCCCGTGCGAGGAACGGTTTCTTGGGGCCATGGATCCAAGGTATCTCGAACTCGCGAAACAACTCACCAAATACTCAACCGCTCTCAAGAAAGGAGAAAAGGTCCTTCTTGATCTTGTCGATACCCCCGAGGAGATGGGTCTGGCTCTGATTCGAGCGGTGAGAGATTGCAAGGCGGAGCCCTTTTTGCGCTTGGGTTCGAACCGTCTTACGCGGGAGCTCTTGATGGGGGCCTCGGAGGAGCAATACCGGACTTCGGCCGGGCATCTCCTGGCGGAGATGAAGGACATGGATGCCTACATCGCGATTCGTGGTTCCCATAACATTACGGAAACCAGTGATGTCCCGGCCGAGAAGATGGAGCTGGCGATGAAGAAGATGCGCAAGGTGCTGGATCACCGGGTCAAGAAGACCAAGTGGTGCGTGCTTCGTTGGCCGCATCCCGCGATGGCGCAGCAGGCCGGCATGAGCAGCGAGGCCTTCGAGGAGTTTTATTTCGAAGCCTGCTTGCTCGACTATCAGAGTTATTTGCCAGCGATGAGGGCGTTGAAGCGTCTCATGGACAAGACGGACCAGGTTCATATCAAGGGCCCCGGAACGGATTTAAAATTTTCGATCAAGGAAATCCCGGCGATCATGTCCGGAGGGAATTACAATATCCCCGACGGCGAGGTTTTCTCTTCTCCGGTCAAGGATTCGGTCGAAGGGGTGATTTCTTACAATGCGCCCACAATTTATCGCGGGATTGGATTTGATGGCATCAAACTGACGTTCAAGAAAGGAAAGGTTGTCAAGGCCGAGGCTGCTGGAGGGAGAACGCGGGATCTCAATAAGATTCTCGACAGCGATGCCGGGGCCCGGTTCATCGGAGAGTTTGCGATTGGTTTCCACCCCATTATTCGTGAGCCCATGCGCGACATTCTTTTCGATGAGAAGATTGCCGGCAGTTTTCACTTCACGCCGGGGCAGGCCTACGAGGAGGCTGACAATGGCAACCGGTCGTCGGTCCACTGGGATATGGTCAGTATCCAGCGTAAAGATTACGGAGGGGGAGAGATTTACTTCGATGGCAAACTGGTGCGTAAGGACGGAATGTTCCTGGCCAAGAGTCTCGAGAAGCTGAACAGCTAGATTGAAGCGCTGGAATTTGCGAGGGGAGGCAAGGTCGTCCCTTGCCATGTTCCCTGACCGGCCCTAGAAATCCGTCATGAAAGTTCTCACTTACGAAGATAAGACCTATCCCGCCTTCGTGAAGAAGCTCTACCGCCGCGCGATTCCCAGTGGTGCCTTGAGTGCGACGGTCGCCGGGATTGTTGGCGAGGTTGCGAGGAGGGGGGACCGGGCGCTGATCGACTTCGCGGCCAAATTCGACGGAGCAACATTGACTGTTAAAAGTTTGCGCGTGAGTGAGGCCGAGCTGGAGTTTGCCCGCTCGTCGGTAAGCACTGAGACCAGGTCGGCCGTGGCGGCTTCGCTGAAGAACATTCATTCGTTTGCAAAGAAGAGTCTTCGGAAGAATTGGTCTTCGAAGAATTCGCAGGGGGCCATGGTGGGTGAGCGATTCGTGCCCTTTGACCGTGTCGGCGTTTATGTGCCGGGGGGAAAGGCTCCCTTGGTTTCGACCTCACTGATGACGGCGGGTTTTGCCCAGGCGGCGGGGGTTCCCGAGATCGTGGCAGCGACGCCACCCGGGGCGGATGGATCGGTGAATGCGGAACTGCTTTATGCCTTGGATGCTGCGGGTGCGACTGAAATTTACAAAGTCGGCGGAGCTCACGGGATTGCGGCCTTGTCACTCGGGACAAAGAGCATTGCCCCGGTTGATAAAGTCTTTGGTCCCGGAAACAGCTACGTGGTGGAGGCCAAGCGTCAGATGGTAGGGGCGGTGGCGATTGATCTTCTTCCCGGGCCGAGTGAGATTTTGATTGCGGCTGATGGGACGGGGAATGCGCGATTTTTGGCTGCGGACTTGCTGGCCCAAGCTGAGCACGGACCGGATTCCGTGGTGGGCTTGGTCACTCACTCCAAGCGACTTTTGCGGGATGTTCAGTCTGAACTGAAATCACAGCTCGCTGAAACTCCTCGAAAAGAGATTGCGGGCAAGGCTCTTAAAAAGGCCGGGTTCATGTTGCTCACCAGGTCCATGAAAGAGTCGATTGACATCGTCAATGATTGGGCCCCCGAGCACTTGGTTTTGGTGGCAGAGGATGAGGACGAGTGGTTGGACCAGGTGCGGACAGCGGGGGCAATCTATCTTGGCAACTACGCGGCAGTGGCGGTGGGGGACTTTTTGGCGGGGCCGAGCCACACTCTTCCAACCGAAGGTTCGGGACGGTCATTTTCGGGATTACGGGCCGATCAATTTCAGCGCCGCGCAAGTGTCGTGAGGATGGATCAGCAGGCGGTGAAGAAGTCGCAGAAAGTGGTGGAGCACTTTGCCCGAATCGAGGGGTTGCATGCTCACGGTCGTTCAGTCACGCTTCGCGCTGAAAGTTAATTTATGAGTAAGGAATCGCAGGCCCGCTCCCGCCGCAAGGTTTATGGTGCCCAAATGTTTGCGCAGAGCGCGATGGCTTGCCCGGGTTGCCATGGTATTCTCTCCGAGGCGTTCGACGACTGTCCGCGTTGCGGATATAGTGGACGCACTGCAGTGGCTAAGTTTCCTTTTGCGGCCCCTCCCATTGAGCGCTTTATCGACCCTGTTGGCTATCTCTCCGGGGATGCCCGGCAAAAGATCGACAAGGCCCTCGGGTTGCTCAAGCGGAGATTCCCACAAGTGTGTCTTTCAATCTGTATCATTGATCTCGTTGAGGAAACTGATCCCCGTGAGTTTGGTTTTTGGATGTTCAATGCGAGCGAGGTTCGAGATGAAGAAGATGAAAAGAATCGTCCCTGGACTATTTTGCTGATCATCGATGATCAGAATGGCCGAGTTTCGGTGACCCCTGGATATGCGATTGAACCTTTTCTCAATGAGGAAAGCTGGGAGTCCCTCCTGCGAATGGAGCGGAAGCATTTCTATGAGAAAGACTACGAGGTGGCCGTGCTTCGATTTATCGACGGCGCAAGCCAGATCCTCAAAGTGGGGGCGGCGAGGGCTCTACACCGTATTCGGAAAAGATCATCCCGCTCAGATGAGCGGAATCGGAAAGGAGGACGGAAATGATCCGGTTTGTTTTGTGTTTTTTGACAATGGCGTCTCTGGGATTGGCCAGTTCCGATTTCCCGGTTTTCGAGGCAGGCAAGGCACCGCCGGGAGGAGTCTATGATCCGCTCGAGTGGCTTGAGATCGGGAAGCGGGAGGAGTTGGAAGAGAGTCATCGACGGGCGCTCGCGAAATGGGGGGTCAGGATTTTTGTGGTCATTCTCCCTGAGAAGCCAGCGTTGGGGGCGGAGGTCTTTGCGAAGAAAATCGGGAGGAATTGGGGAGGTTCCGAAACCTGGGGGGTCTTGCTGCATGTGGTGGGTAATTCCGACTCTCCCTGGTGTGCGGCCGAGAGAGGAGAGAATTTGCGATGGGCCAAGCAGGAGGAATTTGAACGTGCCCTCGAAAGTGCCATGAGCAGGGCTCACCGCGAGCCAGGCCAGGATCTGAGTGTGATGGTGGGAGCCCGTGAGTTGACGGATGAATTGGGCTTCCTTGGGATTATTTCCAACCGCAGGAATCAAATGCTGGGAAGGGCCCGCGAGGAGGGGGTGCAGCGGGTGGGCGAAAAATTGGCGAAGCAAACGTTGGTCAAGCGGGCTTGGATGATTGGAGCACCTCTTGCCCTCATTCTGGGAATTGTCGCAACAATTTTGCTAAGGACCCGGTCGCGCGGACGGATGACGGGATTCGTATTTCCAGAAACCGCCCCGCGACGTCGTTTTCACGGGCCGTGGAGCGGTGGGGGAGATGTGCTCGCTACCTTTTCGGATGAAAACTCCGATGAGGGTTCGTGGCGGAGTTGACAAATTACTTCAGCGAGCCGTGGATCTGCTGCAGAGTCATGATGGCGTAGCTGGTGACAAGAATGGGGTCGTTTTCCATCCAACGGCTGGCGGTGTCATTGATCCATGATCCGTCTTCGCGTTGGTTGTTGATGATTTCTGCAGCGAGATCGGAACGCCAGTCGATCGCGAGGCCGTTTTTGGCTTTGAGTGAGGGGATGTTGGCGGCCACAAGGCTCTTGGCCATGGCGTGGTAGTAGTAGTAGAGACCCTGGCCACCGAGGCCGGGGTTTTCCTTGAGGGTGTAGTTGTCCGTGATCCAGCCAACAACGGCCTTCACGCGTGGGTCGGAGGCATCGAGATCGGAGTAAACCAATGAGAGGAGCCCGGAGTATGACATGGAACCATAACCACGAAGGGCGATGCGTCCGGTCTTGCTGTCGACCGCTTCTCCTGCTTTGGAGTTGCCGGGGAAGTAAACGAAGCTGCCGTCATCACCGGCCTTTTCGCCCTTGTTGGTCTCCTGCAGATTTTGGCAACGCGAGACGAAGGCGAGAGCTGCGCCCCAGTCGAGTTCCTGCACATTTTTCTCGCCCGAATCGTTTGCGAGCGAGCGGGTGTGGTAGAGTGATTCAAGGGCAAGGGTGGTGTTGGAAAGGTCGGAGTGGTCATAAGAACCGCCGTATCCAATCCCGCCGTCGAATTCGGTATCATTTGCGCCTTTGACACCCCAGTCGGTTTGTTGGCGGATGAGGAAGCCGCGGGCTTTGATGATTTGCTCTTTGTATTTTTGCGGATCGGCCGCGTAGAGGCCCATGATCGCTGAAGCGGTGCAATAGGTCGCCATCCCTCTGCCGTAGATGCCGCCGTCGGTCTTCTGCTGCGCGAGGAGCCAGGTGAGCCCTTTTTCCACGGCAGCGGGAGGTGCTGCCTGACTGTCGTAGGCCGGGTCCATGATCAGGCATCTGAGCGCGTAGGCGGTGAAGGCGGGGAGGGCAGGATCGCCCCAATATCCCTCGGCATGTTGCTGATCGAGGAGATATTGGTTTCCTTTTTTGATCGTTTGCTGTGATTCGAGCTTCAGCGAAAGATGGGCATTCTCGGCGGCGGGTGATTGGACCGCGCTCACCGCGAACAGGACGGAGGCAATAAGGTGTTTCATGTCTGATGTGGTTTAATGATGACTTTGACGACGGTCCCTTCGGCGGGGACGACTTTTTCGTTGGGGATCCAGACGTCGCCCGCCTGGCGATCCTTGCCGGGGTAATTCACGATCGCTTGTTGGGCAGTGTAGATCGCAATCATGATCCCGGCCACTTCGGCTTTGAATTGGCCTTCATGGATATAAGATCCGGTTGAAAGCCAGGGGCCGGCCTCCATGGTGGTGAGCTTGATCTCTTCGAGGACCAGTTCGTCCTGGGGCTGGAATCCGTGTGCGCCCTTGGGCCACTCGATGTGGTGAATGAGTTCGTTGATCGGATGGGACTTCTTGTTTTCTCCTTCGCCCCACTCCACAAGAATATCGACTTTAGAGGCAGCGCTCACCTTGGGATTGACTTCCGGGTAGACCCCGGTGGGGCGGTAGTCTTCATCAACGATTTCGAAGAGTTCCGGTGATTCGGCGATGCCGAGAAGTTTGAAAGCGATATTGAGGTTGAGTGGCGAGATATCGCTGAGCAGGAGGGTTTCGTGGACTTTGTTGCTTTGGGTCGTGACGAGGAGGAATTCCAGCAGGCCCTGGGTCATGTTGAGACCGGCTCCGAAGCTGATCTCGCGTTTTTTTTGATCCAGATGGATCTTGCCGATTTGGAACTCATGGGCGCTGAGTTGTTTGATATCGGGCTTGGCCGGCGTGTCCACGGCAGGAGCATCCGTTTCCTGTCCATAGGAAACCGGGAGGCAGAATAAGGACGCAAGTAGCAGTGGTTTGAGCATGGTATCCGGAGTTGGGTAACGTTCTTAAAAGACGACTTCTTAGCTTTAATTTCCGTCTTCGGATAATTCCTCGGCGGGAGGTTCGGGTTCCCCGGGGATCCGGTAGAGGGACCGGGCGAAATCCCGCCACATGAGACGGGTAATTTGAAGGGTGAGAAGGTCCCCGCCGGTGGCTTGGAGCGGCGGAGGGAGAGAATATCCTTCCTTCGCAAGATGGGAGCGAATGGTCTGAAATGCGGCGAGCGAGAGTTCGTTGAGAAGTTCCGCTTCATCGCCCGAGGGCTTCATCGTGAGAACCGTCGAGGAGACGGGTTCGTCGCCGGTGGTTGAAAACCAGAGGGCGATGGGAGGATCCTCGACGGGGGTGTCGGTTTCGGCGCTGTTGATCTTGGGGATGATGTCGAGTTGGTTGCCGGAGTGTTTGCGAATGAGGGTCGCCAGTTCCAAGGTGGCATTTTTGATGGGGTCATCGACTGACCGGGGAATTCCGATTTCCAGGGTGAGCTGGGTTTCGGAGGTGGGATCGACGTTCCACCGCGGGAGGGTCGGGGTGAGGGCGGCGATCCCCAGCCCTGTCTCGATCAGCTCTTCCGGGCTCGCTTTGCCTGAATCAATGATTCGCTCGAGTGCTAAGAGGGCGCGTTGGAATTCTCCCCTGGTTTGGAGTGTTGAGGAGAGCAGGGAGAGTCGGTCGGGGTCGTTGTTTTTGGCAAATTGGCGATAGGTATCCAATCCCGGGCTGGAGTCCAGATCGCCGAGGTCGGCATCGCTGATTTCCGGGATTTCGGGTTTCTCCGGTTCTTTTTCGACCGCCGCGATGGGATTGGCGGGCTTGGGGCCTTGGGCGATGGGGGGCTGGAGGGAAGCGGAGCCGGCCGCGAGATCGGTTCCGAAGTCTTCCGGCGGGAGTTCCACGCCCTTGGGGGTGAGGAAGTCGATGTGACGGGTGCGCAAATGCCACGCCAGGAGTGTAACTCCCAGCGCCGTGATCACGACGATGGCCCAATGGATTCTCAAGAGGACGGGAGATTGCTTGGAGAATGTCGGCAGGTGAAGCGCAAAAGAAAGAGGCCGCTGAGATGAAACTCAAGCGGCCCTTTGAAAGATTGGGAAAGATTGGCCGGAGTTAGTCAGCGCTCTTGACCTGGATGGCGCGCTTGCCGACGCGGTCGCGGAGGTAGTGAAGCTTGGCGCGCCGTACTTTTCCGCGGGAAACGACTTCGACCTTGGCAATGCGTGGGCTGTGGAAAGGGAAAACGCGTTCAACGCCTGTTCCGTAGGAAATCTTACGAACGGTGAAGGCCGAGTTCACCCCGCAGCCGCCTTTTGCCAGGACGATGCCCTGGAAGAGCTGGATACGCTCCTTGCCGCCTTCGACCACGCGGTTGTGGACTTTGACGGTATCACCGACATTGAAGTCGATCGCGTCTGACTTCATTTGCTCCTTTTCGATTTTCTTGATGATATCCATGGTCGTTAGCTGGTTTGGCGGGGCGCAGGAACTACGTGAACCGCGAGGCGATTGCAACTGTTTTTTCGTGGCATGGTGATGATTTTTTAAAAGAGAGCCCCGGGGAGTGCCCGGGGCGGTTGGGAATTCAAAGGGATGGATTCGGAGTCTTGGGATCATCTCACGGATGATCTACTGGTCCATACCGCCTCAGCAAGGAGCGGTTGGAGCCGGAGAAGGATCCGAAGAACAAGAAGACAGCCCAATCAGGGCTCCGGCGGCGATGAGCAGGATGAGGAATTTCATATTCAAGGGGTGAGACTGGCCCCGGAGTCGATTTATTCCAGCAAAGAAAAAAATGGCTAAGGAACCTTGATAGATCACGGGTTGACAGCGGAGAGTTCGTTGCTAGAGTGCGCGCCTTTCCGGCGCAACGGATTTCGCACTGCGGGATCAGCGCCGGATTTACTGACCAATACTGAAGACAAACCAGAGACCCATGGCTAAAAAACCCAAGGCTGCTTCAAAGGCCTCCACACAGAAGAACGTTTACTACTTCGGCGCAGGAAAGTGCGACGGAGACGGCTCAATGAAAGCCCTCCTCGGAGGTAAAGGTGCAAACCTTGCTGAAATGAGCAGCATCGGTATTCCCGTTCCCGCAGGATTCACGATCACCACCGAGGTCTGCACTTATTACAACGCGAACAGCAAGAAATACCCCAAGACCCTCGATGCTGAAATCGAAGAAAATATCGCCAAGGTTGAAAAGGCCATGGGTAAAAAGTTTGGCGATCTTGAAAATCCTCTCCTTCTTTCCGTCCGCTCCGGTGCCCGTGAGTCGATGCCCGGCATGATGGACACCATTCTTAACCTTGGGATCAACGACGAGGTTGTCGAGGCTCTCGCCAAGAAGACCGGCAACGCCAAGTTTGCTTGGGACTCCTACCGCCGTTTCCTCCAGATGTATGGAAGCGTTGTGATGGAAGTGGAAGCACACGCCGGTGAGCACCACGATCCCTACGAGGTCATTCTCGATCAAGCCAAGGCCAAGGCCAAGGTGAAGGACGACTGCGGTCTCTCCGCTGAGCAGCTCCAGGAGGTCGTTGCTGAATTCAAAGCTTTGATCAAGGACCGTTCCGGTAAGAATTTCCCGGAAGATCCGCGTGCCCAGCTCAAGGGCGCGGTGAACGCCGTCTTTAACTCATGGAACAACGACCGTGCCATCGTGTATCGCCAGAAGTATGGCATTCCCGCCGCCTGGGGAACAGCGGTCAACGTGCAGGCCATGGTCTTCGGGAACACCGGAAACACCTCCGGAACCGGAGTGGCCTTCACACGCGACCCGGCTACCGGTGAAAACGCGTTCTACGGTGAGTATCTCATCGACGCACAGGGCGAGGACGTTGTCGCCGGTGTTCGCACTCCCAAGCCCATCGCCAAGATGGCCAAGGACCTGCCCAAGTCTCACAAGGAGCTTCTCGTCATTCGCCAGAAGCTTGAGAAGCACTTCCGCGATGTGCAGGACATTGAGTTCACGATTGAGGAAGGGAAACTCTGGATGCTTCAGACCCGCAACGGAAAGCGCACTGGCTTCGCGGCGGTGAACATCGCTCTCGACATGGTGCAAGAGAACCTCATTAAAAAGGAGGAGGCGATCCTTCGTATTCCTGCTGATGACCTCAGCCACCTTCTCGCTCCGATCTTTGACTCCGCGGCCGAGAAGGCCGCGACCAAAGTTGGTAGCGGTCTTCCTGCCGGTCCTGGTGCGGCTTCCGGTAAGATTTACTTTTCTGCTGAAGATTCCGTGAAGGCTGCAGCGAGAGGCGAGAAGGTCATTCTTGTGCGCCAGGCCACCTCTCCCGAGGACCTTCGCGGTATGATCGCGGCTGACGGAATTCTCACCACCGAGGGTGGTGCGAGTTCACACGCTGCACTCGTTGCCCGCCAGATGGGCAAGGTGTGCGTCTGTGGTGCACACGGAATGAGCATTGACTATTCGAAAGGCACTCTCTCCGGTAACGGGGTCACGCTGAAGGAAGGCGATGAGCTTTCCCTCAACGGATTCGTTGGAAACGTCTACCAGGGCGGCATTAAAACTTCTCCTTCCCAGGTCATCCAGGGACTCATCGAGAACAAGGCCGCTGCGAAGCGCTCCGCGACTTACAAGAAGTTTATGGAGCTCATGAGCTGGACCGACGGTCTTCGTAAGCTGGGTGTCCGCACCAACTCCGACACTCCCGAGCAGGTTCGCCAGGCGATCAAGTTCGGTGCTGAAGGAATCGGCCTGACCCGTGCAGAGCACATGTTCTTCGAGGGAAACCGCATCGACTCGGTCCGTGAGATGATCCTCGCTGACGACGACGAAGGTCGCGCCAAGGCACTCAAGAAAATCAAGGTGTTCATGAAGAAGGACTTCATTGGAATCTTCGAAGCACTCGACGGTCGCCCTGCGACGATCCGTCTTCTGGATCCCCCCCTTCACGAGTTCATCGGCACCATGGATGCAGCTCAGAAGAAGGACCTTTCCAAGAAGATTGGGATGAGCGCGGCAGCGATTACCAAGCGTATTCAGTCTCTCCACGAAGAGAACCCCATGCTGGGTCACCGTGGTTGCCGTCTCGGCATCAGCTATCCAGCCGTTACCGCGACCCAGGTCGAGGCGATCCTCGAAGCTGCCGCAGAGGTTCAGGCCAAGGGCACCAAGGTTCTCCCCGAGATCATGGTCCCACTTGTCGCCTACGCTCGTGAGCTTGAGCTTCAGAAGCAGGTCATCGACGACACCGCCGCCGACGTGCGCAAGAAACTCGGTCTTAAAAAGAGCGAGCTGAAATACACCGTCGGAACCATGATGGAGATCCCCCGCGCCTGCCTCACCGCTGCTGAAGTGGCCAAGCACGCTGAGTTCTTCTCCTTCGGAACCAACGACCTCACCCAGACCGGACTCGGTCTCTCCCGTGATGACTCCTCCAGCTTCCTCCCAACCTACCAGGATGCGGAAGTTCTCAACAACAACCCGTTCGCCGCTCTCGACCAAGAGGGTGTCGGCAAGCTTGTTGAAATGGGTGTCAAAGGTGGTCGTGCCACCAAAAAGAAACTCAAGATTGGGATCTGCGGCGAGCACGGCGGCGATCCTGATTCGGTGAAATTCTTCCACCGCACCGGACTCGACTACGTGTCCTGCTCGCCCTTCCGTATCCCCGTTGCCCGTCTTGCCGCTGCGCAGGCCGCTCTCGAGGAAAAGGGCATGGCCCGCAGTGAAGTGAGCTAAAGGCTGACGCGACAAAACTTCAAAGGCCCGTCTGTGAAAGCAGGCGGGTTTTTTTGTGGTTCGCCGAGGATGCCGATTGAGAGAAGTTGGATGCCGCCGAGGAAAAAGATGGCGACGGTCAGGGTGAGCCAGCCGGCCACATGGACTCCGAAGAGGAGGGTCTTGATGGCGATGAAGAGGGCGTCGATTTCCGGAAGCATGAGGTCGAGAATGGTGACATCGTAGTTCCCGTTTTCAGCAAACCAAAGTCCCTCGTCTCCAGTGGCGGAGGCGTCGACGACGTAACCCGCCTGGTTCAGGCTTTCGGTGATGTTTTCCCGCAAGGGAGTGTAGTCTTCGATGAGGAGGATGCGCATGATGGATGGGTTGATCGGAGGGTATCCGTTTGAGATGATAGAACAATGAGAAGGACAGAGGTTCGTTTCTTGAAATTTCCAGTCGATGAACGGGGAAGACGGGGCTAGGTATTTGGCATGCGAACGTCGGTCAAAGATCTTCTGAAGAGTGCTTCGGCACAGTCATCCGTAAAATTGTGTGGCTGGGTGAGGACGAGGAGGGATTCAAAGGGTTTTGCCTTTGTGGAGGTGAATGACGGATCCTGTCTACAGGGGATCCAGGTGATTGTGGATGCGGGGATTCCCGGAGCGGACCAGGTTTCGAAAATGAATACGGGCGCTTCGGTCGAGGTTTTGGGCGAGCTTGTCGAAAGTCCGGGCAAGGGGCAAAGCTGGGAAGTCCAGGCGACGGAAGTGAAATTAGTCGGGGGGGTGCCCGAGGATTTCCCCCTTCAGAAGAAGGGGCATACTCCGGAGTTCCTGCGATCAATCGCGCATCTGCGGCCAAGGACCAATTTGTATGGAGCGACTTTCCGGATGCGGAGTCGGCTTGCCTATGCGGTGCATCGCTTTTTCAACGAGCGCGATTTCACCTACGTCCACACGCCCATTATCACCGCGAGTGATTGTGAAGGAGCGGGCGAGATGTTCCGGGTCACAACGAACGAGGGAGGAAAACCGGAAGAGGATTTCTTTGGCAAGAAGAGCTACCTCACGGTCAGCGGCCAGTTGGAAGGGGAAACCTTCGCGTGTGCCCTCTCGAACATTTACACCTTTGGGCCGACCTTTCGGGCGGAGAATTCCAATACCTCGCGCCACGCGGCCGAATTTTGGATGATCGAGCCGGAGATGGCCTTTTGCAATCTTGAAGGCGATATGGATTTGGCCGAGGAGTTCATTCAGTTCCTGGTCAAGGATGTTCTCGAAAACAATGGGGGTGACTTATCTATTTTTGAGAAGTTCGTGGACAAGGGGTTGCGGGCCCGGCTTGAGAAGCTGGCCTCGGGGGGCTTTGAACGGATGAGTTATACCGAGGCCGTGGAGCGCTTGCAAAAGTCGGGCAAGAAGTTTGCTTATCCGGTGGAGTGGGGGATCACCCTGCAGTCCGAACATGAGAGGTATCTTTGTGAGGAAGTGGTGAAGGGGCCGCTGACGGTTTACGATTATCCCAAAGCGATCAAGCCCTTCTACATGCGGGCCAATGATGACGGTAAGACCGTGACCGCGATGGATGTGCTCGTTCCTGGGGTGGGCGAAATCATCGGAGGGAGTCAGCGGGAAGAGCGGTATGACCTGCTCAAGGCCGCGATGGCACACCATGATCTGAGTCTCGAAAATTACGGGTGGTATCTTGACCTCCGCAAATACGGAACGGTGCCGCATGCGGGCTTCGGCGCGGGTTTTGAGCGCCTCCTGATGTATGTCACCGGGATGCAGAATATTCGCGACGTCATTCCTTTCGCGAGGACGCCGGGGCACTGCGAGTTTTAGAGCATCGCTTCCTGAGAATCCGGCTATTGATTGTCGAGCAGGGAAAATTCCAGACGAAGGAATGGTGCTGGAAGGACGAAGGGAGGGGGCGATTGGAAGCGGGTCCAGTTTTCGAGATTGGAAGAGATCGTGGGCGTGGTTTGCACATAGTTTGTGCGGGATGCCTCCGCTGTGAAGTTGAAGATTCTTTCCTGATCAGGGGCCGGGGCGTCGGGGAGTGAGGGATTCAGGTTGAGCGCAAATTCACCGAGATTATCGAGACCGTCGCCATCGGGATCGGCAACGAGTGAGGTATTGGAAACGGAGAACCCGGCGATCCACGCGAGGTAGTCGTCATCGACCGTGGGGTCGAGGCCCAGGATGGTCGTGAGCGTTTCCTGATCCGAGAAAGGAGTGAGAGACCAGCCAGGCTGTTCGTTGAGAGCGCCCATGATCATGTTCGCGAGCCGGGCCTGGGTAGAGGTTGAGGGGTGGAAGCCATCCCGGCAGAGAAGGTTCCGGGGAGGGTTTTCGGGGTGCCCGAAAGGAAAGAGTTCCACGTTTCCGAGGCGGAACGGTTGCTCGCTGATGAGGTCGGTGGTGACCTTGGTGACTTCGAAGACGGGCATATTTTTGGTGTCGAGCATCGCCTTGAGAAGGGCATTGGCGTTGGCGATGTATTGGCTCGCGAGCTCCCGGCCTTTGCGGTCGGGGAAGTCGAGTTTGCGTTTTTCGGTGCCGCCGACGTCGGGGAAGTTGCCTACCACGATGGGGATGGTGGGATCTTCTGCTTGGACGATCTCGATGATTTCCGCCATTTGGTCGATGACGCTTTCGGGCCAGTTTGGCGGTGGTTCGTTTCGATGGAGACGGGAGTACACGGTATTCATGTCGTTCCCGCCGAGGAAGATGACGATGGCGTCCATCCCTTCAATCTGATCGAGGAGGGCGACCTTTGAACTGAGGTATTCCTGGTCGTTGAAAAGTGAGGAATTGAGAACCTCGATCCAAGTGTCGGTGAGGGCTCCGGGGATGGACCAGTTGTATTCGTAGCCGGCGTTGCGAACGTCCGGGTAGGAGAAGGCGTTGCGGCGGTATTCTCCGAAGTCGACTTCATCCGGGCGATGTTTGGCAAGGAGTTCGATCCAATTTTTGGTATTGGATTCGAAGGGATCCGAGGCGGGCGCGCTGAAGGGAATCTCAAAGCGATATTCTTCGCTTTGGCTGTCGCCGATCACGAGAATCTTTTTTGGCTCTGCGGCGAGGGGCGGGGCAACGATCATGATGAGCGCGAGAAGGGATTTCATTCCCCAACCTTACGCGTGAGAGCGAGAGGTCGCAAGGAGGGCCGCTACGATCAGGGTTGGTGCGGGAAGTCCTGGCAGGTTGAAATGAAAAAAGGCGACCGGTGAAGGTCGCCTTTGGGAGAGGGTGGTTTTTTGGAAGGTTACTCCGAATCAGCCGGATTGTTTTCCTTGATGCTGTTCGCGCGCTGGGCACGTTTGAGGTTTTCGGCGTAGCGTTCTTTGGCATCTTCGGCCCCGGCTTTCACTTGATCGGTGTCGCCATCGGCAATGAAGGTGTCGAGGATTTCAGCAGCCCAGGGTTCGGTTTCCTTGACGACGGATTGGATGACCTGCGTTTGTTCGGAGGTGCCGGTCGCAATGCTGGCGATGTCGTTCCAGAATCGGGCGCGATCTTCTTCGGTGATTTTAGGGCCTTCTTTCAGGAAGTTAATCAGAGCGGAGAAACCGACGCGACGAAGAGCGCTGTTCTGTTCCTGCCCGGTGAATTCGAGAAGAACGCCAAACTGGGAGGGATCCGGCCAACTGCGCAGGGCATTGACTGCTGCGACCTTCATTTTGTCGTTGTCACCTTTGAGCGCGGCCTCGACAAGATCGATTGCGCCCTCTCCACCGGCGGATCCGATCAGGCGCAACAGAGCGAGCTTGGAATTTTCGTCGGTGCTGTTCTTGTAGTTGATGAGAATCGCGCTGCTGAACTTCTCTGGATAGGGAGAATCCCTAATCACACTTCCCAGGGTGTCGACCGCAGCGTTCTTCACGGAAGAGTCGCCGGAAAGGGTGATGATGCTCAGAAGGCTCTCGAAGTTGTCGTTGGTCACCATGTTGCGGGTGGCGCGGAGAGCTCCTTTTCCAGCATCGGGATCGTCGGTCTGGCCGGCGAATTCAATCAATTTTTTGAGCGAGGACTGGGCTCCTCGGAATCCCAGAAGTTGGAAGAACTTCAGCCGGAGTCCCTCGTCGATCACGTCGGCGGTGGCAGTCGCAACGATCTTGGCGTCGATGTCCGCGCCGTCGGAAGAGGTCGCGATGTTGAGAGCTTGGAGAAGGGTTTCACGCTCTCCTTCTTTGGTCGCTCCAAGGGTGGTCAATTCTTCTAGGATGAGATCGACCTGGTCGCCATCAAGCGCTATTTCCTTGGGCGGGTTGGCCGGGTCTTTGAAGTAGGCGGTGATCTCGTTGATCCTGGCATTGCGGGCGCTCTCGCTCCGTTTGCTTATGTAGACAAGGGCACCGATGATGATCAAAACGGCGAGAGCGGCGGCGATGACCCCCTTCGCGGCGTTGCTGATCCCTTTCTGTTGCTTGGGAATGACTACGGAGGGGAATCCGGAATTTCCCCCGGGTGACGATCCCGGTGTGGGCGCGGGCGGGGGGCCGGGCGCTTCAAGGGCAGCGGCTGGGGGAACAGCAGGGGTGGTGGCCGGAGTGGCAATCTTGCCCTCGGAAGCACCGGTGGCGTGAAGTGGTTTTCCGTCGGCAGCGGGAGAGCCTGGAAGGTCCGCTGCGACAAGGGGTGCGGGAGTATTCTGTTCTGCCTCTGGACTTTCATCGGCAGCTTTGGGCGCAGCGGCTCCGCCGACCAGGAGTTTGGGGCGTGCCGGGTTGTCAGGGGCGGGCGTCCGGGTGACGGGACCGGTTTCGCTTCCGGTATTGGGAGTCACCGGCCCGGTTGATTCGACGGCTTGCGCGGCAGTGTGGATGGACGGGGCCTGGCCTTCCGGAGGAAGAATGGGCTGGGGAGCAGTGGGAGTATCAACCGGTCCGGTGGGCATTTGCGCCGGGACGCCCGGGGCACCGGGGGTGACAATCTGAGGTGCGGTTTCCGCCGCGATTGTCGCGGCCCCATCCTCATGAGCGTGCTCGCTCACGCTCATGAGGAAGCGCTTCAGAGACTCGCGGGCATCGGGGGGACGGTCTTCCATGTTGCGGGAAAGGTGCCACATGACCCATTGACAGAGCCACTCGGGAAGATCGGGGCGAACTTGCTCGAGCGGAGTCACGGTGTGTTGGAGGTGGGCGTCCATGACCCGGGGCGCAGTTTCGCCATCGAAGGGATATTGTCCGGCGAGGCAGTAGTAGTAAACGCAACCCATGGAATACATGTCGGTGCGTTTGTCGAGCGGGGTGCGCTCGAACTGCTCGGGAGCCATGAAGTGGATCGAGCCAAAGACCGAGTCTCCGTGCTCGATGGTCTGAAGCGAGGGCTTGGGCGAGAATATTGCGAGCCCGAAGTCGACGATCTTAATCTGGAAGCGCCCGCTGGGAAGCCAGGTGACCATGATGTTGGTGGGCTTGATATCGCGGTGCACGAGATCAAGATCCTGCGCCGCGATCAAGGCTTCCTGACTCTGAAGGGCAACTTCCCGGAAGTCGTCGAAGGTTAGGGTACCTCGCTCGATCATTTTATCAAGGGTGCTCCCGGACAGGAGTTCCATGACAACGTAAGGTCCATCGCTGTCAACGCCGGCATCAAAGACGGTGACGATGTGTGGATGTTGCACTGAGCACAGCGACGCTGCTTCATTCAGCATGGCCTTGGTGGCTTCTTCCTGGTTGACGTAACCGCCGCCGGGGAGGACCCGTTTGATCGCGACTTCGCGATTTAGATGGCGGTCGAAGGCACGGTAAACGGCACCAACACCTCCTTGGCCGATCTTGCTACGGATTTCATAGCGGTCATCACTCATCATAGATTTTCCAAGTCTCGCTATCGCGGGCTTGGAATCAAGCCCGGTTATTGATAATTATGTCGTCCGGTGGGACATTCTGTCTACCATTCAGCAAATGGGATCGTTTTTGGCTCTGTTAATCATCGTGCTCGTCGCGCTCATGGTTGTGAAATTGGGATCGAGTGCGCTGCAACTCACGGGGATGTCCAAGCCGGTGGCTCTTTTTCAGGCGGCCTCGGCATTTTTTGGAGTGGGCTTTACCACCAAAGAAGCGGAGCAGGTTGTGAGTCACCCGGTGAGGCGGCGCATCATTCTGCACTTGATCATAGCGGGGAATATTGGGCTGACCTCGGCCCTCGCGACCCTTTTGGTGACGTTTATGCAGGGTGGTGAGCGCGGGATTGGCGGGACCTTTGCCTGGCTGGGGATCACTGCGGTCGTGGTTTTGGCAATTGGCCTGTTTGTGAATCTCCGATTCGTTCGTGTTCCGATTGACCGCTTTTTAAAGTTCACGCTCTTGAAGTCGGGCCTCCGGAAGGTGGTGGATTATGATTATCTCCTGAATCTCCAGGACGGATTCTGTGTCTACGATGGCGAGATTGGAAACAGTCATCCCTGGATCGGGATGGCTCTGTGGGAAGTCAGCCCGGCTGACCAGGGGATCATCGTTTTGGGGATTTACCGGAACGATGGAGAATTTGTGGGCGCACCGAATAAAGACTCGGTCGTCCGGCCGGGCGATGTCCTGATGGTCTATGGGCGGAGCGAGGACGTCCGGAAGGCTTTAAAAGGCTAGTGGTCTGTCAGACCTGGTAGACTTCTCTTTGTGTAGTGGATTACTCAAGGTGAAGTCGAACAAAGCTGACGGTCCCGAGATCGAGTGTCATGTCTTCATTAATTCCGGAGTCGTTCCTAGGCCAGTCCAAGTTCTGCGACGAGCTTGTTGGTGGCGTGGCCGTATTCGAGATAGGAATCGTAGCACTGCTGCCAATCGGGCTCGGCACCATCGAGGGCGTGGAAGACGGTGGCCACGTGGGGCTCGATGGCGAGTCCGCCGGGGTAGCCGTCATTTTTGAGCGCAGTGAGAATCTCCCGGATCATGGCCTGACCATCGCCGGGAAGGGTGTATTTCGCAGGCTCGGTTTCACCGGCCGGAGGATTGGTGCAATCCTTGATGTGGACGTGGACGACGTGCTCTTTGACCTTGTTATAGAATTCAAGCGGATCCTGCCAGGGGAAGGGCTCAGGCTTGCTACGATCCAACTGGAAGACGGGGTTGGCGGTGTCGAAGACGAGTTTGAGCCCCGGGACTTCCTCGACGAGGCGCAGGGTGTGTTCGGCGGAGAAGCCCCCCCAGTTCATGCAGTTTTCGTGGATGGCCTGAAGTCCGGCATCGGCGAAGCGGGCATGGATTTCGCGCAGCCGGCGGAAGCGCTCTTCTTCGAATTGATCGGTGCCCCAGGGTTCCTGGGCGTAGGACATGATGCGGATGAGTTTGGTGCCAAGGCGTTGCATGCGGGGAATGGCGCGCTCGACTTCGGCGAGGGTAATCTCGAAGTCCGAGGAGATTTTTTTGCCCCAGTTGCCGATGAGTGATCCGAATTCAGGAATGACGATGCCTTCGGCGTCGAGTTGATCCGCAACGGCCTCGAAGTCCTCTTGGGGGAGTTCGTGGATGTTGGAGCCATTGACACCGCGGGCAGAAATCCGGGTCCAACCAATTTCCTTGGTGGCTTTGATTTGAGTGGAGAGGTCGCGGGCCGCTTCGTCGGCAAATCCGGTGAGGTACATGGGGATTTCTTAACCTGAAACGCTCGAAAGGCCAAAGCGGATTCTTGTTAAAATAGCTCAGCGAGGGCGGGGCGGGCCGTTTTGCAGAATAGAATGTCACAATCCTTCGTCCTCGATACCCTAGCGGTGCGAAAGGAGGCCTCGCTTGTTCTAGAAAGGGGCGGGTGGAAATCGATGACCCTCTTTCGAGAGATCAAGACTGACGATCCGGAGGTGCTGGTGAGGGTGAAAGTGATCGGGGAGGTCATTTCCCTGGGCATCCTGGGTTCGGTTCTTTTCCTTCTTCCGGGTGGAGGTCGAAGCCAACAATGAATCCGGCAAGGAAACAGGTGCTGGTTTTTAGGCGAAACCTAAGAAAATTGCGACGCTTGTTAAAAAATGAGTTGCTATTGGTATTGAGTCTCAATAGCAAGCAAGATCGAATCGAGATTAATCCATCACCAGGCAGGAAGTTTGGACTTTGAAATTTGGCATCTTCAGGACCCGGCCGGTCGGCCGGGGTCGTGGGCCGGGTTGATAAAGCCGTCATCCCTGCATGTGATTTTGAACCGGGAAGGGGAGGGACTCGTGATGGTTCCGGGGACTCGCTTGACGGTGTTTGCGAAAACGGCGGCCTTGTTTGCGACTTCGAAAATTGCAGGCCTGATGTCGGCGACGCGCTTTGCTTCGGAGGGCGGACATGATTTCCTGGCTTTGGTGGTGCCGATGGGTTCGGTGGAAAAAATTTTCGGTCCGGTAGGGCCGCTGATGAAGAAGAGTTTGGGGATTCTACGTCGTTGGTCGGACCGGGATTCAGAACTCGCCAACGACCTTTTGCGGCCTCCGGTGCATGCCGGGGCGGAGAAGGCGTGGTATCTTGCAAAGACCTTGGAGATCCTCTCGCTCCACCTTTTCCGGCAGCCGGATCAGGAGCCTCGCTTCTTTTGTGCCGTGATCAAATCGAACGCCCATCGAAACGTTCGTCAGGCCCTCACTCTGCTGGAGGGACGCTTGGATCAAGCTCTGGATCTGCATCAATTGGCGCAGGATGTTGGCTGTGCCGCCCACTATCTGAGCCGACTGGTGAAGCAGGATACTGGCAAGACGCTTTCGCTGCATCTGCGGGCGCTTCGCATTGAGAAGGCGGCCGAACTTCTCTCCAACAACCGCTTCAATGTCACCGAGGTTGCCTATGAAGTGGGTTACCAGTCCCTGTCTCATTTCTCCAAGGCCTTTGCCCAGGAGAAAGGCATGACGCCTTCACAATTTTCAAAGAGGCGATCTTGATGAGGTCCGCAAGCGCGAGCCGGGGGTTCGCAAGGTGCCGCAAGTTTAATTTCCACACGGAGGTCACCTTTCAGTTTAAGGAGACGGTGGCGCTCGCTCCCGGCTACCAGTTGAGGAAGCCCTATTTCTCGAAGGCGTATGAGTTGGTGAAAGTCGCCGAAGACAAAGGGACCAGCATCACCTTCAGAGGACCTGACTTCGACGGAAGTGGTTATGATACCTTCTTGTAGATGAGGCGCAGTTTTGTGCCGGGGTAAATTGTTTGGGTTTCGGTCAGTTCGACGCAGAGGTGTTCCAGTGCGGTGTTGTCGCGGGGAGTGCTCAGGCTGTCGATTTCCACGGTGAGGGTGCCCTCCTCCGGGTCGGGGCGCAGGTTGGCTTCGGTCGCCATGAGCTGCTGCGCCAGGCCTCGGGCTTCATCCTGGTGATGGGCGGGCATGGTCTCTGCCAGGATCTGCGCTAGGGCCGCCCTTGCGCGAGCGGAGCGGAGCGAGCTTCCGCTTTTGAGTGCTCCGAGAATCGGAGCTTTGAACCGGAACCCAAGCCGTGCGCCCTGCCGTCCGATTGAAAGCGGCGATCCTCGCCGCAGTCAAAAGTTCTGCCAATCCTTCGCTCTACCGAGTGCTATTGATCCTAGTCTCAGAGCACCTGACTTCGACGGACGGCAGGGCCCAGGGCGGACTCCACGGCGAGCGGAGGGCTCTCATTTTGATCATCGTTTTGCGCGGTCTTTTTTTTAGTGAGTCGTCCGTCGGCGATCGCCTTGCGCACCGTATCGTAGCCGATGTCGAGCTCCCTGGCGGTCTCTGAAACGCTCGCCCCGGTGTCGAGGAGGAGCTGGGCTTTGGTGCGAACCTCCGGGGTCAGGACGGTGGAATTTCCTCGTGTTTCGGGTGGCCGGTAGAAGGTGTTGGAGCCATTTTCGCGGAAACGTTTGACCCATCGTT
>Ga0209390_10004303_pt1 | contig 21541 bp, 9 predicted proteins | sample BON01_FD_187212 | JGI IMG/M metagenome (GOLD analysis project Ga0209390, IMG submission 187212) | Freshwater microbial communities from Lake Bonney liftoff mats and glacier meltwater in Antarctica - BON-01 (SPAdes) (version 2) | ecosystem: Environmental > Aquatic > Freshwater > Ice > Glacier... | reverse complement strand
CCGGCCCTCCCTCCCTCCCTCCCTCCCATCCACAGACAACTCGGCAGCGGCGCCTACGGCATGGTCGTCTCGGCCCTCGACACGCAAACCGGCAAAAAAATCGCCATAAAAAAATGCGCCAACCTCTTCGTGGACCCCATCGACGCCCGCAAAATTGGGAGAGAAATCCGCATCATGTCCCAGCTAGCCCACCCCAATATTATCAAGGTTGTTGATGTCTTGCCCCCACAAACGGCGGACTTCGATGATGTGTACATGGTGGGGGAGCTGATGGACGTGGACTTGCATAGGGCGATTTACTATGGCCGGCCCTTATCAGCGGAGCATGTGCAGTTTTTCCTCTATCAGCTGCTGTGTGGGATCAAGTATATTCATTCCGTGGGGATCGTGCATCGGGATTTGAAGGTAAGCATACTCCCTCCCTCCCTACCTCCCTCACTCCCTTCCTCCCTCTACCCGTCTTGATATATTGAGAGTTGACCCAAAAAGCATCATCACTCACCCACCCACCCTCCCTCCCCTCCCTCCCCTCCCTCCCTCCCTCCCTAGCCCTCCAACATCCTGGTCAACTCCAACTGCGACCTCAAAATAACCGACTTTGGGCTCGCGCGTCGCATCACCGACCAAACCCGGGACCTGACCGAGTACGTCGTCACCCGGTGGTATCGCGCTCCGGAGATCATGCTTTCCTCGTGTCAGTATAACAAGAGCGTGGATATCTGGTCGGCGGGGTGTATTTTCGCCGAGATGCTACAACGGAAGCCCTTGTTTCCTGGGGATAACTACCGGCATGTCTTGCGGTTGATCACCAAGGTGACGGGCTCGGTTTCGGAGGAGGATTTGTGGTTTGTGAGTAATGCGAATGCCAAGGCTTATATGCTGCAGCGGTTGCCTGCCTATCGTAAGATGGACTTTCGCAATCACCTTGCTGGGGCCTCGGCGTCTGCGTGCGACCTGCTCTCGAAAATGCTGGAGTTTAATTTCGCGAAACGGATTTCGGTGGACGAGGCGTTGGCTCATCCTTATTTTGAGGATATTCGGGACCCGACTTGGGAGATGGAGGCGGGGCCAGAGACTTTGGAGTGGGGGGATATCGACACGGTGGAGCCGACGAGGCTGGCGATGCAACGGATTATAATGGAGGATGGCGCGAGGTTGAATGCGGCGAATGCCGAGATTCTGGAGGAGATTGAGCGGAAGAGCCAGGGGTTGAGTGGGGGGGCGGGGGCGACGACGGGGATGAGGGCGGCGTGACGGGTGAGAAAGGAGGAGGAGGGGGAGGTGGTGATCGAGGTGGAGGAGGAGGAGGAGGAGAGGAAAGGGAGGGTTGTTTCCCCCGTATAAGTGGTGGTGGATGGGAAGGAGAACTGTAAGTCCGTGTGAAGCATGCATGATAAATAAAACGAAACGAAACGAATGAAAGGCAAGGGCGGACGGAGGGAGGAAGGAATGTAATTTAATGGAGGGGGTGGAGGAGGAGGAGAGAGAGGAGAAGAGGCTTTTGAGCTGCATATGATGTTGAGAGAGAGCGAGAGAGAAATCCAACGGAAAGCCACACACTTAAGCGAAAACAAACAGAAACCAAGACAACGATAAAAGGTAATGGCAAGGTGCCCACCCTATGAGACGAGGAATTTAAACAAAGGGAAGGGATGCATGTAGATAACAAAAGAAGAAGTGGACGACGTGATAATACAAAATTAACGGAGGAGAAAAATGCTCATGCGTTTCTATTTTCTTTCTTTGTTCATTCTAATTATTCTTATGGCGTCATTCCAACTACATTTGCCTGCTCTACGAGGCATCGTTTCAATTAGTTTGTGTTGCTTTGCAATGCGCTTTCTCTGTCGCCCCGCACAGCCAGTCTCACATCCTCATCTCTTCTCCCAATAAAACACACAAATTACAATTACAATTTTTTAACTTATTCTGCTCCGACCTTCATAATCAAATCAAATTTTCACACATCCACAGGTTTCTCTCAAAAATCTCCTTCTAGTAAAAGCCACACGCCACCACCTCATCCTTGCCAACCCTTGCCTTGGCCCCCCTCACATTGCACTGTGCATTAACATCCAAATTCGCAATGAAATGAATCCAAAACGACGGCACGTACAACACCTCGCCCGCAGTCAAAATCGTCTCCAACCCCTGCATCTCCCCAAATTTCGGGTATTTTTCCAAGTCCGGCGCACTCCAATCAACCTGGGAATGCCTTGCGGAAAGGTCTCCCGGCGGCCGCAAATAAGCATTTTGGCACTCCTTTGGTGGTGACAAAATCCACCGTCGAGTGCCTGCGAGGCAAGCAACCATATTATTGTGTCCATCGTAGTGAGCGTCTGCCAGGACGGCAGGTGCGCCAAAGCGACAATGCACGCCTCGGCTCAACGACGGCTCGGAAATGAAGAAGTTGGACGTGTATTTGGAGAACAGCGCCATATCTTGTTGAATCGGAGGGCTGCTCTCAGAGGCACGGAAGTAATAATGCTCGACATCGGCGGCAGAGTCAGGGCTATTGCTGCGGATTTCCTCCAGCTGCTGCACTTTTTCCAGCCATTCCCCGTACGTCCAACTCTCCACCCGAGTAGGCGGCTGGTAGTCTGCAGGTGGATTGCGGCTCTTGGCATAATACAGAAAATGGTTTGTTTTGGAGACTTCCACGTCGTAGGTCTGGTTCACTCCCAAGCGCTCCACCAAGTAGCCAGGCGTGCTCCACTTCCCTGCAGTCGCGTCGATCGCGGGGATGTTGTGCACGATGAAGGGAACTTCAGCGTCCCGATACCGCTTGGCCTGTGCCAGATCTCTTTGGTAGTCAAACCGGCACAAAGTGTTGTGATGGCGTGCAGGAATGGTCACGTTGTCCGGGCTCCAGTTGTCGAGCAAGTCCATCAGTCGCGTCGTAGTGGGGTACACGGGCTCGGCGGGGCAGGAGGGCAGGGTGAAGAAGCGCGAGTTGGTATCGGCAAACACACGGCCCTCCTCTTGCTTCTGGGCATCGGCGGAGGATATTTTGGGCTGCTGGTACTGCTGCTGCAGCTGAACGTCCAGATCGTCGAGATCTGTCAGTCCTAAACTCGAGCTCAGGATCTGCTCGGCCCGTGCCTCCCTCGTGCGTCTGCTTGAAGGGTCTGCGGCGACGTGCTGCTGCAGACTTTGCTTGTTGCTGCTGCTCATCCTGCACAAGAAAAGGAGCCATATCGAAAAGAAGCCGCTGTGGTTGTGTTGTTGTGGCGGATGTGGGGAGGGAGTGCGTGAGGCGTGGTTGCGGGTGGGGTAGTGCTGCTAGGCCCATGCGAGCCAAAGCGGACGCTGTGTTGCAAAGCAGGCCGCCCATGAATGGAGGGCAGGGTACGTACATGATGCCACACGTAAACCCGATCCCAGTGCCTGAGCCTGTGCCCAACCACCGGCGGCTGCGTTTCCTTGATGATGCGAGCGGCAACAACGGGGCGTGCTGCTGCTGCCCTAGCTGTCCCCTCCATCTCCAGTCCAGCCGCATCATGCTGTGCGTGTGTGGGTGGAGAAGGGAAGGAGGAGTGAGTGGGTGAGGTGTGGCGAGAGAGAGAGAGTGGTGTGTGCTGTGTGCTTCGGAGGGGAGGCGGCCCATGGTTGAATTCATCCGTTTCGCGCGGCGTACACGATGATGATGACGGCCTGGGCCTGCAATGCCCTCCCCCAAAGGATGTGTGCTTCCCCTTACTCACTCACCACACGCCCCAACCCCCTTCCCACCTCGCACAGCATCTCGTCTAGCCAGGCCTTCGGGACGAGGTCCAGTGCCGGTGGTCTTGACCGCCACCCTTCTCCATCCGCCTCTCCACCCAGCCCCCAAAACCCATGACCCGCGGCAGTAGAAGACGTGGATGGCAAGGCCGGTCCCTCGTGCTGCTCGTCGGCTTGCTGATATTGTCGTTGTGCGTCTGTCCTGCTCGAGCGCAACGTGAGGTACGTGCTCTTGGGGGTGGTTGCAAAGATGGGAGATGGGACTGAATGTGCCCTTGCTCGGGTGGCCCATGCTTTGAAATCGAGATGACAGCATGACCACACTCAAACAATTCCACTCCACCAAATCATGCCAGAAACCCATGCACGTGTAGAACGACACATGCTTTCCCCATTTGGACCTTCTCCATGGTCTTCCTCCACGTCGATCCCCACTCCACTCATCGTCCTTCCCTCCCGCCCTCCCAACCCACAGCTGCAAGCAAACGCCTCTTCCACCTCTTCCACCGGCAGCTCCAGCGACCCCAACTTGGCCCCCGCCGCGGTAGACGTAGACGATAACGGAGGCTCCACACCTACCTCAGCAACAACATCACCCACCCTTACCCCCGAAGCCGCGCCGACTCCGGGTACACCAACCCCGGCCCCAACGTTGAAACCTACCTTTGCCCCCACCCCCGCGCCGACACCTGCCCCTACTCCACATCCACCGGTGCAAGTCTCCATCGTCTTCAACCTCACCATCAGTTTCCCTCAGCCTCCGCCCTCGGATCTCTCCCCGGCCAACTTCTCCGACAATGCCCAGGCGCAAAACGTGATCAAGGTACGTGTGTAGGTGGAAGGGGATTACATGCACCTAGAGCTGAGTAAGATAGAAATAGTCTATAGGTCGGCTTAACTTGTGTGATTGCTAATCGTGGACTTCGCGTCACGCCTTCTTGATAATACACCACTCATCGTCGTACTCCGCCTCTCATTCTTCCCCCCCGCCCACCCACAATCCCAAAACAGGACGCCCTCGCCCTCGGCGTCGCCGTCGTCAGACGCAGCGACATCGAAACCATCCAATCCGTGCGCCTCCGCAAGCTCGACCTCACCATCCGCGTCAAAACCACCACCCCCCTAGCCAGCAGTGGGTATTCCGACCCCCTCCAATTTTACAACGCCTTCGTCCGGCAACTCTACGCAGCCAAACAAGACGGCACCCTCAATCGATACCTGCAAGCCGCCGCCGTCACCAACGGCGTGGACGCCTTCTCCCAAGCGTACGTCAAGGCCTACGTGGTCCCAAGTCGCTATATGATCAATGGGGAGAGTACCTCGGTGGTCATCCCGGCGGGGGACACGGGAGAGAAACGGAAGCAGGGCGTGCCACTTGGGGTGCTGATTCCCTCGGTGCTGGTTGCCGTGATGCTGTTTGTGGCCATGGTCACGTTTGCCCGGCAAAGGGCGATTGTGTTTGAGCAGCAGTTGCAGCAGCAGCAGCAGTTGGCAGTGGTGGGGTTGGTGGCGTCGATGAATGAGAGGGACGAGGAGGAGGAAGAGGAGGAGGAGGAATTGCAGGTGAGGCGGTGAGGGAGAGAAAGAGAACGTGTGCGAGAGGCCACGTTGCGAAAGAGATGTATGGATTGTACAAAACAAGTAAGCAATTGCGGCTCCAAAGAAAATGAATAAAAACACATGCGTGGAAGTTTCAGTACCTGCTGCTTCTCGGCTTGGTTGTAGGAGGGAGGAAGCGGAGCAGCAGGCTAAGGAGGAAAATGCGAAAATGCAGGCGGCATCGCAAAATAAGTAAGAGACAATAAAATAAATGAATTCGTGTTCATACCTGCGAAATTTGGTACTTCTTTCACAAGCGCAGCTTGAACAACAATGCTTACGTGTGAGCTTGGGGGTTGCGTTTTGCACAACACTTGCAAGAACTGTTGGTGGCCCATATGTAAACGCAAATGCCTTGATTTTCTTGCACGCTCTGTAGTTCATTATGGACTTCTTTTTGGGTGGCTGAGTCCAACCACCACAAGGATACGAGGACTTCTTCGTGTACAAGCCATTTTGCAAGGGCATTGCTGCAGAAATGGTGGCGTGGGACCGACCCAAAGATCTCACTCCGACCTCCCCCTTGCTTCTCCTCCTTGAAGCTGCGAGAGTGCATTGCAGCCCCCACTTTTATGCGTGGTTCCATCTCGTCATGCTCTCTCATCACTGCAAAGGAATCCTCTTCCTTGCAAGCGCATGTAAGGGTGTGTGTACTGGTATGGTGTACTAGCTAAACGCTTGCTGGAGGGTTTGCATAGCGAGACGTTGCGGCACGTTGCTTGCGTGCCCCAAACCACCTCAGCACGATTTGCTTGGATACTCGAAGCGGTGATTTTCATCTCCTTGCACTTTGTTCGAGCGCAGCAGCGGCAGCAGGAGCAGGAACAGGCAAGGACCAGCCAGGCCGCAATTAGCGCCTCGAACGGGGCGGCGCGGGCTCGGGTGCCCCCACCACGACACGGCGAAGTGTACCCCTGTTCTGCGTGAGACCCGCATCATCCCACCCGTTCATCGCACCCGTTCATCTCTTCCGCCCCACCCACACCACCTCACACACAACACTAGCACTCTTCCCTCCGCCGCCGCCACCGCGCCCGCCCAGGACTATGTCTCTGCCCCAGAACAAGTCGCTCAAGGAGCACGACCCCGTGCTCTATGAGCTCATCCAGAAGGTAAGACGGGAGTGAGGGAGGTAGGAAAGGGTGTGGGTGGCCTTGTCGTGTGTGTCCCATGTGATGAGTGCTTGGACTTGCATGCATCAATCTGGTTACCTGCGTGGTCGCTCTGCACTACGTATGACACTGTGTGCATGTATGTATGTGTATGCTTGGCTTGAGAAGCGCTGCGTTTCTCTCGTCTCCGACTGTGGCCGCGAACCGTGTGCTCATATTCCTCCTTCGTCCCTTCCTTTTCCTTCCTCGCACTTCACAGGAGAAGCACCGCCAGTTCACCTCCCTGGAGCTGATTGCCTCGGAGAACTTCACCTCCGCGGCCGTCATGGAATGCTTGGGCTCCGTGCTCACCAACAAGGTAAGAAGAAGGAGTTTTTGGTGAGGTGGTTGTGTTGCTTGAGAGTAACGAGGAGAGAAGAAGAGATTCTGAGCATGGCGCTTCCTTTTATGCGCCGCCGGATCTACCACATTCGGCCGCTATCCCCGTCTTATCCTCCCGTCTCTGATATGTCGATTACTCCGACCCTCTCAAGCTGTCACCATCCGCTCACCCCTCCCCTCCCTCCCTCCCTCCCTCCCTTCCTCCCTCCCCTTCAGTACGCCGAAGGCCTCCCCGGCGCCCGCTACTACGGTGGTAACGAGGTGGTGGACCAAGTCGAGAACTTGTGCCGCGACCGGGCCTTGCAAGCCTACCGTTTGGACCCGGAGAAGTGGGGCGTGAACGTCCAGCCCTACTCTGGCAGCCCCGCCAACTTTGCTGTTTACACGGCGCTCCTCCGCCCCCACGACCGTATCATGGGCCTGGACTTGCCCAGTGGAGGGCACTTGACCCACGGGTTCTACACCTACAACAAGGCGGAGGGCACCCGTAAGGCCGTCTCGGCCACGAGCATCTACTTCGAGTCCTTGCCCTACCGCGTGCACCCTGACACGGGCCTGATCGACTACGACCAGCTGGAGACGAACGCCGCCCTCTTCAAGCCCGCTATGATCATCTCCGGTGGCTCCGCCTACCCCCGTGAGTGGGACTATGCCCGCATCCGCTCCATCGCCAACGCCAACGGCTCCTTGATGATGGTGGACATGGCGCATATCTCTGGTCTTGTCGCCACGCAAGAGGCCGCTGACCCCTTCGAGTTCGCCGACGTCGTCACCACCACCACCCACAAGTCCCTCCGTGGCCCCCGTGCCGGCCTCATCTTCTTCCGCAAGGACGACCGCAACTTCGAGGGCCGCATCAACCAGGCTGTCTTCCCCGCCCTGCAGGGTGGGCCCCACGAGCACCAGATTGCCGGTGTGGCCACTCAGCTGAAGGAGGTCATGTCCCCTGAGTTTAAGGAGTACGCGATCCAGGTGAAGAAGAACGCGCAGGCCATCGCCAAGGCCCTGACTGATAAGGGGTACAAGATGGCAACCGGTGGCACGGTCAACCACTTGGTGCTGTGGGATTTGCGTCCCCAGGCCTTGACGGGGAGTAAGATGGAGAGGCTCTGCGACACCCTCAACATCACCCTCAACAAGAACGCCGTCGTCGGCGACCGCAGCGCGCTGACCCCCGGTGGGGTCCGTATTGGTGCCCCGGCCCTGACGAGCCGTGGCTTCAAGGAGGCGGATTTCGAGAAGGTGGCTGACTTTTTGGACCAGGCGGTGAAGATAGGGTTGAGGCTGCAGGCGGCCTCGGGGCCGAAGTTGGTTGATTTTACTAAGGCTATGGGGGAGGATGCGGAGGTGAAGACGTTGAAGGCGCAGGTGAATGAGTTCGCCAAGGGCTTCCCTATGCCCGGGTTGGTTTGAGTTGAGGGAGGGGGGGAGGGGAGGGAAGGAGCAGATGGCTGGGAGAAAGAGAGAGGAGGAGAGGGAGGTCTTCCCATTACCTGAGACATTATATGGGAGTAGCGCGTGCGAGTCGGACGGCACGTTGGAAGGAGGCCGCTGTGCTCCGGCTGTAGCGTGTCCTTGTTTTTGCGTGTCGTTGTTTTATCTTTTGCAAGGGAGGTGAGACGGAAAAAGCGACAAACTCAAAGACCCAAAACATACAAGCGAAACAAAAGACATAGTAGGAAAGAGCGAGACAGAGGCGGACGAGGGATGGATTGTAGTTGTTAGGTGTGTGTATCTATCAGTACCTAATAGTGAGAGTGAGTGATTGCCGCAGCAGTTTGAGAAAAAGGAAGAGGCGAGAGCCAAAGGAAGAGACACGGACCACGACTGCACCTGCTTTCTGTGCCTGTCGTGCTTCGTTCTGTCCCTGGGCGAGGCGGCCAAGGGCACTTTATTTTTGTCTGTGCGTGATATCTATAACACAAACACGCCCATCAAAAGAAGAAAAAAAGAAAAGAAACAAAAAAGAGATGCAATTTGAGCGAGTGCTTGTTTGGTTCTGTGTGGAGCTGTCTTCTTCCTTTTGTCTTCTTCCTCTTCGTTTCGTCTCCTCAAATTTTCCAGGCGGTGGCGTGGGAGAAAAGGTGGGAGCGAAAGAGGAGCGGCGCATGTTCCCTCAAACACTTGCTGCCCCTCTTCCATCTCTCTCTTCCCCTTCTCTTCTGCTTCTGACCCTTCCGAGGCTCCCTTTTTCTTCTTGCTTCTCGATCGCTTGTTCTCTCTCTCCCCATGTGTCTCAAATTTCCTGGCGCGTCGCGGGCTCGCGGTATTAGCGTAAGGTTGCTGCTGGCGGTGTGCTCCTCCTCCTCCTCCTCCTCCTCCTCCATCCCTTGGGGTGGATGAAATGTCCTCCCTCCCTTATCCTCAAATTGTTTGTTCCCTCTTTGCTTCTGAGCGTACGGCTGACTTAATGTTCCCCTAAACAACAAGACCCCTACCCTATAAAAACCCGTCCCAACCTTACTACTTCCACCCGCCCTGACTCGTTCACACATATATTCTCTCTCCCCGTCTCTCTTTCCCTCCCGTTCTAATGACTGCCGCGTCTCTTCACGAGACCCCAACACCCCTCATCTCTACCCCGTTTCTGTTCGCACCGTGAAACTGTCCTCACTGGTCTCTCTTTATCTTTGGTTCCCCTCCCTCCACCTCTCATTTCGAACGCCGTATGTATGTGTATAAAAAAAGTACTCCACTTATAAGAAACACGGGTCATCACCAAGCTGAAGAATATCCGTACAAAAAATATTTAAAACGAATGAAGATATGCGCCTTTCTCGCTCCCACCTTCTTCTCCACACACTCTCTCAACTCTCTTGGCTCTTATTACATGCGAATAACTAACATCTCTCCCTTTCCTCACTCTCCCTCTATCTCCTCTCGCCCTGACACACACCACACACACACATACGCCCCCGGTCAGCTTCTAAGGCTGCACTGACAGACCCTCGGCGGGGAGAATCACCTCCTCGATCTGGCTCGCTGGTGCGTGCTTGGCTCCCAAAGGCGTGGGCGCGGCCGTCTCCTCCACTGCCGCCGCCTTGGCCTCGGCCTCCTCCTCCTCGTCCGCAAACCAGGCCTGCTCCATCAGCAACACCTCCGGGTGGTCCTTGATGTACTCCTTCAGGAGTTCCGAGGGCAGCACCTTGGGATTGTAGTACAGGGCCTTATCCACCAAATGCCGCACCGACGACTCCCGGCGCACCTGCAGACGCAAGCGCTCCGAGGCTCGGCCCAGGGCGCCCAAGAAGTCCGTGAAGGAGGCCTGCATGTCCTGCACCTCGTTGACCAGGCGCTTGGCGTAGTAGTCCTTGACCTGCTTCATGGAGGCCGTGCGGTCGATCTTGATGCCCTTGAGCTCCTCAACCCACTCCGCCAGCTTCTGCGTGGAGACGATCTCGGAGAAGGCCGCGGCCGAGTAGAGCAGGGCGCTGCCGTTGGTCTTGCGGGGCGCGCGACTCATCTGGCGCACGATGTACTTGGCGGCCAGGTCGGCGGGCATGATGGGGTAGCAGCTCTTCTCGCACATCTCCTTGGGCATCATGTGGCACTCGTACAGGGACTGCATGACCGAGAAGGCGATAAAGTCGCCCGTGAAGCCGCCCTTGGTATTGACGGAGATAAGCGGGATGCGGTGGGCGAAGCAGGCCAGCTTGTAGTGCCGGGCCGCGAAGTGCAGGATGTCCTCGGCGCGGCGCTTGATCTGCACGTAGGGCATGGAGCGCAGGATCTCGCGGTCCTTGTCCGTGGCCGCCTCCTCGGCGTCCAGCCAGCCGGAAGACACGTAGTGCACGCTGGCGTTGCTCTTGCGGGCCAGGGTGATGACGTTCATGAGCCCCGAGATGTTGCAGGCCACGGACTCGGTGTCCATGTGCCACTTGCGGGAGCCGCCGGCGTGCACGATCGTGTCCACCTCGTGCACCAGGCGCGAGTAGATCTCGGGCTTGAGGCCGAAGTTGGGCGAGGCCATGTCACCGGGGATGGCCACGATACTGGCCGCGAAGCAGGGCTTCCAGATCTTGAGCAGGCGCATGGCCTTCTCAATGCGGGCGAGGCCGCCCTGGGCGGTGGAGCCACGCACCACGCAGAAGACCTTGGGCACGCCGGCCTTGATCAGGTACCGCAGTAGATGCGCGCCCGTCAAGCCCGTGGCGCCGAAGAGCAGCTTGGCCCCCGAGCTCAAGGAGCTGAGCTGGAAGCTCTTGGTAGGGGCGGCGGCGTCGTCCTCCTCGAAGAGCGTGGCAATCATGCTGTTCATCTCGGCCTTGTTGTGGAGCACCACCATCTCGTCCGAGTTCTCGCCCACGGCCCCGCCCTCGCCGCCCTTCTTGTCGCTGGAGCCGCGGGACTGCAGCTTGTAGATGATCTTGGAGACGTCCTCCAGGGTGTTGTCGGGGCTCATCTTCACGGAGCTCACCTCGATGCCGAAGTGCTTCTTGATGCGCCCGCCCAGCTCCACGAATCCGAACGAGTCCAGGCCCAGCGTGACGAGCTGGGAGGTGGTCAGCACCTCGGCCGCGCCCGTAATCTCCTTGATCTCCTCGGACAGGAAGGCCGCGATCTCCTTGGTGGTCATGAAGTCGCCCTTGGCCGCCACGGCGCCCAGGGTCAGGGCTTCGCCCAGCTGGTGGGACCAGGGCGCCTGGAAGGGGAACATGGTGCGGGTCTTCTCCTTGAAGAACATGGTGATGATGGGGTTCATGCCTGCCACCAGCCCCATCTCCAGCTCCTGCAAGGCGCGGAAGGAGGTGATGTACTCCACGCCCATCTTCAGCTGGAACTTGCGCGCGCTCAGGTTGTTGGCCAGGATGCCCACGTCCGAGAGCGAGGACATGTTGAAGGCCGCGCCGGGCAGGCCCTTGGAGCGGCGGGTGCGCATCAAGGCGTCCAGGTAGGCGTTGGAGGAGGCGTAGGAGGACATGCCCAGGCCGCCGATCAGGGAGGCGATGGAGGAGACCACCACAAAGTTCTCGATGGGCAGGTCCAGCGTCTCCTTGTGCAGGAGCCAAGCACCCAGGGCCTTGCAGTTGGCGACCTCATAGAAGTCCTCGGGCTTCATCTCGGGCAGCACGATGTCCACGCTCACGCCGGCCACGTGGAAGATGGACTTGACGGGCGGGGAGATCTTGTGGGCGCGGTCCGTAAGCTTCTTCATCTCCTCCTCGCTGGCCGTGTCGATGGTCATGACCTCCATCTTGACGGCGGGATCGTCCAGGATGTCCCGGAACATGCCGCGCACCTTCTCCGTGTCGGTGGAGCGGGTGGTGATAAGGAAGCTGCGGGCCCCGTTGTAGTACGCGTAACGCACCAGCTTGGAGCCGAAGCCGCCCGCACCGCCCGTGACCAGGTAGGTGGCGTCGGCGTGGAAGATGTTCTGGGGCTTCTCCACCGTCACGGAGCAGGGGTTGAGCTTGCCCGTCTTCTCATCCTTCAGGTAGTTGGTCAGCACCACCTTGCCCACGTGCTTGCCCGTCTTCATGAACTCCAGGGCCTCGCGCATCTTGTCCATGGGGAAGCTCTCGATGGGCAGCTTGTGGTAGTGCCCCTCCATGAAGTGCCGGCCCACCTCGCGCCCGATCTCGGCCGTCTGCGCGGGGTCGTCCAGGGCCAAACGGTCCATGTCGATGGCGAAGAAGGAGATGTTCTTACGGAACGCCAGCAAGGGGAGGCCGTTGTTGTCGAAGATGTCCATCTTGCCGATCTCCAGGAAGCGGCCCGAGGAGCGCAGGGCCTGCACGCCCAGGCGCTGGTGCTTGCCGGCTAGCGAGTTGAGGACCACGTCCACACCCTGTCCCTTGGTGTCGCGCATCAGGTCATCGAACCAGCCCACGTTGCGGGAGTTGTAAACAAAGTCCACGCCCATGTCCTTGACCAGCTGCCGCTTCTCGTCCGAGCCAGCCGTGGCGTAGATAATGGCACCCACGTGCTTGGCGATGGAGATGGCGGCGTGCCCGATCCCACCCGCCGCGGAGTGGATGAGCACCGTCTCGCCCTTGCGGATGCGGGCCAGGTTGATCATGGCGTGGTGGGACGTGTTGTACACGGACTGCAGGGACGCGGCGTCCTCGAAAGGCACGCGCTCATCCAGCTTGACCACGCGGGCGGCGGGGGCATTGAGCCGGTTGGCGAAGCAGCAGGGCTCGCCAGTCATGACACGGTCCCCAATCTTGAGGTCCTTGACGTCCTTGCCCACGGCCGAGACGACACCCGCGGCCTCGAGCCCCAGGTTGCGACCGTAGTAGGAGCGCTCGTAGGACTTCTCGGGCAGGAGGGACAGAGCAATCATCACGTCACGGAAATTGAGCGCCGCGGCGTGGATGTCGATCTGCACTTCGTTGTCCTTGGGCGCGGGCACGTCGCGCAGCTGGAAGGTGACGGAGATCTCGCCGGGCACCGAGGCGGCCGACTTGATGTCCGCGAAGTAGCTGAGCTTGTCCGTGGCCGACACCTGCAGGGCGCGGGCCGTGGACTTGTCGATGGCGTTGAAGCGAGCCACCTGGGCCACCCCCTTGACGACGGTGTAGGTCTTCTCGCGCGCGTCCGCCAGCACCAGGTCCACCAGCGCACCCAAATCCTTGCCGTTGCTCGTGGCCACATCGACGTGCTTGGTGATCATGTCATGCAGCTCGCCGCACAGCACCGTGGCCATGCCCTGCACCGTGCCCTGGGCCGGCCGGAGCTCCCCAACGTAGGCGCCCTTGGTCACCACCCACAAGCTGGCGGGCTCGGCGAGCTCGTTGCTGCGGAGGGTCTTGAGCAAGTCCCCGTTCTTGAGCAGGCCCTGGCCCAGCTTGAGCAGGCGGCTGAAGCCCACGTCACCAATCACGCTCGTGTCGCTGAGGCCAGCAGAGAAGACTACACCCTTGAAGGGCGTGCCCTTGTCCTCCGTCGCCTCGGCAGGGGCGGCGGCAGCAGCAGCAGCAGCGCCCTCAGCGACCTCCTCGACCTTCTTAGGGGCCAGGAGCTCGGTGATGAGCGCGGTGTAGTCGTCCGCCGTGGAGGCATCCGTCAGCTTGCCGGCCTCCCCCACAAGGATGATCTCGGCCTCAGCCACGGGGTTGCGCGCCTTCATAAGCTTGAGCAGCTCCTCGCCCTCGGCCTGCTTGTCCACCACCAGCAGGTAACGCGCGGGCGCCGCAGCCACGGCAGTGCCCTGCTGCCCCATGAAGAGCGAGCCGGTCCCGACCTTGACGGTGGAGACCTTGCCCTGGGCCAGGAACTGGTGGGTCCAGTCAGCCAGCGCGTCCTCGGCCTTGAGGGCGTTCACCAGGGGCAGGGGCGTGGCCGACACCAAGGAGGTAAGGGCCGTCCACAGAGGCACGTCGTTGAGGCCACGCACGTACACGGGGGCCCCGGGCTGCATGAAGCTGCTCAGGGAGTCCAGGGCATTGGCGGCGGCGCTCTCGGACTTGCCCTCGGCATAGGCAGAGGCACCGGAACGGGTCCACTCGTCGAAGACCACGGCCTCGAAGGTGATGTCCTTGAGCTCGTTGAAGAGCGTGTCGTTGATCAGCACACGGCGCAGGCGCAGGTTGGTCGCACGACGGTTCACCTTGGTGGCCAGGGACTTGAGCAGGCCCGCGTTGTGGGAGCCGACGAAGTACTCGATGGTGACGTGCGCGGGCAGGTCCAAGCGAGACAAGGCCTCCACCACCGTCTCGGTCGCCTCCTGGGCAATCTCGAAAACGCGGAACACGTAATTATGCCCCAACACCTTCTGCTGCGCCTCGGCCTGGCCCTTGAGCGCGGCGGCCACGGTCCCCGTCTCGGCGGAGTGCTGGATGGACGCCGCCACCAGGTCCTTCATCTCGTCCGCAGACAGCTCCAGAAGCTCAGCGGCCTCCTCGCCCTCGGCGACAGCGGCCTTCTTCTTCTCCTGGATCTTGAACGTCAGCGCCTTGACCAGTTCCTCAGCCCGCTCGTCGAGCTTGGCCACCTTAGGTAGGACCGCCTCCTTCCCCTTGCTGGCAGACTCCTGGATCTCGGACATGCGAGCCTCCAGAGCCTCAAACACCTTGCGGACCAGAGGCACGATCTCCTTGCCCTTCCCCTTCTTGGCCTTGGCGGCGTCCAGGTCCGCGAGGGGCGCGGGCACCTCAAGGGCGCCGTTGGAGCGGAGCTTCTCCACCAACCAAGAGGTCAGATGCTCGTTGTCGGCGGCCGTCCAGTCCGCCGTGTGGGTCAGGGCCTCCAAGCTGTGGGCGTGGAGGGCCTTCTCCGTGGGCAGGGCAGGCGCCTCGAAAGGCTGCCAGAGCAGGTCGCAGAGCTTGTAATTGTCCGTGAAGGAGCCGAAGACGGTGAAGAAGCCCTGCATGTACAGCACCAGCTGGCCGGTGCCGTCGTAGAGGGCGAAGTCGCCGACCTTCTTCTTGCGGCCGATCTGGAGGCGGTACTTGTCCAGGGTGAAGTGGACGTACAGCTCCTTGGTGGCAGGCGTGCGGATGAAGTGGCAGGCGTCGAAGCCGCCGGCGTAGTAGATTGCCGAGTGCGTGGCCAGGATGAGCGTCTGGTGCAGGATGGCGTCCAAAAGCTGCACGCCGAAGACCCCGCCGGACTTCTCCCAGGCCGCGTTGTCGTAGTTGAGCTTGCCGAGGATGCTCATGGTCTTGGGGTCCACGTGCACGCTCTCCACCAGCTGGAAGGTCTCAAGGTACTCCATCTGGCCCTCCACGCAGTGGGTGCCGTAGAAGTTCTCGGTGCTGGCGTGCTCGCACTGGGAGTGGCGGGTGATGAGCTCGTCCAGGCCGCTCTTGCCGATGTCCTTCAGGTCCAGCTCCGCCAGCAGACCGTAGGCCTCGGGCTTGAAGCCCTGGCGCAGGCTCCCGTCCTCGTTCAAGAGCTCGCTCTTGACGACCTTGCCCGTGCAGTGCTCCACCAGGACTGGGTCCTCGTCCCACTTCTCACGCGACGGGCAGGAGCGCACCACGAAGGAACGCACGCCGTCCTGCTCCTCGGTGAAGTTCAGGGCGATGAGCGCGGGGTTCTCGCCGGAGCTGGCCGCGGGGATCTTGAGCATGGACTTGAACTCGACGTTAGTGAGCGTGATGGGCGCGCCCTTGACGGCCTCCAGGACCATCTCCACCCAAAACATGCCAGGGAAGATGGCGGAGCCGCCCATCTTGTGGTCGCACATGTGCTTGTAGGTCCGGTCGGAGCCCTCGGTTACGAAGGCGCCGTCGAAGAACTTCTGGGCGCCGGCCACGGGGCCCTCCGTGTAAACGCCGTTGCGCATGTCGTTCTTGAGCACGGGGTGCAGCTCGTGCAGGCGCTTCTTAATGAAGGGGTGCTTGGGCATGTCCTCCTCAAAGTCGTAGCCCAGCTCCTGGTACCAGGCCTTGCAGTCCACCGTGATCCCCCTCTCGAACACCTGGCCCAGCGCCTCCAGGAAGCGCAGGGAGCAGGTGTCGTTCTTCTTGAGCGGGCAAAGCACGGCCGCGGACTTGCCCATGGCGCTCAAGACCTGGGCGATGGGGGAGCAGAGCGTCTTGTGGGGGCCGATCTCGATGACCACGTCGGGACACGTGTCCTGGGAGAAGATGGTCTCGATTGCCTTCTGGAAGAGCACGGGGCGACGCACGTTCTCCACCCAGTAGCTGGAGTCCAGGTTGGACTCGAGCTTGCCGGTGACGGCAGAGATGTACGGCAGTCCCCAGGACTTGGGGCGCTTGTCCAGGAAGGCCAGGCGCGCCTTCATGGCGGGCAGGATGGGCTCCACGCGGGAGGAGTGGAAGGCGATGTTCCCGGGCACCATCGCCTTGGCCGTGCCCTCGGGCAGGAGGTCCGCCACCTCCTTGAGTCGCTCCTCGGACGAGGCCAGCACCACGGACTCGGGGGAGTTGATGCAGGCAATCTCCACGTCGGCCATGCCGAGGATGATGTCCTGGATCTTCTCCTCACTCAGGCCGATGGCCATCAAGCGCCCGCAGCCCGCCATCTTCTGCTGCTCCGCGGAGCGGTGGAAGACCACCTCGCAGGCCTCCTCCAGGGTGAGCAGGCCGGAAGCGTAGGCCGCCGCCACCTCACCCGCCGAGTGGCCCACCACCACGTCGGGGAAGACCTTGAAGAACTTGAGGAGCTCGAAGAGGCCGACCTGCACCAGGAAGGAGATGGGCTGCGCGTACAGGGTGTCGCGCATCTCATCCGCCGTCAGGGTGTCGATCTTCTCCAGGATGGACCAGCCGGACTTGGCCTTGAAGAGCTTGTCCGCCGCCTTGACCGCTTTGCGGTAGACGGGGAAAGCCATCAGGGACTTGCCCACGCCGGGCCACTGGGAGCCCTGGCCCGTGAAGACGTAGGCCACCTGCATCTTGCGGCCCTCGCCCGAGGGGTCCACGCTGCCCGAGGTGGCGAAGGCGGCCAGCTTGTCCGCGAGCTCCTCGGTGGTCGAGGCCACAAAGGACTTGCGGTACTGGAAGCGGGAGCGGTGGATCCACATGGTGGCGCACAGGTCCTTGAGACTGGCTGCCGGCCCGCGCTCCTTGATGTACTTGGCCATGCGGTCCGCAAAGAGCTGGAGATGGGGCATGCTCACCGCCGAGAGGGGGAAGACCAGGCCCTTGGCGGCCGCCTCCTCCACGGCCAGGGCCCCTACGGAGGAGGCCGAGGTCAGGAGGTTGCGGCGCACAACCACGGGGGGCTTGTATTCCTGCATGACCACGTGGCCGTAGGCGCCACCGATGCCGAAGGAGTTCACGCCCACCGTCACGGGCTCGTTGTCGGGGAAGGGCTCCAGCTCCTGCTGCACCACCATATTGTTCTTGATCCACTCGAAGTCCTTGCGGGGGCAGGTGACGCCGGCGGAGGGCAAGAAGATGCGGTGCTTCATCATCTGCACGATCTTGATCACGGAGAAGATGCCGGCCGCCACCTCGGCGTGGCCGATGTTGGACTTGACTGAGGCGATACGCAGGGGGTTGGCGTTCAGGTCGTGGGAGTCGCCGAAGACGTCCCCGATGGCCTGTAGCTCAATCACGTCGCCTACCGCCGTGCCCGTGGCGTGGCACTCCATGTAGTGGAGCTTGCCCAGGGGCACGCCGGCGCACTTGTACACGCGGCTGAACATCTCGCGCATCCCGTAGGGGCAGGGCTGTTCGTACACGCGGCCGGGACCCTCCAGCGCGTTGTCCGAGGGGCCGGCCGAGGCGGCGATGGCCCGCAAGACCTTGCACAGGATCCGGTCCCCGCGCTGTTCGGCGTCGGCCAGGCGGCGGAGGACGATGGTGCCCATGCCCTCCCCGCGGATGTAGCCCTTGGCGCCATCCTCGTCAAAAGGGTGAGAGGTGGGGCCCTGGACCATCACGCCGCAAGCCTGGAGGGAGAGGTGGAAGTCCTTCTCGTTCAGGTAGTTCAGACCCGTCACCAGCGCCGTGTCGCAGTCCCCCTGCTGCAGGGAGGCCACGGCCATGGCGATGGCCACGAGGGAGGACGAACAGGCCGTCTCCAGGGTGATGGAGGGCCCGTACGTCCCCAAGAAGTAGGAGACCTGATCAGCCAAGGAAGACATGATCTGCCCACGGAGCAGGGTCTCGTCGGGGCCGTCGCAGGCGGGCAGGAAGGCCGTGTAAGCAGCCACGAACACGCCCGTGCGGGTGCGGTAGATCTCGTGCAGGGGGATGCCGGCGTCCTCCAGGCCCTCAAACGCGGACTGCAGGATGCCGAGCTGCTGCAGGTGCATGTTGCGGGAGACCTTGCCCTGGATGTTGAACAGGTGGGAGTCATAGCAGCCCAGCTGTGTGGTGGGGTAGGTGGGGTGGGTGGGAGAAGGAATGAGTTTAGATTGAATCAACAATTTGTTTGGAGCATCAAAACACACACACAAGGGACAAGACAAAGGAAAGAACAAAGAACACGTACCTCCTCCTCGGTGAAGACCATGGAGTACTTGGACTTGAGCTTCCAAGGGTGGCCGGCGTCAGACTCGTCGATGTCCGAGGCATGGTAGCGCCGGGCTGCCACCGTGTCCACGGACACCTGGTTCTTCTCCTTGATGATCTGGAAGAACTTCTCGCGAGAGTTGATGTTGGCGGGCAGCACGATGCTGCCGCCGATGATAGCAATGGACTCGCCCTCGGGACGGGTCGTCATGGTTGAAAATTAGGTGTTGGGGGGCTTGACTGGAAAAAAGGCGAGGCTGTGTGTGTGGGGGGGGATGGGTGGACGTGTGAGTGTGTGTGCACGTGGTGGGTATGCACGAGTAAGTTCGTGTGGGTGGGGTGGACTGGCGAGAATACATAACAGACGGCCGACGCGGCCGGGGACACGAGACCTGTCCAAGTATCCTTGCACGCCAGGACCACCCCCACAGACACCAAGGGCGCTGTGTGATCTAAGCATCCGCCGCCAATGTCATGGTCAGGCGCATTCCTTGCCCGCTTTTGTTCCTCTCATTTCACCGGCTTCCCCTCCCTCCCTCCCCCCCGGACCCGTCGACGTACCTTTGGGAAATACAAGCGGCGAAGTGGACTAGAAGTGAAAGGAGGGACTTTCACAGCAGTGGCACGAGGCGATTGTGTCTAGCAAAACTCCTGAGTGGGTTGCTGGGCTGACAGACAAATTCGAAGGTCTTTCTCTTGAGTTTCCTTCCCGAGGGAGAGAAGGCGACGCAAAAAAAAAGGACGGCGGAGGAGGTCTGCAGTGGGGGAACGAGCGACACGGAGTAGGTGTTCGTGAGAGCCTGTGTAGGGAAGGGGGGAGGGCGGGCGGTGAGGACGTGCGGTGGTCACAGGCCCGCAGGCAAGGAGGAGAAGGAAAGGAAGAGGGTTTACTGGTCGCGTGTGGTTGCGATCCACATCCACGCCACTCCGACAGCGAGAACGGCGTTGAGTGTGTGGCGTGGTCAGGGCAAGATGGGCCAGGACACGACGACCCCTTGGCCTGCTTGGCCAGCACGCAAGGCACCACAACGTGTGGTGTGCACCTTGGCCACGCACACGAAGACAAGGGGTTGAAACGAGCCAAAAGGACAAGGAAGGGCAAGAGGAGTTTCGTTCTCTCGTCGACAGACAGTAGCTTTGATTCGAGAACGCCAGAGGGAAGGAAGACCCAACGGCGAGACGACAGCTTTTTAAACGGCTTGCTTGAATCGAGAGGGTCCACAACCCTCATCCTCCCACCTGGACAGGATCGTCTTTCGTCTGTTGCTCCTCTTTTCCCTTGCCTTGCAGGCGCGGCGGGCATTGCGCTCTGTCCACGGCAGCGGCTGCGGACCATCCCTTGAGGCGGTATCGATTTACAGCTTATTGATGTAGCATCGTGCGGTGGTCACGCCGTGCCCGCGGCATGGACAAGCAGGGAGGAACGAACGCATTTGCTTTCTTGCCTCGTCGTCGTCCTCGCTCCTCGTTCGATCGAGATCATGCTAGTGCTTTCGTCTTGAGGCTTCATCCATCTCACCTTCGATACATCACCACACGACACACAGCGTTGCCTGGTCGAGTCCTTTGTAAGCAAGGCGCCGCCTCGGCAGCTTGATCCATATCTCGTGCGTCGTCATCACCATCATCATCATCGTCGTCGTCGTCGCAGCAGAATCAGCAGCAGCACACGTGTCTACTCGAGGTTTGGACACCAAACAAGCCGAGCCACTTTGACCGCAGCAGCATTAACAGGAGCAGGAGCAGCAGCAGCAGCAGGAGCAGCAGGAGCAGCAGTAGCAGCAGCAGTAACAGGACCAGGAGCAGCAGCACTAGCGGCAGCAGCACCAGCAGGAAAAGGAGGCAAGCAGCGGAAGATCAGCTGCAGCACCCTCCCTCTCCATCACAACTCACTCGGACGAGTCAAGGCGACTCTCCATCCACCCTCCAAGGCGGAAGAGCAATGTGCATTTAAACGAGAGCGTCCATCTCTCCTCTCCTCTATTTTTAGTGACCCTCGGCCACCGGTACGCCTCGCGTTCCTGTAGCCTCCTCCTTGTCTTCTTCTTCACCCTACTAGCTTCGCCGACTCCGTCGTCGCAGCAGGCGCAGCAGCAGCAGTCTCATCAGAAACAACCACAGCTTTTTCATCCATGCCAATAGAAGGGGGCGACTGGCCCAGCAGCGTGGACCAGTTCCCGCTCGAGAAAAAGATCGGGCAAGGCGCCTTTGCCACGGTCTACAAAGCCCATTGCCCGGCCAAGGGGAACATCCCCGTGGCTATCAAGGTGATGGACCTGGAGAACATCAACTCCTCGTTCGAAGACATCCGGCAGGAGGTGCAGATGATGCGCATGTCGGACCACCCTAACATTTTGCGGTGCTACTGCTCCTTTGTGCATGAGTGCCAGTTGTGGTTGGTCATGCAGATGATGGAGAAGGGCTCCTGCCTGCACGTCATGACGCAGGCCAAGCGCATGGGCATGGGGGAGGGGATGCGCGAGGACTGGCTGGCCTACATTCTGAGGGAATCGCTGCAGGGGCTCAAGTATTTCCACGACCAGGGGCAGATCCATCGCGACGTCAAGGCGGGGAACATTCTGTTGGACGGGCAGGGCAATGTCCGCCTGGCCGATTTCGGGGTGTCGGGGTGGCTGATCAACTCGGGGGACCGGCGGCAGACGACCAAGACGTTTGTTGGGACGCCGTGCTGGATGGCGCCCGAGGTGATGGAGCAGATTGACGGGTATGACTACAAGGCGGATATTTGGTCGTTTGGGATCACGGCCTTGGAGCTGGCCAAGGGGTATGCGCCCTATGCACACTTTGCGCCCATGAAGGTCTTGATTATGACTATCCAGCAGGAGGTAAGGA